>OLQH01002071.1_pt1 | contig 12787 bp, 10 predicted proteins | sample 1672671 | NCBI WGS metagenome assembly OLQH01 (sample SAMEA3136712, study PRJEB25190) | human gut metagenome
TGTCCTTGCCCATGCAGATTACCTTTACCTTGTCGCCAAGTGTCAGGACATCCTCTACGCGGTTGATTCTCTCTTTGGCAATTTTGGAAATGTGAACCATACCCTCTTTGCCCGGAGCAAATTCCAGGAATGCACCAAATTCCTTAATACTGACTACCTTGCCTACAAAAATCTGTCCGGCCTCAAAGTCTGTAGTGATGATTTTGATCATGTCCATGGCTTTTTCCATGCTCTCCTGATCTACGCCGCATACAGATACGGATCCATCATCATCAATATCAATTTTAACGCCTGTCTCCTCGATAATGGTATTGATTGTCTTACCCCTCTGGCCTACCACATCGCCAATCTTGGAGGGATCGATCTGAATCTGCATGATCTTAGGAGCATAAGGCCCTACGCTCTCTCTGGGCTTGCTGATGCACGGCTCCATAACTTCTGTGAGAATATATTCTCTGGCTGCCTTCGTCTTCGCGATAGCTTCCTCTATAATCGGTCTTGTGAGTCCATGAATCTTAATATCCATCTGAATCGCAGTGATACCGTCATGGGTACCTGCCACCTTGAAGTCCATATCACCAAAAAAGTCTTCCAGACCCTGGATATCCGTCAGCACCAGATAATCATCATCTGAATCCCCGGTTACCACACCGGTGGAGATACCGGCTACCGGCTTTTTGATGGGGACACCTGCCGCCATCAGGGACATGGTAGATGCACAGATACTTGCCTGTGAGGTGGAACCGTTGGATTCAAAAGTTTCGGAAACCGTACGGATCGCATACGGAAACTCGTCTACAGGAGGCAGTACCGGAATCAGAGCTCTCTCTGCAAGCGCTCCATGGCCGATTTCCCGGCGTCCCGGTCCTCTGGACGGTTTCGTCTCCCCTACTGAGTATGACGGGAAATTGTAGTGATGCATATATCTTTTTGAGGTCTCGTCCACGTCCAGCCCGTCGATTCTCTGGGCTTCAGCCAAAGGCGCCAGTGTGGTAATGGTGCAGATTTGTGTCTGTCCCCGGGTAAACATAGCGGAACCGTGAACTCTTGGAATCAGGTCTACTTCCGCTGCCAGAGGACGTATTTCCGTAATCCCTCTGCCGTCCGGACGCTTTTGATCCTTCAAAATCATCTTGCGGACTGTCTTTTTCTGATACTGATACACAGCATCATCCAAAAGATTGAGCCACTCCTCATTCTCAGCAAAGGCCTCCGCCAGCTTATCCTTAATCACACTGATGTTGCCTTCCCTTGTCTGCTTGTCATCTGTAAATACTGCTTCCTCCATCTCTTCAGGAGTCACCCGTTCCCTGATTGCAGCAAACAGTTCTTCAGGAACTGCACAGCTCTCATATGTGTGCTTTTCTTTTCCGCATTCCGCCACAATGGTATCAATAAACTTGATAACTTCCTGATTCACCTCATGGCATTTAAAAATAGCCTCGATCATCTTATCTTCCGGAACTTCATTGGCTCCGGCCTCTATCATGATGACTTTTTCCCTGGTTGACGCCACAGTAAGCGCCAGATCGGATACAGCTCTCTGGGCATTGTTTGGATTCACCACAAACTCTCCGTCTACCAGCCCCAGCTGTGTCATAGCACAGGGACCGTCAAAAGGAATATCGGAGATACAGGTGGCAATTGCAGATCCAAGCATTGCCGGAAGCTCCGGATTACAGTCAGGGTCTACCGAAAGCACCAGGTTATTCAAAGTTACATCGTTGCGGTAATCCTTTGGAAATAAAGGACGCATGGGACGGTCAATTACACGTGAGGTAAGAATTGCATGCTCACTGGCCTTCCCTTCTCTTTTATTAAATCCGCCCGGAATCTTGCCCACGGCATATAACTTTTCTTCATATTCTACACTTAACGGGAAGAAATCAATCCCGTCCCTAGGCTTTTCTGAGGCAGTTGCGGTAGAAAGCACGGTGGTGTCTCCATAATGCATCATCACTGCTCCGTTTGCCTGTGCTGCCACTCTGCCGACATCTACTGTCAGTGTTCTGCCGGCCAGTTCCATTGAAAAACTCTTATACATAAATATATTCTCCTTTTCTTGTGCTGGTAGAAGACTCCGAAACAACTGAAAAATACATTTCGTAAAATGTCCTTTTCAGTGGTCTCGGCAAAGTTCTTACTACCGCAAAACAGGGCGGATAACTCCGCCCCTTAAATGCCTGATTATTTTCTGATTCCTAATTTTTCAATTAAAGCACGGTATCTTTCAATATCAGTCTTCTTTAAATAAGCAAGTAATCCACGTCTCTGACCTACCATTTTCAGAAGTCCTCTTCTGGAGTGATGGTCTTTATGGTGCTCTTTTAAATGCTCTGTAAGCTCCTGGATTCTTGCAGTTAAAACTGCGATCTGAACCTCTGGTGAACCTGTGTCACCCGGTGTTCTTGCATACTCTGCCATAATTGCCTGTTTCTTTTCTTTTGAAATCATGTTGTGCTTCCTCCTTAATCATTATAATCGCCTCAGATTAAGAAACGGTCGGAGTGTCCAATTTCTGAATCAGGGCTATTTTCACACCTTCATAGTATAACACAAGGCATTTCCATTGTAAACTGTTTTTCTCTCTATTCATCCAGAATTCTTACCGCCCAGACAGCATTGTCATAGTATATATTCGAGATTTTAATTCCGGTTTCCCTGCTGCTTGCATGGATCACCTGGCCATCTCCAATATACATAACCACATGATAAATTTCACCGTCCCTGGCATAAAAAATAAGGTCTCCGGGCTGGGCCTCCTCAATGGAGATTCTGGTTCCGGTCTGTGCCTGATCCCTGGATACACGGGGCAGTGAATATCCAAAATTGGCATAAATACTCTGTACAAAACCGGAACAGTCCGCACCGTCAGTAAGGCTTGTCCCGCCCCACACATAGGGATTGCCCAAAAATTGTTCAGCGAACTCCACCATCTGGGATCGGATACTCTCAGAGGCTTCAGCCACACCTGCAGTTTCCGCCGCAGGCTCTTCCTCAGCCGGATCTGTTATCTCCTCTTGGGAAATACTTGTTTCTTCTTCCGGAATACTTACTTCCTCTTCCAATTGGGAGGAAGTCTCTTCCGGAACACCAGCTTCTTCTTCGGGATCGGGTGTTTCTTTGGCCGGTTCTGTAGTCTCAGAGTCAGTGTGATCCATCCCGGCACCGGCAGTTTCAGCCCCGCTGCCAATCCAGTGGGCATAGGTCAAATTCTCTTCCTGCCCCTCTTCCGCATACTCTCTGGCTGTCTCTCCGGTGAGAAGATATCTGCTTGACACGTATCCCCGTACATCTCCCGAGACGATACAAGCCCACCCATTCTCCTCTCCTTCTATGATACAAACGGCATCCCTTGGGAGCTTTCCAATAACAGAATACTCCATCCCTCCGCCGCTTCTTATATTCAGATTTGTATTTACATCAGCAATTCCATACTCTTTATCCTTTGTATCAGACACAGTCTCACTCGTTTCGCCCTGAGATTCCTGGTACCCTGCGGGAGGATCTGCCCAGATGCTTTCAGAGGAAACGCCCAGAAGCACCAGTACAGACATGGCTCCCAGTAAATTACGTCCTTTTCTGTGCATAATACTTTTTATAAAGCCTCCTTTGTTACGTTTGTTTTAAAATTGTTACATTTATGTTACGTACTCATTGTACCATGCAAGTACAGAATGTCAACAACATTCCGTCGGGACAAAACGACAAAAAATCCCGGCATATGGTAAGTATATGCCGGGTTTTCAATATTTATGCCTGAACAGCACCTTTCATGTCTTCCTCCGGATCCTCCTCCAGGATAGAAAAGGCAATATTGGTAGCGTGATCTGCCACCCTTTCCAGGCCGGATACAATATCTGAGTAGAGCATTCCCGCGTTGGGTGTACATTCCCCTCTGGTGAGACGCTGTACATGATTCTGCTGAAGCTCCCGCTCCATTTTGTCAATGTTATCTTCCAGCTCCAGGATCTCCTGCATATGGATCCGGTTGTTGTTGGAAAACATATCCAGGGAATACGTTGTGATTTTTATCACGGCATCCAGCATACCGGACAGCTCTGCCTGCGCTTCTTTACTGAAACTGACTTTCTCTTCCATCCTTGTCCTGCAGGCATCTGCCACGTTCTCGGCGTGATCCCCGATACGCTCAATATCATTGACTACGTGAAATAATCCTCCGATACTTTTTGCATCGTCAATCGGAAGTGTGGTCTGGTTAATTTTCACGAGATAATCCGTGATTGCATGGTTTAAAAAGTCTATATTCTTTTCCATAGAATATACCTTTTTCAGCTCCTCCTCATCCAGAGTGACCAGACAGTTCATTGCCCTGGTAAGATTCGTAATTGCCATATTTCCCATACGTTCCAGTTCTCTGGTTGCTTCAACCACCGCTGTTGTGGGAGAAAACACTGCTTTGTCCCCAATATAAACCAATTCGAACTCTTCTTCCCCTTTTTTCTTGTCGTCCCCGGGAACGATCAGGTACGTAAGCTTTACAATCCACTGGATAAACGGGAACAGTATGATAACTTCACAGACTTTAATTAACGTATGGGCATTCGCCACCTGCCGGGCCACGCTGTCGCCGGAAAGCCTCTGTATAATTCCGGTAATCGGCTCCAGTGCAACTGTCAGGAACACCAGGATAATGGCGGAACCTACAATATTAAACAAAAAGTGAATCCATGCTGCCCGTTTGGCATCTTTCTTGCCGCCCAGGCTGGCAAGCAGTGCAGATACACAGGACCCCATATTGCATCCCAAGATGATGAAAAAGCAAATAGGAAGCTTCAAAAGCCCCTGGGTGGCCAGAAGAAGAACAATACCTACCGTAGCGGAAGAGCTCTGGAGAATTGCGGTAATTACAAATCCTACCAGGATCGCCACATAGTGGTTCTTCAAAGAGGCAAGCATGTCCACAATCTGCGGGGATTCTTTTAATGTAGACATAGCTCCGGACATGGTTGACAGACCCACAAAAAGAATACCAAATCCAAGGACAACCTCCCCTGCCTTTTTCACAGAGTTTTTTTCGCAGAACATCACCATAATAACACCTGCCATAACAAAAAGCGGCGCTATTTCAGAGAGATTAAACGCAATTAACTGTGAGGTAACTGTAGTACCGATATTGGCACCCATGATAACTCCCGCTGCCTGCAGCAGTGACATAAGTCCGGAGTTTACAAAGCTTACCACCATTACTGTGGTAGCGCTGGAGGACTGGACGATGGCCGTAAACAGAATACCTACCATCATGCCGATAAAACGATTCTTAGTAAAGAATTCCAGGATACTCCTCATCTTGGCACCGGCTGCTTTTTCCAGACCGTCGCTCATAAGCTTCATGCCGTACAAAAACAAACCTAGACCGCCAACTAACGTCATAATAATTCCTAAATTCATAGTATCTCCTTAGTAAAAAATATGTCTGGATTTATTCAGGAACGCCTTAGCGTACCCCTGCGTAACATGCGCCATACCAGGCACAAACGCCTGCTTTCAAGATGAAAATTTAACATCTTTTTAACGCAGCACTTCTACTATAAGATAAAATTTTTAATTTGTCCATATCCCAAACGAAAATATTCCCTGCCCTTTTCATTATCCTGCAGGAGCTGCTCCTTCAGAAGTTCCATAGACCCGAATTTTTTTTCATGCCGAAGAAAATGAAAAAATAAGACCTCAGACTCTTTTCCGTATAAATCCTCGTCGCAGTCAAAGAGATACGTTTCCACTCCCAGAAAATTTTCTTTTACCGTGGGTTTGTATCCCACATTAGTAATCCCCTGATAAACGTTCCCGTCTATGATGGATTTTGTCACATAGACGCCGTTTGGCGGAAATTTTTTCTTCGTGGAAGGGATGATATTGGTAGTGGGAATCCCGATGGTTCTTCCCAGCTGTCTTCCCCGGACGATCTCTCCTTTGGTAAAAAACGTATATCCAAGAAGCTGAGATACCGTCTCCATATTCCCTTTTTCCAGTTCCTCTCTGATGTATGTACTGCTGATCTCTCTGTCTTCGTATCTTTCCTTTTCAATTATCTCCACGTTATAGCCATACTTACCGGCCATGTCCTCCAGCATACGCACATCCCCCCGCCGTTCATGTCCAAAGCGGAAATCTGTCCCCACGACTATGCAGGCGGCATGCAGACGGTTCACAAGAAATTCCTTTATAAAGTTTTCAGCCTCCATGTGTATGACTTCATCGGTGAAGGGGCACTCCACAAGATAGTCCACCCCCAGCTCCTCTATCATTTCCGCCCGCTCCTCATTGGTCAGAAGAGATTTCAGATTGGATTTTCCCAGTTTTACAAGAGGAGAGACATCAAAAGTAAAGATGACTGTCTGATAGCCATCTTTTCCAATCTCAAGCACCCTGTGAATCAGTTTCTGATGACCTCTGTGCAGACCATCGAACTTTCCCAGTGTAATCACACTCTTCTGTCCTTCCTCGAACTGGGGCACAACTGTTGTACTGATCATGTCTCCTCCTTAAACATCTTAACCAGCATATACCGCCGGCGTTCCTCCTGATACTGGTATATGCCAATAAACATACCCTGGCTGTCATATACCCGGACCCATGAATCCTTTATAGGTATCATTTGGCCCGGACAGGAAAAAGAATTTCCATTGTGCAGCGCCTTATCCATGCTGGGACTTCCACAGATCCGGGGATATTCAGAAAACATTTCCTCTATAGGCAGAACATCCTGTTCCAGAATGCCGTTTTCCTTCCGCTGCCGAATCTCGTCCAAAGTAAGGCTTTCCTGTATCCGGAAACGTTCCACACGGGTGCGTGTCAGCTGTTCCATACAGCCACCGCATCCTAATTTCTGTCCGATATCGTGGCAGAGTGTCCGTATGTAAGTTCCCTTGGAACATGTAACTGACAGCTTTACCCTGGGAAGGCACAGCTCCGTCACATCAATGCTGTAAAAAGAGACCTTCCTCGCCCTTCGCTCCACTTCTATGCCCTCCCGAGCCAGCTCGTACAGTTTCTTTCCATTTACCTTCAGGGCAGAATACATGGGAGGGATCTGCATCTGCTCTCCCACAAATCCGCGGATACAGTCTCTTACCTCCTCTTCCGTAACAGTAACCGGGGATTCTTCCAGAATCCTGCCAGAAGTATCCTGAGTATCTGTGACCGTGCCGAGCAGCAGCACCGTCTCATAAGATTTATCTTTCTCTGTAAGCATGTCGCAGAGCTTTGTAGCTTTTCCGAGACATACCGGCAGGACACCTACGGCATCCGGATCCAGTGTCCCAGTATGGCCTATTTTTTTCTGTTTCAGAATTCCTCTCAGTTTTGCCACCACATCGTGGGAGGTATAGCCCTTTTCTTTATAAACGTTAAGTACTCCGTTCATGAAAGTATTTCCTTCTCTCTCAGCTGTTTTTCTATGTGGAGCGTAAGATTATTGATCACATCATAGGAGCTTCCCTGCAGGGTGCATCCTGCTGCTTTTACATGGCCTCCTCCCCCAAAGTACGAGGCAATTGCACTAACATCCACCGCCCCGTTGGAACGCAGGCTTACTTTATACTCCTGGGCCGAAGTCTGGTACATAAAAACCGCCGCCTCAACGCCCCGGGTTACACGCAGCTGGCTCACAATGCCGTCCAGCTCTTTTGCCTGGATACCGTAGAATTCCATGTCCTTTTCATTGACAACACCCACAATGCATTTGCCGTCCAGCACAAGAATGCTCTCCATGAGACACCGGCCCAGTACCTGATTCTGCACATAACTCTTTGTGTAAAAAGACTCATCTACAATATGGCTGAAGTCTATCCCTTTATCCATGAGAATCCCTGCTATGGTCATGGTTCTGGAGGAGGTGCAGGAATACTGGAAAACGCCTGTATCATGGACAATCCCCGTATAAAGAGCCGCTGCACAGTCGGTTGAAATTTTTTCTTCCTCCAGCATTTCAAACAGCACCTCGCAGGAGGAGCTGCTGTCGGGGACAATTACGTTTATGTCGCCAAACCCCGGATTGCTGATGTGGTGATCGATGCAAAGACGTTTTTCTGCATGTTCAAAACAGGAAAACGCAACGCCAATGCGGTCTGGGGCGCTGGCGTCCAGAGTGATAAACAGATCATACGTTTGTTCCTCCCGGCAGATGGTCTGTATCTGGTCCAAATCCCGGATATAGGAAAACCCTTCTTTAGGCTCTTCCAGATATACGTCCGTCTCAAGGGAAGGATAATTCTCTTTCAGGTACAGGTAAAGCCCCATGCAGGAGCCCACGCAGTCTCCGTCCGGACGTACATGGCCTGCTATGGCCACCGTCCGGATACCTTCCAGCTGCGAAGCCAGTTTAATCATTCTTATCATCTTCCTTCTGTTCGAAATCCTGATTGTTTACTTCCTGAATCAATTTTGACATATTAACACCGTATTCAATGGAGGTGTCCAGCACAAATCGGATTTGGGGGGTATTGCGCAGATTAATATTTTTGGCCAGCTGATTTTTCAGAAAGCCTTCTGCACTCTTTAAACCTGCCAGAGTATCTTCCTTTGCCTTGTCATCCCCCATAACACTGATGTAGGCCTTACAGGTTTTCAGATCCGGCGCCACCTCAACAGCGGTTACTGATGTCAGCGGGTGAATACGGGGATCTTTCAGATCCCCCCGGATTAGATTGGCCAGTTCTCTTTGAACTTCCCCATTAATCCTTGTATTCTTTATACTGTTTTTTCTCATATCTATTCTCACTTTCTGTCTTTTCAGGTACAGCCGCAGGCAGCCCCCTGGATTCTAGCGAGGAACTTCTACCATTATATAGGCTTCTACCTTATCTTCTTCTTTTACGTCATTGAAGTCCTGGAATACCAAGCCGCACTCGTACCCGGCTTTTACTTCCTTCACATCGTCCTTGAAACGCTTCAGTGATGCCAGCGGTCCCTCGAAGATCTGCTCATCTTCACGGGTAATACGCACTTTACAGCCTCTCTGGAAGATACCGTCCAGGACATAGGAGCCTGCAATAGTACCGATGCCGGAAGCCTTGAAGGTCTGGCGGACTTCGCCGTGGCCGATGACTTTCTCCTCATATACCGGATCCAGCATGCCCTTCATAGCTGCTTCCACATCCTCAATGGCCTGATATATGACGCGGTACAGGCGCAGATCCACCCCTTCCTGTTCTGCAATCGCTTTTGCAGTAGCATCAGGACGGACATTAAATCCGATAATAATCGCATTAGAGGCAGAGGCCAGGGTAACGTCTGATTCATTGATAGCGCCTACGCCCCCATGGATCACCTTGACAATTACTTCTTCATTAGACAGCTTTACAAGACTCTGTTTTACTGCCTCCACAGAACCCTGTACGTCTGCTTTTACAACAATCGGAAGCTCCTTTAAATTACCTGCTTTAATCTGTGTAAATAAATCGTCCAGAGACATTTTTGCTTTGGTATCCTCCAGAAGTTTATTCTTACCTTCTGACACAAAGGTCTCAGCAAATTGTTTTGCCTCTTTGTCGTTGTCAAGAGCGACGAGAATCTCTCCTGCATTGGGCACATCGGAAAGTCCCAGAATCTCTACGGGTGTGGAAGGACCTGCTTCTTTTACCCGTCTTCCCTTGTCATCCATCATGGCGCGCACTTTACCGGAGCAGGAACCTGCGGCGATAAAATCTCCCACCTGCAGAGTGCCTTTCTGGACCAGAATCGTTGCCACAGGGCCCTTACCTTTATCCAGCTCTGCCTCAATAACAAGGCCTCTGGCCTTTCTCTTTGGATTGGCTTTCAGTTCTCCCACCTCTGCAGTGAGAAGAATCATTTCCAGAAGTTCATCAATTCCGTCTCCGGAATGGGCGGATACAGGCACAAAGATCGTGCTGCCGCCCCAATCCTCGGGAATCAGCTCATATTCAGATAATTCCTGTTTTACCTTTTCTACATTGGCACTTGGCTTATCAATCTTATTGACAGCTACAATTATCTCTGTGCCGGCAGCCTTTGCATGATTAATGGCCTCCACCGTCTGGGGCATAACACCGTCATCTGCGGCGACTACCAGAATTGCAATATCAGTAGCGTTGGCACCTCGCATTCTCATGGCAGTAAATGCCTCATGTCCCGGAGTATCCAGGAAGGTAATCTTCTGTCCGTTGATACTTACTACATAGGCGCCGATATGCTGGGTGATTCCTCCGGCTTCTTTGTCTGTTACATGTGTATTACGAATAGCGTCCAGAAGAGAGGTCTTGCCGTGGTCTACATGCCCCATAACACAGACAACAGGCGGTCTGGATACAAGCAGGCTGTTATCCTCCTCTTCCTCTCTGAGCAGTTCCTCGATGACATCGATTTTCTCTTCCGGTTCTGCTATAATATCATAGCTTAATGCGATCTCCTGTGCCTTCTCGAAGTCAATCTCATGATTAACCGTAACCAGGATTCCTTCCAGGAATAACTTCTTAACGATTACAGACGGCTGCATCTTCATCTTTTCAGCCAGCTCCCGGATTGTCATCTTTTCCGGAAGGGTAATCTCCTTGATTTCTTCCTTCTTTTCTTCCTGTTTCGGCTGAGGATTCGGTCTCTGAAGAGCTTTCGGAAGCCTCTGATTCGGTCTTCTTCCCCCCTGGTTCGGCCGCTTTCCGCCACTGCCCTGGTTTTTGTACTCTTCTCTCTTGACATCCTTTTTCTTATTATCTCTGTTCAGCTTACGGCTGTCTTTGTCAACGATCTCAATTTTTGAATCTGTTGGTTTGTTTCTTGTATCCGGACCATTTTTCCGGAAATCATTGGTTCTCCCCGCGGGTCTCTGACCGTCATTGCTTCTGTAACCTCCGCCCGGTCTCTGGCCATCATTGCTTCTGTAGCCTCCACCTTGTCTCTGGCCGTCATTGCTTCTTTGATAGCCTCCGGCTGGTCTCTGACCGTCATTGCTTCTCTGGTAGCCCCCGCCTTGTCTCTGACCGTCATTGCTTCTTTGATAGCCTCCCGCTGGTCTCTGGCCGTCATTATTTCTCTGATAGCCTCCCGCTGGTCTCTGGCCGTCATTATTTCTCTGGTAGCTTCCCGCTGGTCTCTGGCCGTCATTATTTCTCTGATAGCCTCCTGTCGGTCTCTGGCCTCCCTGAGGTCTCTGATAATTTCCGGTCCCCCTCTGGCCGTCACCGTTTCTCTGGCCGTCATTATTTCTCTGGTATCCTCCCGCCGGCCTCTGGCCTCCCTGGGTTTTCTGATAACCTCCGCCGCTTCTCTGACTGCTTCCGGTTCTCTGATTCCCGCCGGTGCTTCTCTGACTATTATTAGCCGGCCGCTGATTGTTATTCACTGGTCTTGAACTATTTTCACTCATAGCTTTTACATTACTCTCTGTTGGCCTGGGAGTGCTGTCCCCCTGGCTTGCTGGTGTATTTTGAACAGGTTTCTCAGTGTCACTGTGTACCGGGTGTTCTGTCTGAGGACGGCCCTGGTACGGGCGGCTCTGACTGGAACGCTGAGGGCCTTTGCCTCGTCTGTCCCCTCCATTGCTGGCGTTCTGGGGACGGAACACCTGAATAATATTGGATTTCTTTTTGGGCTTTTCAAAATGCTCTTTCACTGCCTTCACATGATCGTCTTCCAGACTGCTCATATGGCTTTTGACTTCTATATTTTTCTCTTTCAGAAAATCTAATACCTCCTTGTTTGTTTTATCTAGTTCTTTAGCAAGTTCATGTACTCTAATTTTTGACATACTTACTACCTCCTTTTCTATTACGAATTCATTTCCAGTTGCTTTTCGATTGCCTTAGCAAAATTTTCATCGGTTACTGCCAGGGAAGCCCGGAATTCTTTTCCAATCGCCCTGCCCAGTTCTTCCTTTTCTCCCAGGAAATACAGTGGAACCTGGTAGTAAGAGCAGGAATTTCCGAATTTCTTTTTGGTATTCCCGGAGGCTGACTCCGCGACCACAACCAAAAAAGCAGTTCCTGTTTTCACAGCTTTTTCCGTAGAAAATTCTCCGCTCACAACTTTGCCGGCTTTCATTGCCAATCCTATCAGAGATAGTACTTTATGATTTATCAATAACTTCTAACTCCTTTTTCAAGCTTTCATACACATCTTTTGGAATTCCCATCTTTAATGAGCGTTCCAGCCCTTTATTTTTTTGGGCTTTCTCCAGACAGTCTCTGGAAAAACAAAGGTATGCACCTCTTCCGTTTTTCTTGCCAGTCGTGTCCAGCACAATCTCATCCTCTGTTGTCTTTAAGATGCGCAGCATTTCTTTCTTACTTTTCATCTCACCACACCCAATGCACTTGCGCATAGGTACTTTTCGAACGGTGCCCATAACTCTCACTTCCTACTCTTCAACGTCTTCCGGCTCATTATAGTAAGGCTCAGCTTCTTCCGTATATTCATTCTCATCCGGATAATATTCTTCGCCGTCCCCGTAGTCCTCTTCATACTCTTCTTCATAGTAATCAAAGTCACCGGCCTCTCTGGCCTGGGTCTCACTCTTTATATCAATTTTAAAGCCTGTCAGCCTTGCCGCAAGCCTTGCATTCTGTCCCTCTTTTCCGATTGCAAGAGAAAGCTGATAATCAGGCACTACAACCTGTGCCGTTTTCTCATCAGGATCCGCCATTACTGAAATCACCTTTGCGGGACTGAGGGCATTTTCAATCAATATCGCGGGATTGTCACTCCAGTTAATAATATCAATCTTCTCTCCTCTGAGTTCCTCTACGATGGCATTCACTCTTGCTCCGTTCATACCAACACAGGCGCCCACCGGGTCAACGTCCGGGTCGTT
>OLQH01002072.1_pt1 | contig 12787 bp, 14 predicted proteins | sample 1672671 | NCBI WGS metagenome assembly OLQH01 (sample SAMEA3136712, study PRJEB25190) | human gut metagenome
TATTTCCCCATCAGGAGAATGAGATCGCCCAGTCTGAGTGCTGCAATGGAAAAATCTTTGCAAAATACTGGATGCACAATGCATTCCTGAATATTGATAATAGAAAAATGTCAAAATCTCTGGGGAATTTCTTTACTGTCCGTGAGATCGGCGAGAAATATGACCTGCAGGTTCTGCGCTTTTTCATGCTGAACGCCCATTACAGAAGTCCCCTCAACTTCAGTGCAGAGCTGATGGAGGCATCCAAGAATGCACTGGACCGTATTGTGACCTGTGTGGACCAGCTAAAACATCTCCTTGAAAGTGCCCAGGGTGAGGAGCTTTCCCAGTCAGAGAAAGCAATGCTTCCGGAGATCGAAGGGCTTGTGAAGAAGTATGAGGAGTCCATGGAGGATGATTTCAATACGGCAGATGCCATCGCAGCCGTTTTTGAGCTTGTAAAATTCGCCAATACTCAGGTGGACGGCAGCAGCACCAAAGCATTTGCGGAACTGCTCTTTGATAAGATCACAGGCCTGTGTGATGTGCTTGGGCTGATGGTGAATAAAAAGGAAGAGGTCCTGGACTCTGTGATAGAAAGCCTGATCGAAGAGCGCCAGGCTGCCAGAAAGGCAAAGGATTTTGCGCGTGCAGACGAGATCCGTGACCAACTGGCCTCCATGGGCATCATTTTAAAAGACACAAGAGAAGGTGTACAATGGAAGAGAGCTTAAAAAAGTTAAAAGATATGTTTGGCCTGGAGGATACGGATATCCGTACGTATTCTCCTCTGACTTTGGCTTATATGGGAGATGCCATCTACGAGCTAATCATCCGTACCATTCTGGTGGAAAAGGGCAATACGCAGGTAAATAAGCTGCATAACCGCGCCAGCAGGCTTGTAAAGGCATCTGCCCAGTCATCCATGATAGAGAAGCTGAAACCCCACCTGACAGAGGAGGAGGCAGCCGTGTACAAGCGGGGCAGAAACGCGAAATCTTATACTATGGCGAAAAATGCCAGCATGTCAGACTACAGAAGAGCAACCGGTTTTGAGGCGCTCATGGGATACCTGTATCTCACGGAACAGTGGGAACGTATGCTGGAGCTGATAAAAATAGGTTTGGAAGAAGGAGAAACAGATGGAAGAGAAATTCCAGGAGAGTAAAGTAGAGGGCCGCAATGCAGTGCTGGAGGCATTCCGTTCAGGCCGCGTGGTGGACAAGTTGTTCGTGCTGGAGAGATGTGAAGACGGTCCGGTCCGTACCATTTTGAGAGAAGCGAAAAAACACGATACTATGGTTCGGTTTGTAAAAAAGGAACGTTTGGACCAGATGTCTGAGGCAGGAAAACACCAGGGTGTCATTGCCGTGACGGCAGCTTATGACTATGCTGAGGTGGAAGACATTCTGAATAAGGCAAGAGAGAAGGGAGAGGCTCCCTTTGTAGTGATCCTTGACAACATTGAGGACCCTCACAACCTGGGAGCGATCATCCGTACTGCCAATCTGGCAGGTGCCCACGGGGTTATCATACCGAAGAACAGGGCAGTGGGCCTTACAGCCACAGTGGCCCGCACTTCTGCCGGCGCCCTGAACTATACACCTGTGGCCAGAGTGACAAATATTGCCAGGACCATAGAGGAACTGAAAAAAGAGGGGCTGTGGTTTGTCTGCGCAGATATGGGCGGTACCAGCATGTATCAGCTTGATCTGAAGGGACCCATGGGTCTTGTGATCGGAAATGAAGGGGAAGGCGTATCCCGGGTGGTAAAAGAGAAGTGTGACTTTGTGGCATCCATTCCTATGAAAGGGGATATTGATTCCTTAAATGCTTCCGTTGCTGCGGGAGTATTGGCCTATGAAATTGTGAGACAGCGGCTTTTGGGATAAGATATGGAAAATTACGAACAATTTACGGACGAAGAATTAATAGAGCGGCTGAGAGACGGTGAGCAGGAGCTGGAGGACTATCTCATGGAAAAGTACAAGGGGATGGTGCTGAAGAAAGCGCATGCCATGTTTATCGTGGGCGGAGAACGGGAAGATTTGATCCAGGAGGGCATGATCGGCCTGTTCAAGGCTTTGAGAGATTATCAGCCGGGGAAAAGTGCTGTCTTTTCCACCTTTGCCAATCTGTGTGTGGAGCGTCAGCTTTATAAAGCCATAGAGATGTCCGGAAGGCTTAAAAACAAGCCGTTGAACTCCTATATATCTCTGAGTGAGGAGGAGAGTCCTATTCTGGACAGCCTGGCTTTTGAGCAGCAGGACCCTGAGGCTATTGTCATAGACCGGGAAAATGTGAATGTCATGCAGGAGAAGATCAGGCAGCATCTGAGTTCCTTTGAAACCCAGGTGCTGGACTCTTATCTGGAGGGAATGACGTATACCCAGATCGCGGAGGCCATGGAGAAAAGCCCCAAATCCATTGACAATGCCCTGCAGAGGATCAGGGGGAAGATTAGAGAATTCTTAGAGTAGAAGGACTGCCGAAGGCGGTTTGACATAGGACTTTTGCAGTCTGTGTGCATATTTTTGTTGTTATAAAGCCGAAAGGCTGAATAGTAAGCAGCCACATAATGTTAAAAAAATAACAGCATTGACAGGCGCTCATTTTGGTGGTATCTTAATACACAATAAGGTGAAAGGATGTGATCGCGCACATGGAGGATAGCGACGATAGTGATAGTGCATATAGCAGATTAGCTGCCCCATGTCGTATTATGGATAGGTAAGGCGTGGTCTGTATACGGAGGAATCCGGATACAGGCTGTGCCTTTTTGTGTTTTTTTAAACCCCGAATTTATGAGGGAAAATTCCATAGTACGATTTTAGGAGGTATATGAGTTATGATAGGAGCAATACTTTTACAGGTTATTTTGATTTTTTTGAATGCTACATTTGCCAGTGCGGAGATCGCGGTGATCTCCATGAATGAGACACGGCTGCGCAAGCTGACAACAGATGGCGATAAAAGGGCTGTGAAGCTGTCCGCCCTGACAGAACAGCCCGCCAGGTTTTTGGCCACCATTCAGGTTGCCATTACACTGGCAGGACTGCTGGGAAGTGCGTTTGCTGCGGAAAATTTTGCCGGGCCGTTAGTAGGTAAGCTGATAGCAGCAGGGGTGTCCATTCCGGAATCAGTGCTGAAATCCATAGCGGTATTTCTGATCACACTGATACTGGCTTATTTCAATCTGGTATTTGGTGAGCTGGTACCAAAAAGGATTGCCATGAAAAAGGCCGATTCCATGGCGCTGTCCATGTCGGGTATGCTCTATACAGTGTCCAGAGCATTTGCACCCCTGGTATTTCTGCTGACAGTCTCCACAAACCTGATCTTGAAACTTATGGGGATCAATCCGGAGGAAGAGGAGGAGAAGGTTTCCGAGGAGGAGATCCGCATGCTTCTCATGGAAGGAAACGCCCAAGGAACCATTGATGCCCAGGAAAATGAGATGATCCAGAATATTTTTGATTTTGACGATATGGATGCGGAGCAGATTTGTACCCACCGAATTGATGTGGATGCGTTGTATCTGGAGGATGATATGCAGGAATGGGAGGATACAATATGCCGCAGCCGTCATTCTTTTTATCCCGTGTGCGGTGAGAGCTGTGACGATATTGTGGGAATCCTGGATACCAGGGACTATTTCCGCATGAAGGACAGGTCACGCGAGGCTGTCATGGAGCAGGCTGTAGATAAGGCATGGTTTGTGCCGGATGGAATGAAAGCAGATGTGCTCTTTGCCAATATGAAAAAGAACAGGACATATTTTGCTGTACTGGTTGATGAATACGGCGGTGTTTCAGGGATTGCTACGCTCCACGACCTGATGGAAGCCCTTGTGGGAGAGCTTTATGAAGCGGAGGAGCCACTGCGGCCGAAGGAAATTGAGAAAATCGGTGAGAAAGAGTGGAAGATACAGGGCTGCGCACCCTTGGATGACGTTGCCGAAGCCTTAGGGATCCACCTTCCTACGGATACTTACGACACCTTCAACGGATTTATCTGCAGCATTATCGGAAGGGTACCGAAGAACGGTGAGCGGTTCGAGTGCGAATTTTTGGGCGTACGGGTCAAGGTACACTCTGTGGAAAACCATAGAATCGGCAATACCACACTCCATCTGATTGACGAAAATCCTCTGCCCTGTTAAAATAGAGGGAAGTAAAGTGTTACAGCAGAAAAGACGGGAGGTAGCAACATGAAGGAAAGAACAATTCTGGTAGTAATACCTGTGAGAGAAGAACATAGAGAACTTTTGGAGGAGGCGGCACCGGGAAACCGTTTTGTGTATTCCTCCATCAAAGAGGTGAGCAGGGAGCAGGTGCAGGAAGCAGATATCATTCTGGGGAATGTCCCTGCAGATAAAATAGGGGCTTCCAAAAAACTGGAGTGGCTGCAGCTAAATTCTGCGGGAGCTGATGCCTATGCCGGAGAGGGTATTCTGGATAAGAATACAGTTGTCACAACATCCAACGGAGCTTACGGAAAAACAGTATCAGAGCATATGTTTGCCATGCTGCTGGCCATGCAGAAGAAACTGCATCTCTATCGTGACAGCCAGAACAAGCACATCTGGGACGAACACGGAACTGTGACATCCATTGCGGATTCCACGGTGCTTATCTTTGGAATGGGAGATATCGGCCGCCATTTCGCTAAAATGGCACATGCCCTGGGGGCTTATGTGATCGGTGTTAAGAAGAATCCCGGAAATTGTCCGGAGTTTATTGATGAGCCCCATCTGATGAAGGACTGCAGAGAACTGCTTCCCCATGCGGATGTGGTGGTTTCCTTTTTGCCAAGTACATCAGAGACAAGAGGTCTGTTCAACAAAGAGATGTTTCATCTCATGAAACCGGGTGCGTTCTTTTTAAACGGGGGACGCGGCGATGCAGTCTGTACAGAGGAACTCTGTGAGGTGCTGGATGAAGGACGTCTGGCCGGCGTGGCCTTGGATGTGACAAAGCCGGAGCCTCTTCCTGCAGACCACAGGCTTTGGGATTATCCCAATGTGTTTATAACGCCCCATATATCAGGCTTTTATCATCTTCCGGAAACTCTGGATAAGGTGGTGAATATCTGCACTGAGAATCTGAAGCGGTACATGCAGGGACAGAGACTCAGGAATGTCATGGATTTCCAGGCGGGATATTGCAGCGGAAATAAAAAATAGTAGAACTTTTCTCTCTCGCACAAGATAATTTTAGGTGGTTAAAGGATTAGAAAACGCCGGAAGCCCGCATAAACACTACTTTTTTGCGCGTTCTCGGCGTTTCTTTTATCACCTGTGTTGGTGGTGCTTTTTCGGTGAATGGTGCCCAAATGGTGCCTAAATCCCACAAGAGGTTATAAAAGGCTGCAAGAAGCAGTAAAGAGATAAGGCAGTTAAAGCTCTATTTTGCTGCTCTTTTTCTTTGCCGCGCTCTTTGCTATTTTCATTTCAAGCCCTTTAATAACTGTTACCTGTAAATCCTTTGCGTCAATCAAACTTTCTTGTTTGCATTTCGGGCAATAAAGAGGAAAGTTTTTTAGTTCTGTATCTTCCCGTATCTGTAACCTTGTTTTATTTCCGCAAACAGGGCAGCGTATCCACTCAGAAATTATTTTCGTCATATAGTCAATCCACCTCGTCATTCCCATTTTTCCGCTGCCTTTTCGGGAGCGTCTTTGTGAGGATTAAAGTGTAGGCAACAGTTAGTACAGTCATAACAAGAACACGAATAATATGCTTTTCCACCGTAAATCCCACTTCATTTGCAAAAGTACCGAGAGTGTTAATAGCAGAATGAGTAATAATACAGGGAAGCAGACTGCCACCACGATAAAATATAGTTACAAGCAAAAAACCTACCGCAATCGCAAAACAAATTTGGCACAAATTACTTACTAAGTCCATACCGCTTCCGTTGAATAAATTTACCAAATGCCCCACACCAAAGGTTACGCTTGAGATAATAATTGCGGATTTCAGATTGTCTTTTGCTATTGCTTTGAACAGGAAACCTCTGAAAATCACTTCCTCGATAAATCCCACGCAAAGCATACAGGCAATACGACAAACAGTTCCCGATAGCGAATAATTGACAGCAATACCGTTCCAAAGATTTCCTGTGGCTAAGATAAAAAGTGGCACATAGTAAAGAAATCGTCGGGCAGGTACGGAAGTTTTGCAAAGTCCGTACCGTTTCAGTAAATTGTTTTTCCGAATAAAAACAAAAAGGACAGTGGCCTGTACGATACAAAAAATAGCACTTGCAGAATATTCAATCCCTATTTTTTCATTTAGTGGATTAGCTAAAGATTGCAAAACGCAATAAATCACAATCCAAACAATCGCAAATGTCTGCTCGCTTTTCTCATATAGTTTTTTCATTTTGTTTCCTCCTGTACGGCTAATATCGCACTTCTGTACGCTCGTTCTATATGTGACTTTATGAGTTCTTCATCATACTCCAATGAATTGTTGGCTATGATACTTGCATATCCATGAGCAAACAGGAAAACCATCAAAAAAATTTCTTTCACTTGCTCGATACTTCCTCCGATTGCTCCTTGCATTGCCGAAATAACAGGCGTAAGTTCCTCGGCGTCTATCATTTCAAGCAGAGTAGTTCCAGTGAAAAAATTTGACTGAAAAAGGAAACGGAACAAATGCGGTTCTTCAATCGCAAAGCGGATATAATTCAATCCAATTCCAAGCATAGTACCCTTCTGTGGGTCTTTAATTTTCATTAAGTATTCCGAGTGATAGCAGTCTGCTTTTGCATAGACCGCTTTTTTCAATTCCTCAATCGTTGCAAAGTGGTACATAACGGGTTGCGTAGAACAGTTTAGCTTTTCTGATACAGTCCTTGCATTGATATTTTCCATGCCCTCTTTACGGGCAATCTCAAAGGCAGCGTCTACAATCATCTCTTTTGAAACCTTTGCTTTTGCAGGCATATCCGTACCTCCTGTTTTATAATTTGCGTTATATATAATTCAAATTATATATCAGGGCAACAAATTTGTCAATTCCTATGGCTGAATGTACATCCACTTTTCATCTTTCCGAAAAACAGTATAGCAAAGAATGTATTCTATTTTGGCATATCAGTAGACCAATTCTTTTTCCCGGACAAGACAGCCGGGAAAAGCACCGGGCGGCAGCTCAACGCGCTGCTTGACGGTATGAGCGATAAGGGAATACGGATTGTAACCGCAACGGTGAAAGAGATTGCAGATGTCGAACAAGAAAACTGAATAGGCAGGAAAGAGCGTTGCAGCCTTGAATGAGGATTGCAGCGTTTTTCTTTTGTCCTGCTTTGGCAAAATGGAATTTTCGTTGTAGTAGGAGTAAGGGAGAAAGTTTCGTAGCAAGCATAGGAAGCGGGTACCCGCTTCCATATTTTCGCCCGCCAGCGCCTGCGGCGCGTCGGTTGAAAATGGCTTGTTGGGAAGTATCCCAAACCTTCTCAAAACGGAAAGGAGCGTTAGAGCATGAACGGACGGAAAAGGACGGTACAAATCAAGTTTCGCGTTACGGAAGCAGAACGAGATTTAATACTGGAAAAGATGAAGCTCATACCCACCCGGAACATGGCTGCATATCTGCGGAAAATCGCAATCGACGGATATATCCTGCAAGTAGATCACAGCGACATTAAGGCAATGACCGCCGAGATACAGAAAATCGGGGTCAACGTCAATCAGATAGCAAAGCGCGTCAATGCGATGAGCAACGTCTACCAAGAGGACATAGAGGAAATCAAGGGGGGATGAATGAGATATGGCGGTGCCAAGCTCTTAAACGTTGCCGCCCTGCAAGTGGAATATACCGCGCTCCAAGAGCAGAAAGAAGCCCTATACGCCGACTACGGCAGGCTGAAAAAGCAAGTCAAGGAATACGACGTTATCAAGCGGAACATTGACAGCATTTTGCGTCAGGACAGAGAGCCGGAACGTGGCAGGGAAACAGAATTATAACAGGCATTGCGATTGAAATGTTTACATTTCCAAGGTATAATAAAACATATAACACGTAAGCAAGAGCATTACTTTTAGATAAGGTGGAACTATGTATAAAGACGTACTAAACGAAGATTTTATTGAACAATATAAATCTTATCATATGACATTGTTTAGAGAGCTAAATATTATGCTATTCGATGTTGCTTTTTTGAAAGAGTGTATATCACATAACGATACACAACCTCGTATGATATTGGACACGGATATTATAATATCGTATTTATTTAAGAACAATTTTGAACATTTGATATTGAAAACATACCGAATAATGTTTGACAACGGGACTGATGTCCTTACAATAGATACTTTTATAAGCAGAGTAATTCAAAATTTAAGTAATGTAGAATTTAAGTCAGAGTTACGTAGCCATATTTCAAGCTCATGTTGGAAATCGGACAGTATCAAAGCTACAAAACTTCGCTTAAAAGACGCTCTGGGAGAGTTTCGAGATAAAGCCATAGCCCATAAATTGACAAAAGAAATGAAAGAGCTATCTGTTAATTTAGAGGATATTGAGCAGCTATTAAATGCTGCGATTGATATATTTGAAATGCTTTCGTTTTATCCGATTGATTTTTACAAATACAAAATATCAGAGTATTCATTTGTAGGTGAACGTCTAACTGTTCAAGAAAAAAGCAAGCAATTATTAGATTTACTTGTTCTTTCATCAAATTGTATTAGCCATATAGATGTTCAATATAAAGACTACCAAGACGAAACTGTGATAGAGCAAGTTCAAAATAAAATCAATCAATATAATGCGAAAAAGGACCAAGAAGAAAAGTGTTCAAAACTATTAGCGGATAGTGAAATCGGAACATTTCCCCAAATATTGCTTTTGGAATTAGATGATTTCAAAAATGAGTTGTTGAAGCGCCAAACAATATCAGATTGTGAAATATTAGTAATTGTTAATCACCTAATGGAAAAGTTTTCAGCTAATGCAGAGCATGATAGGGTTGCGGCATACAATCTATCAAAACTAAATAGCTGTATTGAACAAGTAAGAAAAGCGGCTAAAAAATCCCTACATATGGACGTAAAGAAATAAAGCATTTGCAGAACATAAAAAACGGGGCGCGGCAGCCAACGAAGGGCCACCGCGCCCCATATTTTGTGGGTGCAGTTTTGAAGTGCCTGTTACGCTCTAAAACAGCGTTTTAGAGCAATTAGGTATAAATCCCCTTGCCGCGTCAAAATAGTGTCTGTAAAGCCGCATAATACAAGGCTTTTTTCGGCTCTACTGCGTAACATGAGGGCATGAAAAAAGCGGCGTTCCTTTTCTCCCCGGTGGGGATTGAGAAACGCCGCCTGTGCGGGTCGTTATTCTTTTTCATCAGCGATAATGTCCTGCATGACTTCGCCAAAGTCTGCCGTAAAGGAAAAGATGAAGTATTCCAATACGTCGGGGTCTGCGTCCATTGGCTCGGCTTCCTCGGAAAAGCGCAAGCCCATAAGCCCGTAAAGCAGCTTAATGATTTTGAATAGCTTTTCCCGGTCGGCGGGGGTGTTCATGGTTACGAGTACGTCCGTCAGGCGGTTTACGGTTTCCATGTCGCCGCCCGTCGTTACCCATACCATTTCTGCGAATGGCTGCGTGATTGCCCCGGCGACAAGGTTTATCTTATCCTTGCTGATTTCGCCGGACGGGGTTATAATACCCTTGTCTAAAAGTACGTTATTCATGTCGTCCTCCTTTATTTTTGTGGTGCTAAAATGGTGCCCGGTCTTACAAAACCACCTTGTACGGAGATACGGCAAGATAAATGAAGATATGCGGAAAACCTTGATTTTAAGCCATTTTCTCATGGTGTCATAAACATTTATGAGGGCTTATAAGAAGATTTCCATCTATCAAATCAATAAAAAATAAAGCCATTGGGTATGGAATGCCCTGTGCGGTGCGGAATTCAGACATCGCACAGGGAACAGTAACCGGATACGACAAAAAAATAAAAAAGTTTTCAAAAATATCTTGACATTTGACACAACTTTTGTTAGAATTCTTAATTGTGATGACGAACTACACAGGACATCACAAGGAATGCTGCCTTGGCTCAGTTGGTAGAGCGTCGCCTTGGTAAGGCGGAGGTCGGCGGTTCAAATCCGCTAGGCAGCTCGATGGAAACCCTTGAATTTTCAAGGGTTTTTTGTTGTTTTAAGGGAGAGAAAAACCGTCCGGAAAGGGCGGAGTATTTGGAGAGGTGGTATGTGTTGAAAAATTTTAACAAGCTGGTGCGGGATAAAATTCCGGATATCATAAGAGAAGACGGCGGACAGCCACGGACGGAAATTCTGTCAGCGGCATCGTATATCTCTGAGCTTGACAAAAAGCTTGACGAGGAAATTGCGGAATATCAGGAGAGTAAGGAACTGGAAGAACTGGCGGACGTGGTAGAGGTTATCTACGCAATTTGTGAAGCCAGGGGATATACCGTTGAAAAGCTGCATGCTGTCAGGGAAGAAAAACGCCGGCGGCGGGGCGGGTTTGAGAAAAAGATTTTATTGGTTTCAAAAGATTAAAATTGGATTATAGGAATACCCTTTATGAGTTTGCATTCATCATAAAGGGTATTTTTTGTGCCTGGGTAACGATTCGGCGGCAGGGGATTTATTTTATACCTCTTTTCTTTGCAGTAGAAAGCAGCGAAGACGGAGTTTAAAAGAGAATGTTGAGAAAAAAGTTCATGATATGGGCGATTTCAGAAGTCAATAAATATATTGAAATTAAGCATAAACGGATTGAAAATATTGTCTGTGTCAAATGACACAAATGGTAAAAATTGGAAAAATTTTGATATGTAGAAATTTAAGGAGGAAAATTGTGAAATATTCATAATTGACCGCTGTAAATAATTGTGATAATATGCAGATATAAACAAAAAAGTTCATTTTTATGGATGCATCCGAAAATGAATGGTAACTAAATATGAAAAAAAGTTGTGTCATATGACACAGAGGAGAAGGAAATGAAGAGAAGCGAATATGATCAGATTAAAAAAGAAGGGCTGGAACTGATGGAAAAGGCCGGTATCTATCTGACACAGGAAGAAAAGGAAAGGATGGAAGTTACAGATTTTGGCCTGAATGATCCTTATCACGAAGGTCTTATGCTGCATGTGTATGTAAATACAAAAAGATGCTGCGCCAAGGAACTGCCTATGCTCCCCGGACAAATCTGTGCAGAACACAGACATCCGCCCCTTGGACCGGACAATCCGGGTAAAGAAGAGACCTTCCGCTGCCGTTACGGAGAAGTATATGTACATGTTCCCGGAGAGCCAACCCAGACTCCCAAGGCAACGATTCCGGAGGGAAAGGAAGACGTATATACTGTTTGGCATGAAATTGTACTGAAGCAGGGGGAACAGTATACCCTGGCACCGAATACGAAGCACTGGTTCCAGGCCGGGCCGGAGGGTGCAGTGGTCTCAGAGTTTTCATCATACAGTGATGACGGCACGGATGTCTATACAGATCCTGCGATTTCAAGGTTTACTACAATAGAAGAATAAAAAGCGGGGGCTGTTTATGATCGTACAAAAGCTGGGAGGAACGGATTGGAAATATAGAGATATACAGGAGAAAGAGTGGCATGATGCAAATGTTCCTGGTACCTTGTTTATGGATATGATAAGAGAAGGGAGAATCCAAAATCCTTTTTATCGTTTCCAGGAGAGAGAATTTCAGGAGCTTGCACAAAAGGATTATGAATATGAGCTGCGTTTTGCCGTACAGGAGGATGTGTTTTTCAGAGAAAAACAGTTTTTGGTGTTTGAAGGGATTGATACGATCGCAGACATCTGTCTGAACGGTGTTGAGATTGCCCAGACAGAAAATATGCACCGTACATACCGGCTTCCGGTAAAGGGGATATTACAGGAAGGGGAAAACCTGCTGCATATCACCCTGCATTCGCCGGTGCGTTACATAGAAGAACAGCACAGAAAACACCCCCTGCCTGAGTTTAATACGGCAAGCCCTCATGGTTTTTCACAGATACGGAAAATCCACAGTTCCTTTGGATGGGATGCAGAGCCGAATGTGCCGGATTTGGGAATCTGGAGAGAGGTATACATAGAGGCTTACGACAAGGCGCGTATTTCCCATGTATATACCAGACAGAGACATGAAGAAGGAAAAGTTTTTTTGAAAACAGAGACTTTGGTGGACACGGTATGTGGGAGAGAGGCAGACGTAAGTATAATTTTATATGATCCGGAAGGGACAGAAATATCCAGAAAACAGACAAAATGCATAGAATTTCTGTCGGAAGCCTGGATAGAGATTGAGAATCCTCAAATCTGGTGGCCTAACGGGTATGGAGATCAACCGCTTTATGAAATCTGTGTCAAAATGCAGTGCGGGGAAGAGCGGGATGAGAAACGTTTTTCTGTGGGCCTTCGCACGATGGAGGTGAGAAGGGAAAAAGATGCCTTTGGAGAAAGCTTTGCCTTTTATGTAAATGGTGTTCCTGTATTTGCAAAAGGAGGAAGCTATACTCCCCCGGATAAATTCCTGACAGCCTGCAGGGGACAGCGTCACGAGGAGTTGATCCGTCTTTGTAAGGAGGCTAATTATAATTGTATCCGCATATGGGGTGGGGCGGTATATCCTGACGATGAATTATATGATTTGTGTGACAGGAACGGAATTTTAATCTGGCAGGATCTGATGTTTGCCTGTGCATTATATCCCTCTGACGAGGCGTTTTTGGAAAGCATCAGGGAAGAAGTGAGAGACAATGTGATCAGACTTCGGAATCATGCATGCCTTGTGCTCT
>OLQH01002076.1_pt1 | contig 12775 bp, 7 predicted proteins | sample 1672671 | NCBI WGS metagenome assembly OLQH01 (sample SAMEA3136712, study PRJEB25190) | human gut metagenome
ATCATTATCGGAGCCGGCCCAGGCGGGTATGTTGCCGCGAAGAAGGCGGCGAAGCTTGGAATGTCGGTAGTGATTATTGATAAAGGAGACGTGGGCGGGACCTGCATCAACAGGGGATGCATTCCCACAAAAGCCCTGGTGCACGCGGCAATGCTGTACCGGGAGATGACAGAATGCGAAAAGTTCGGGCTGTCAGCAGAAAAGGTCGGGTTCGACCTGCAGAAGATATATGAGTATAAGGATCTTTCCGCGGCCCGGATGCGGGAGGAACTGGAAAAAGAATTTAAAGAACTTGGGGTAGTCAGCGTAAGGGGAAACGCAACTATCCAGAGCGACAAAAAGGTCAGGGTAGTTACTCCAAAGAAGGAAGAAGTGTACTATTATGGCAAGTATATCCTGATCGCTACCGGAGCAAAAGCCCGCACGATCGATATTCCTGGTCTGGACCTTCCTGGAGTCATGACCAGCGAAGAATTGCTGACGTCCAATGAGAGCCAGTACCGCAGGCTGCTGATACTGGGCGGAGGCGTTATCGGAATCGAGCTGGCGACCGTATTCAATGCGCTTGGAAGCGATGTGACGATCGTAGAAGTATCAGACAGGCTGCTTCCCAATATGGACAGCGAATTTTCATCTGCGTTGGAAGAAATCCTTACGAACCGCGGAATCAGCATTTATAGGGAAAGCATACTGGAAAGGGTGACACAGCAGGAGGATGGCGTAGGATGCCATTTTGTGTATAAAGGGGAGAATAAGCAGGTTGACGTGGATGCTGTCCTGGTATCCGTAGGAAGGGTTGCGAATACGGAAGGACTCTTTGATCCGGATGTCCGTGTCAAGATGGAAAATGGAAGGATTATCGTAGATGACTTTTACATGACCAATATTCCGGGGATCTATGCCATCGGCGATGTTACCGGAGGAATCCAGCTGGCTCATGTGGCTTCAGCTCAGGCAACCTATGTAGTGGAAAGGATGAACGATGTAGAGCCGTCCGTCATTATCGAGATGGTACCCAGTTGCCTGTTTGCCTCTATTTCCATCGTACCCAGCTGTCTGTACACGGATCCGGAGATTGCGTCAGTGGGGATTACGGAAGAAGAGGCCCGAAGAAAGGGGATTTCCCTTCGCTGCGGCAAATATATCATGGATGTAAATGGACAGTCTATTATTTCCAAGGAAGAGCAGGGATTCATAAAAGTACTGTTCGCGGCCGACAGCGATGTACTTTTGGGCGCCCAGCTGATGTGCCAGAGGGCGACCGACATGATTGGAGAATTGGCTACGGCCATAGCGAACGGCCTGACTTCTTCCCAGTTAATGTATGCGATGCGCGCCCATCCTACGTTCAACGAGGCCATTTCCTGCGCAGTTGAGAACAGCAGGGAGCAGGCTCCCAGATGGTAGCGGATGCAAGACGGATCCTATATCTATTAAGTTTTAAAGATCTACGCCATGGAGGAAAGTCCATGGCGTTTTTCATTCATTATTTTAATGTTTTATATTGACAATCCGCAGTGAAGTACATATAATATAAATGAACATATGAATAACTGTTCATATGTTCATGCGAAGTCATAACAATCATTCAGGAGGATTTGAGATATGAAAGAAGTAGAAAGAGTGCCGGGAACGCCGGGCCACGAAGCGTGCGGATGCGGCCATGAGCACCATCATGAGCATGGGCATGAAGAGCATGAGCACCACCATCATGAACACGAAGAAGCAGCATCCCGGGAGACGGTTCCAATGCCGGAGGGTGTTGAAAAGAGAGTGTATATTCTTGAGAATCTGGGCTGTGCCAATTGTGCGGCCAAGATGGAGCGCATGATCAGGGAACTTCCAGGGGTTAGGATGGCTACCATTACGTACGCCACGAAGCAGCTGGCAGTAGCGGCAGACCATCAGGAAGCATTGCTTCCGGAATTCAGAAGAATATGCGCATCCATTGAGGAAGGCGTAACGGTGACGCCAAGGGATTATACGCCTGTAAAAAAGCAGGAAAAGACCAGCGTTATCCAGGATAAGAAGGCGGATATCCTGGCCATAGCCGTGGGGGCTGTGATGTTTGTGGCAGGAGAAGTGATAGAGCATCCTTATCCGGCATCCTTGATCAGTGCAATACTGTTTATAGCGGCATACGTGATCCTGGGCCTTGGCATTATCTGGACGGCAGTTAAGAATCTCGCAAAGGGGCACGTGTTTGATGAGAACTTCCTAATGAGCGTGGCAACGCTGGCGGCATTCGCCATCGGTGACTTTGCGGAAGCGGTAGGCGTTATGCTGTTCTACCGGGTTGGAGAACTGTTTGAAGATATTGCGGTAAGCCGCAGCAGATCCCAGATCATGGAAGCGGTTGATCTGAGACCTGAAGTTGTAAACATTGTCCATGGAGACGAAGCAGAGAGCATCCCGGCCCAGGATGCAAAGGTGGGGGATATTATCCTGATCCGTCCGGGCGACCGGATTCCATTAGACGGCGTCATCGTTGAAGGAAGAAGCCAGATCGATACCTCGCCGGTTACCGGGGAGCCGGTTCCGGTAAACGTATATCCGGGAACTGAAGTCTACTCCGGCTGCGTAAATGACCAGGGGGTTCTGAAGATGGAGGTAAAAAAGCCTCTCAGCGAGTCTATGGTCACCCGAATATTGGATTCCGTAGAAAATGCGGCTGCCAGCAAGCCGAAGATCGACCGCTTCATTACCAAGTTCGCCAGGATCTATACTCCGGTGGTCGTAGCGGTCGCAGTTGCTACGGCAGTCATCCCTTCGCTGGTTACCGGCGAGTGGAATCACTGGATCTATACGGCGATTACGTTCCTGGTAATCAGTTGTCCATGCGCTCTGGTACTCAGCGTTCCTCTGGCCTTCTTCTCGGGAATCGGCGCAGGCTCTAAGAGGGGAATTCTCTTTAAAGGGGGAGTAGCCATTGAAGCGCTTAAGGATGTAAAGGCTATCGTTATGGATAAGACGGGAACCATAACGAAGGGAAACTTTGTCGTACAGCAGGTGGTTTCCTTGAAAAAATTGACGCAGAAGCAGATTCTCACAATAGCTGCGGACTGCGAACTTAGTTCGACGCACCCCATCGGTACCAGCATCGTGTCGGCGGCAAGGGAGAAGAACCTGGAACTTTCCAGTCCGAAAGAAGCAGAGGAAATCTCGGGCAAGGGGATTCGCGCCGTGTTCCCGGAAGGAACCGTGCTGTGCGGTAGCAAGGGGCTTCTGGAAAAATACGGAGTGGATGTCAGCGAATATAAGTCGGACCTGTATGGCACAGAAGTGCTGGTAGCGGTAGATGGCGAATTGGAAGGCTATCTGGTGGTCGCAGATGTAATCAAGCCGGAAGCAGGGGCATCCGTGAAGCGTATGAAGTCGCAGAATCTGATTACGGCTATGCTGACAGGAGATGCCAGGGACAATGCCATGGCAGTTGCAAAAGAGACCGGGATTGACGAAGTCCATGCCCAGCTCCTGCCGGAAGATAAATTAAGCCATTTAAAGCAGATCCGTAAGGAACATGGCTCCGTCATGTTCGTAGGCGATGGCATCAACGATGCGCCGGTTCTTGCAGGGGCAGATGTAGGCGCTGCCATGGGGAACGGGGCGGATGCCGCGATCGAGGCGGCGGATGTGGTATTCATGACATCCTCGGTGGATGCCATACCGGAAGCGGTTTCCATTGCAAGGAAGACCGGGAAAATCGCCATGCAGAATGTAGTATTCGCGCTGGCCATCAAATTCCTTATCATGATTCTTGGATTCACAGGCTATGCCAATATGTGGATGGCGGTATTTGCCGACACAGGCGTTGCAATGCTTTGCGTACTGAATTCAATCCGGATACTGTACGCCAGTCAAAAAAGTGGCAATGCATAAGAAAATGCATAAGAAATAGTTACGAAAATATTAATTTTAATTCATTTAATGCCAAATGGTTGAAATAACAATCACCATTTGGCATAATTAATAAATGAGTGAATATTTATACCTATTGGGGCATACCGCGATAGGGCTTATAATGTTGAAAGGAAGGAATGTATGAAGAAGACAGAAGTAGAGTGCTGCGATATTACATGCATTCATGATGATAAAGTCCGTACAGTCCGGCAGAGGATGCCGGAGGAAGAACGGTTAAAAGAACTGGCGGATTTTTACAAAGTGTTTGCGGATGCTACCAGAATCAAGATTTTGTGGATTCTGCTGGAATCAGAGATGTGCGTCTGCGACCTGGCAGAGATTCTGGGGATGACCCAGTCGGCCATCTCGCATCAGCTTAGAGTCTTAAAGCAGATGAAGCTGGTAAAGAATAGAAGAGAAGGGAAGACAGTATACTATTCATTGGCCGATGGCCATATCCAGACGATAATCAGTCAGGGAATGGAGCATATCGCGGAATAGTTTTCATATAGTTATCAAAAAGGACAATATTATGACCGAGGAATTGAAGAAAAGGTGTATCATTTATGCGGTGGGGGTGTTTGTGTACGTATGCGGGATAGCGGTGACCATCCAGTATACGATGACCGACCAGGCAAAGTTCATATGGTTTCTGGCGGCATACCTGATTGTAGGCTTTGATGCCTTTAAGGTGCTGGAAGAGAAGCTGGCGCAGAAGAAGTTCCTGACAGAGTATACGCTGATTATACTTGCTACGATTGGGGCTTTTGGCGTGGCAAGATATGTAGAGGGCGTACTTGTTATGCTCTTATTTGAATTGGGAATGATGTTTGAAGCCTATTCCACGGACAGCGCCAAGCGTTCCATCAAGGAACTGATCGATATCCGGCCGGAATACGCGACACGCAAGGTACACGGGAAAGAATTCAAGGTGGATCCTTCCGCGCTGAAACTAGGCCATATTATTGTAATCAAGCCGGGAGAACGCATCCCTGTGGATGCGGTTGTCGTCTCCGGAACAACAAGCATCGATACAAAGGCTTTGACAGGAGAAGCCATGCCTCAGTCCGCATGGCCGGGAGACCGGATATATAGCGGATGCATCAACCTCAACGGGGTGATCGAGGCAAAGGTCACGGCGCTGTATGTTGACTCTACCGTAACCAAGATTATGGAGATGGTAGAAGAGGCCCAGGAGAAAAGAGCGGAAAGCGAAGATTTTATTACAAGGTTCTCAAGAATCTATACGCCGGTTATGCTGGTGTGCGCCTTGCTCGTCATGATCTATCCGCCCCTTACATTTTCCTATGGGAATTGGGATACCTGGATCTACAGAGGATTGATCTTCCTCGTAGTGGCGTGCCCCTGCGGGCTGGTCATGTCCATTCCGATTGCTTTCCTTGGCGGCATTGCGTCAGCAGCCAGACAGGGGATCGTAATCAAGGGCGGCAACTATCTGGAGGACCTTTCCAAGGCAGATACCTTCGTGTTTGACAAGACAGGAACGCTGACGGAGGGCATATTCAAGGTGAAGGAAGTAAAGGCAGTGGGGATGGACAATGACGAGTTGCTTCGCATCGCGTCCCATGTGGAGAGTTATTCTAACCACCCGATCGCCCAGTCCCTGTCAGAAGCCTATGGAAAAGAGATCAATAAGAGCAAGGTATACCGGATGCGCGAGATGCCGGGATATGGCGTCAATGCGACCTTTGAGGGAGAGCGCGTCTATGTGGGAAATAAGCGGCTGATGGATCGTCAGAAGGTTCTCTGCGATGAAGTAAGCCGGAATGGAACCGTCGTCTATGTTGCGATTGGCAAGAAATATGCCGGATATATCGTCATTGCGGATTCTGTAAAGGAAGATGCAAAGACGACGCTTCAATACTTGAAGGAAAAGTGCAAGGCAGTACTGGTAATGCTTACCGGAGATACCAAGAGCAGCAGCCTGGAAGTAGCCAGGAGGCTGAAGATAGACTATGCGTATGCGGAACTGATGCCAGAGGATAAATTAGAACAGCTGGAGGACTTTTTGGACCTTCAGGATTCTACCGAACGTCTGGTATGTGTCGGGGATGGAATCAATGATGCGCCGGTCCTTGCAAGAGCTGACGTGGGGATTGCCATGGGCGCGCTGGGGTCGGCGGCGGCAATTGAGGCGGCTGATATTATATTGATGGAAGATGAATTGCCAAGAATCGTGGACGCGATCAAGATTGCGAAGGAGACCTTAAGAGTAGTCAGCCAGAATATTTCTTTTGCATTGATTGTTAAGGTGCTGATCCTGATACTTGCCACAATTGGCTATTTTGGAATGTGGGAAGCAATTCTGGCTGAAGTCGGCGTAATGTTCGCGGCGATCCTGAATGCCGTCTGGGTTGTCCGTTATACTGTTTAGGAGGATATATGAAGTATATGAAGATAGCCCTGTCTGTGATGGCTGCTGCCATTGTATTGACAGGCTGTGTAAAAAATCCATCTGAAAAAGGAGTAGAATATCTGGAAGATGGAAAATATAAAGAAGCGATCGAACAGTTCCAGGATGCAATCGATTCGGAAGTGAATGCAGGAGATGCATACAGAGGAATCGGAATTGCAAAATGGGAGCAGGAAGACTATGAGGGAGCAAAAGAAGCGTTTCAGAACGCGCTTGACAATGGTGCCAAGAAGACTGGCACCATCTATAATTTTATGGGAAACTGCGATATGAAGCTCTCCAGGCCGGAATCTGCCCTTAACTATTTCCGCCTTGGCATCGGCCAGGAGGATAGCAGCGAGGAACTCAAAAAAGAGATGCACTTTAACATGATCGTAGCATATGAACAGATGAAGGATTGGGAAAGTGCGAAGGCCAAACTAAAGGAATACCTGGCAGAGTATCCGGACGATGAAGCAGCAAAAAAAGAATTGGAATTTCTGGAGACAAGATAATATATGGGAAATATGATTGATTTGGAAAAAGAGACCGAACGGGTCATCCTGGTAGGCGTCAGCGTGACGGATGAGGATGACACCCAGAAGTCGTTAGAGGAATTGAAGGATCTGGCTTCCACTGCCGGGGCGGCTACCGTGGGCGTGGTGATTCAAAACCGGGAGCAGGTTCATCCGGGCACCTATGTAGGCAAGGGAAAGATAGAAGAGATCAAAGGTCTGATGTGGGAACTGGAAGCGACCGGGATTATCTGTGATGATGAACTATCCCCGGCGCAGATGAAGAACCTTCAGGATGAGCTTGACGCAAAGGTGATGGATCGGACGCTGGTCATACTCGATATATTTGCGTCCCGGGCTTCTACCAGCGAAGGTAAGATTCAGGTAGAACTAGCCCAGTTAAAATACCGCCAATCCAGGCTTACCGGTTTTGGCACGGCGCTTTCCAGGCTGGGAGGCGGCATAGGTACCAGAGGGCCGGGAGAGAAGAAGCTGGAGATGGATCGGAGGCTGATCAAGGGGCGGATCGCCCAGCTGAACCGGGAATTGAGAGACGTGAAGCGTCACCGGGAGGTCACAAGAGAGCAGAGAAGCCGCAACCGGATTCCGGTGGCGGCCATCGTAGGATATACCAATGCAGGAAAGTCCACGCTTCTTAACACGCTGACAGGGGCAGGAATCCTGGCAGAGGACAAGCTGTTTGCAACCCTTGACCCCACCACCAGGGAATTGAAGCTTCCCAGCGGACAGGAGATACTGCTTACGGATACGGTAGGATTTATCCGCAAGCTGCCACATCATCTGATAGAGGCTTTTCGAAGCACGCTGGAAGAAGCCAGGTATGCGGATATCATTCTACATGTAGTAGATGCGGCCAATCCCCAGATGGACGAGCAGATGTATATCGTATATGAGACGCTTCAGAATCTTGGAGTAACCGATAAGCCGATCATTACTATATTCAACAAGCAGGACAAGGCACAGGACGATGCCATCGTCCGGGACTTTCATGCAGATTATACGGTCAAGATCTCCGCAAAGACAAGGGAAGGGATACCGGAACTTCTCAAGACTATTGAGGCAGTGCTCAGACAGCAGAAGGTTGCCATTGAGAATCTCTATCCTTATCAGGATGCGGCAAAGATACAGATGATCCGAAGATTCGGGGAACTGCAGGAAGAAGAATACCGGGAGGACGGCATCTTTGTCAGGGCTTATGTACCTGTGGAAATCTATGACAAAGTCAAGGTTTCCCGGGGGGATTCGCCAAAAAGCCCCTTATAAGAGCGGGAGAACGTGGAGTAATCCTTGAATCCGCAGTCAAAACAGGCCTGCGTGCTGGGCACGCCGGATAATATCAAGTCTTTTGCTAGCAGGAGCCGCTTCTGGGAGATATAGCGTCCCATAGTATAGCCGGTCTCCTGCTTGAATAGTCTCATCATATAATATTTGCTGATGTAGAAGGTGTCCGCCAGATGGTCTATGCTCAGATCCCTGCCAAGATTCTCGTTGATATAGCGCAGGATATCCAGAACCTTCACGTTGCAGTTGTCGGTATCAATGAATTCCAGCCGGTTCTTTCTCGCGGCGCGGTTCAGATGTATCATGAATTCCAGGAATAGGACCTGGCGGTATAATCCGGCTGCATATCCATCGTCGGAAAAGGATTTTTCCAACTGGGTGATGAAGCGGAACAGAGAACTTCTCTCCAGGGATGGGATGCGAAGAACGTTGGAATGCTCTTCTTCGGCTTTCTGAAAGCAGTAGCTAAGATCATAGGAATCCGTCTGATAGGCATTGATGAAATTGGGCGATATATATACGATGATCCGTTCATATACGGTAGAATTATCTACAATCAGGCGGTGGATGTCATTGTGCTTTACCAGCACGATATCATAAGGGATGAGTTCATATGATTTTCCTTCCACCATGTAATTGACATTTCCTTTGATAAATATGGTGATCTTGTCAAAGTCGTGATAATGGTATTCCACCTCCCGGGTCTCCTGATCCGTAAGGTGGAACAGCCGGAATTCGCTATTTAAGTATCCTTTTTTTACATATTGTTCCATAAGGGCGCCTCCTTCTTAGAGTTTATCTTATAGCAAGAGAGCATTATTTGCAATATACTAAGCACGATTTGTGTTGAAATGGGAAATAATGCCTGATATGATAGAGATATAATAACGGGGAACAATAAGGACAATCCCAATGGAAAGACGGAGGTATGTTATGAAGGTTGTGTTGGAACGTTATCATGGGCTGGGAAATGATTATGTTGTATTTGACCCTAATAAGAATGAACTGGAACTTACATCGGAAAATGTAAGAATGATCTGTGACCGTAATGAAGGACTTGGCTCAGACGGCGTGCTGGAAGGACCAATCCTGAAAGAAGATGGAATGTATGTAAAAGTCTGGAATCCGGATGGAAGCGAGTCAGAGACCAGCGGAAACGGAGTCAGGATCTTCGCGAAATATCTCAAGGACGCAAGTTACGTACAGAAGAAAAATTTTAAACTCTATACAGGCAATGGGCCAGTGGAAGTTACATTCCTCAATGAAGACGGCAGCCGCCTTCGCGTATCCATGGGAAAACTGTCTTTTTGGAGCGATGATATCCCGGTGACAGGAGAGCGCAGGGAGGTCATCAATGAAGATATGGTATTTGGAAGAACCTTGTATCCGGTTACTTGCGTATCCATCGGCAATCCGCACTGCGTTATTCCGATGCGGGAGATCTCGAAGCCGCTGGTATGCAAGATTGGCGATTACGCAGAACTAGCAAGATACTTCCCCAAACGGATCAATACGCAGATTATGAAGGTGATCGATAAAGAGCATGTGGCGATCGAGATCTATGAACGAGGTGCAGGCTATACGCTGGCTTCCGGAACCGGCGCATGCGCTGCCGCCGGAGTCGCCTATAAACTGGGAATGACCAACAACAAGGTCATAGTACAGATGCCGGGCGGCGAGCTTCAGGTCGAGATTGAAGAGGACTGGAACGTATTTATGACAGGCGACGTGTTCTATGTGGCAAAGATTACCCTGAGCAATGAGTTTGTTGAAAAATTAAGAGCGATATAATATACTAAGGCATAGGGAGGAAAACCTATGCCTTTACAATTTATATTCGGGCCGTCAGGCTCGGGAAAATCATATCACCTATACCATCAGATAATTGACGAATCTAGGATACATCAGGAGCAGAATTATATCGTCCTTGTGCCGGAGCAGTTTACGATGCAGACGCAGAAGGATCTGGTCAATATGCACCCCTGCCATGGAATCATGAATATTGATGTGTTAAGTTTTGTCAGGCTGTCTTACCGCGTGTTCGAAGAGACGGGCGGAGGGACGCTGCCTGTTCTGGACGATGAAGGCAAGAACCTGATTCTTAGAAAGATTGCCGGAGACTACGAAGGGGAACTCAAGGTTCTGGGGGGAAATATGAAGAAGCTTGGGTACATCAGCGAGGTGAAGTCAGTCATCTCCGAGTTTGCCCAATATGACATTACGGAAGAAGAACTTGAACGCGTCATGGAGACGGCGGGAGAGGAATCCAGGCTATACTACAAACTGAAAGACATCCAGGTGCTTTACAGAGGATTCATGGAGTATCTGGAAAAGAAATATATTACAAAAGAGGAACTGCTGGATGTTCTAAGCCAGATGGTCTGCAAGTCTGACATGCTCAAGAACAGCACGGTAGTGCTGGACGGGTTTACCGGCTTTACACCGGTGCAGAACAGGCTGCTTCTGGAACTTATGATCCATTGCCGCAAGGTTGTGATTACGGTGACCATGGATGACCGGGAAGATCCTTACGTCTATCAGCACCCATACCAGCTCTTCGGGCTTGGAAAGCATATGGTGACCACGCTGATGCGGCTTGCCAGAGATCATAACATAGCGGTTGACGAGCCGGTCTGCCTGTATGGCAGGCCTCCTTATCGTTTTAAGGATCATGATTCCCTGGCTTTTCTGGAAAGAAACCTGTTCCGCTATCATGGGAAGGGATTCGGAAAAGAGCCGGAGTCGATCGGCATTCATGTGACAAGAAATCCGAAGGAGGAGGCCATGGCCGTGGCAGGAGCAATTCGGGCGCTGGTAAGGAAAGAAGGATACCGTTACCGGGAGATTGGCGTCATCGTAAGCAATATGGACGTGTACGGAGATGATCTGGAGCAAGCCTTTGCCATGTATGAGATTCCGGCTTTTATGGATCATAAGAGAAGCATTCTTCTAAATTCTTTTGTCGAGTATATCAGGAGCCTGCTTGACATGGCAGAACAGAATTTTACTTATGAAAGCGTGTTCCGGTTTCTTCGGACCAACCTGGCAGGGTTTAACTTTGATGAAGTGGACAGGTTAGAGAACTATGTCATTGGCCTGGGGATCAAAGGCTATAAAAGGTGGCAGGAGAAATGGGTACGCCGCTTGAAGGGAATGGAAGAAGAGGAATTGGAGGCGTTGAACCACTGCCGCATAATACTGGTAGAGAAGGTAGACGGCCTGCTCTATGTACTGAAGCAGAGAAGCAAGACGGTGCGCGACATTACCATGGCTCTGTATGAATTCATGGTGCGCGAGGATCTGCAGGTGAAACTTGCGGCTTTGGAAGAACGGTTTCAGGCAGAAGGGGAACTGGCGCTTGCAAAAGAATACGCCCAAGTATACAGGATAGTAATAGAACTGTTCGACAAATTCGTAGAACTTCTGGGGGATGAAAAGGTCAGTTTGAATGAATACTGCAAGCTGCTGGATGCCGGCCTGGAAGAAGCGAGGGTAGGCGTAATCCCACCCAGCGTTGACCAGGTGGTGGCGGGAGACGTGCAGCGGACCAGGCTTAAGGATATCAAGGCGCTGTTCTTCGTGGGAGCCAATGACACATATCTTCCGGGGCCATTGCTTCGAACCGGACTTCTGTCCGAAAGGGATCGGGAAAAATTTGCCAGGGAGAGGCTTTCTCTGTCGCCGGGAGGCAAGGAACAGGCCTATATCCAGAAGTTTTATCTCTATATGAATCTTACAAAGCCGTCCGAACAGCTGAATATCTATTACAGCAAGGTATCTGCGGACGGCAAGAGCATCCGTCCGTCTTATCTGATACAGGAATTGAGACGGCTATTTCCATTGCTTCCGGTGCAGGATGAGGAAGGCATGGCGCTTCCGCTGCGGGAGATTACGGAGAAGATGGGAATTAGCTATCTGATTCGCGGTTTTCAGGGAAATGGGGAAGGCATGGACGCAGCATGGAAAGAACTCTATACCTGGTACAAGAAGAGCCCTAAGTGGCAGAGCAAGGTGGAGAGCCTGTTAAAAGCCGGGTATTACCGCCGGCCTATGGATGGATTGACAGAGGCCGTTGCCAAAAGGCTTTATGGGGAAGAATTTGAAGACAGTATTACCAGAATGGAAAGGTTCCAGACTTGCGCGTTTGCCCACTTCCTGACCTATGGGCTGAATCTTCAGGAAAGGCAGGAGTATGATTTCCAGGCGGTGGATATGGGAAATGTGTGCCATAACGCGCTTGAGCGCTTTTCCCGGAAGGTTGAAAAAGAAGGCTGCGGCTGGGTTGGATTAAAAGAGGAGAAGCGGGCTTCCTTCATTGACGAAAGCGTGGAAGAGGCGATCACGGACTATGGCAATTCGGTATTGTATAGTTCTGCAAGGAATGAATATATGATCGTGCGCATGAAGCGCATGCTGGAGCGTACGGTGTGGGCGCTTACCAAGCAGCTGTCTGCCGGGGACTTCCAGCCTTCTGCCTATGAATTCCGGTTTGCGAACGGCAAGATCGACCGGATTGATACCTGCGAGGATGGGGATAAGGTCTATGTAAAGGTGCTGGATTACAAGACCGGGAGCAAGGCGTTCGATGTGGTCGCCCTGTATCATGGTCTCCAGTTACAGCTGATGGTGTATATGGACGCGGCGG
>OLQH01002081.1_pt1 | contig 12754 bp, 10 predicted proteins | sample 1672671 | NCBI WGS metagenome assembly OLQH01 (sample SAMEA3136712, study PRJEB25190) | human gut metagenome
TTCTTAATTTACCAGAAATCAGCATGAATAGCCAGTACTAATTTAGCTAAATATCATTGATACAGTACACTAGCTGCCCGACTCTGCGTCCTGCATTTATTTCAATGGCACATCTGTTTGCATTAAACAATTCCTGGGTTATTTCGCCCTTAAATTCAGGATCAACCCAACCTGCATTTTGAATAAACAGTCCCATTCTTCCTAAAGAACTGCGTCCTTCAACAAATGCTGTGAGATTATCAGGCAATTCGAAATATTCCATTGTTGTTGCCAGTACAAATTGTCCCGGAAGCAATATATACTTTTCTGCGGTAATCTGCTTGTATGATATTTCATCATCCAAATTAATTATGCCTGAAGACGAGTCCCTACAATACTGTATGTGTTTCCAATACGAATATCAATGCTTGCAGGCTGTATCACCTCAGAAAACCCAGGTACCATTCGGCCGTTCCATATTATTTATAATACTATCTGTCAGGTCTTAGGGTTATATTTTCCCAATTCATTTCTACATGATATAACAAAAAAGAAAAACATATAATTTTCTTGACACTGAAAAAATTCAGTAGTATAGTCAATTCATAATAAACCTACTGAAATACTAGGAATAAAAGCATCGTAACAGCTCAGCAGCCCGGACTGTTACAATACCTCGGCGGCAGTCAAATAAAAAGGAGAACAGACTATGGCAAATATTAAAAAAAGTGCGGAAGAACTCATTGGAAGAACCCCTCTTATGGAGCTGGTGAATTACGAAAAGGCAGCAGGCGTTACAGACGCTGTGATTCTGGCGAAGCTGGAGTATTTTAATCCGGCTGGCAGCGTAAAAGACAGGATTGCCCTGCAGATGATTCTGGATGCTGAAGAGCAGGGGCTGCTGAAGCCGGGAGCCACCATCATTGAACCCACCAGCGGAAATACCGGAATCGGCCTGGCGGCTATGGCTGCGGCCAAGGGCTACAAGGCAATTCTGACCCTGCCGGAAACCATGAGCATGGAGAGGCGGAAACTGCTGAAGGCCTATGGCGCGCAAATCGTCCTCACCCCGGGTGCGGAGGGAATGAAGGGAGCCATTGCGAAAGCGGAGGAGCTGCACAGCCAGATTCCCGGTTCCTTTATCCCCGGACAGTTCGAGAATCCGTCCAATGCCAAAGCGCACAGACTGTCCACCGGCCCTGAGATTTGGGATGACACGGATGGAAATGTAGATATTTTTGTGGCGGGAGTAGGTACCGGGGGGACACTGACCGGCGTAGGCTCCTATCTGAAGGAAAAAAATCCGGCGGTCAGGGTGGTTGCGGTGGAACCGGCCCAGTCGGCCGTGCTTTCCGGCAAAAAGCCCGGCCCTCATGCCATCCAGGGAATCGGGGCGGGATTCATTCCCGGCGTGCTGGATCAGGAAATCTACGATGAAATCATACAGGTGGAAAATGAAGATGCCTATGTTACAGGAAGGACTATTGCGCAGACCCAGGGCCTGCTTACGGGAATTTCCTCCGGAGCCGCCCTGTATGCGGCAACTCTTCTGGCGAAACGCCCAGAGAATAAAGGAAAAGTAATTGTTGCACTGCTTCCGGATTCCGGCGACAGGTACCTTTCTACCCCGCTTTTTGGCGAGGAATAGATGAAGTCCCGCAAATGTCCGCCAGGGAAGGATTTATGAAAAAGTCTTTTTTCTGAAAATTATGGGACGATATAACCGTTCTAATTCCATCACAAAGACTGCCAAAAACCATCCTGAATCGCCTGCTGGGATACTTTTTGGCAGTCCTGGATCACTTTCCTGTGTTCAGCACAGTAAATGTGTCGGCCTGCGTGACAGTTACGTCTCGTTTACTATTTACAGGATTAGAAGAAATGTGGTATGATAAAGCTTGCGCGGGAATCGGGGAAGCCTGCCGGATTCTGACGGCAGCCTTTGACGGGCGGCAGAATTGCTGCGTTCCTGCAGTACTGGTTTGAAAACATTTGTCCGCATATGGCGGACAGGCAGAAGCTAAAGCGAAAGGGCTTGAGAAAATGGAACAGCCTATCATACAAATTAAAAATGTGACCAAAACCTTCCAGACGAGGGAAAACAGGGTGGAAGCCCTGAAGAACATCAATCTGGAAATCAATAAGGGCGATATCTACGGCATTATCGGTATGTCCGGCGCCGGAAAAAGCACGCTGGTACGCTGCCTGAACTTCCTGGAGAAGCCCACGGGGGGAACGGTTCTGATCGAAGGGCAGGATCTGTCGGCCTGTACCGATAAGGAGCTGCGGAAGGTGCGCAACAGCGTTGCCATGATTTTTCAGCATTTTAACCTGCTGATGCAGAGAACCGTGCTGGACAACGTATGTTTTTCCCTGGAAATTCTGGGTATGAAGAAAAAAGAGGCCAGGGAAAAGGCCAGGGATCTTCTGAAAATCGTGGATTTGGAGGCAAAGGCTGACGCATATCCGGCCCAGCTTTCCGGCGGACAGAAGCAGAGGGTGGCAATTGCCCGTTCCCTCGCCATGAATCCGAAAATCCTGCTGTGCGACGAGGCTACCAGTGCCCTGGATCCTACGACAACCCGGTCCATTCTGGCGCTGCTTAAGGATATCAACCAGAAATTTGGAATTACCATCGTTATCATTACCCATGAAATGGGCGTGGTACAGGAAATCTGCAGCCACGTGGCGATTATAGATAACGGAGAGCTGGCGGAAACGGGAACCGTGGAGGAAGTATTTTCCGCCCCTAAGTCCAGGGCCGCCAGGAAGCTGGTGTTCCAGGGAGAGAGGAAATACAGCCTGATGAAGAGCAAGCGCTGTATCCGTATTGCTTTTACGGAAAATTCCTCCTTTGAGCCGGTGATCGCCAACATGGTTCTGGAATGTAAAGCCTCCGTCAATATTCTTATGGCCGACACACAGGATGTGGGCGGCATAGCCAGAGGCCAGATGGTGCTGCAGCTGCCGGAGGACATGCAGATTGCGGAGAAAATGATTCAATACCTGAAGGACAGGAATCTTACCGTAGAGGAGCTGGATGATTATGTGGAATAGTGCAACGGTTATGATGATCGTGGAAGGTACCTTTGCTACCTTATATATGACGCTGGTATCCACGCTGATGGCCTATGTAATCGGCCTTCCCGCAGGCGTGGCCCTGGTGGTGACCGGAAGGGAGGGACTCAGGCCCAACAAGACGGTGAGCAGGATCCTGGATGTGCTTGTCAATGTAATGCGAAGCATCCCATTCCTTATTCTGTTGATTCTTGTCATCCCTCTGACAAGGGCGATTGTTGGCAAAAGCTACGGCCCCAGCGCCACAATTGTGCCGCTGACCTTGGCGGCAGCCCCCTTTATTGCAAGACTTGTGGAATCCTCCCTCCTGGAGGTGGATAAGGGAGTCATTGAAGCTGCCCAGAGTATGGGGGCCGGGATTACGATGATTGTCATTAAGGTAATGCTTCTGGAGGCCCGTTCTTCCTTGCTCAGCGGACTTGCCATTGCCCTGGGAACCATCCTGGGATATTCCGCCATGGCCGGAGCTGTGGGCGGCGGCGGACTGGGAGACATTGCCATCCGCTATGGCTACAATCGATATCAGCTGGATATCATGATCGTGACGGTCATTCTCCTGGTGGCGCTGGTACAGATCATGCAGGCTGTCTGCATGAAGCTTTCCCGCAAGCTGGACAAGAGGATTACCGGATAGCGGCGCAGCCGCTTTACACCGAAGCCATGTACCTGCAGGCAGGCCCTGCAGAGGCTTAACATAGAAATACATGTTTATGTATGGATGAATGGAGGAGAAAATTATGAAAAAGAAAGTTTTATCTTTTGCCCTGGCCGCTGTTTTATCAGCAGGCCTTCTCACCGCATGCGGTTCCGATGCGTCAACTACTGCCGCGCAGACCGATGCTGCAGCTCCTGAAAGCACGGCGGCAGCTGTGACCGAAGAGGCAGGCAGCGAAAGCACTGTCGCCCAGGAAGCTGAAAGCACAGCAGAAACTGCTGTGGAATCCAAAGGAAAGGTTACCGTTGCGGCAACCAGCGTTCCCCACGCGGAAATCCTGGAAGCAGCAAAACCCTTAATGGCAGCCAAAGGCTGGGAGCTTGTAGTAACCGAATTTACGGATTACGTACAGCCCAATGAAGTAGTGGAAGCAGGCGATATGGATGCCAACTACTTCCAGCACATTACCTACATGGAAAGCTACAACGAAGAAAAAGGCACACATCTGGTAAATGCCGGAGATATCCACTACGAACCCCTGGGAGTATATCCCGGAAAGCAGAGCGACCTTGAAGCCATCACTGATGGCGCTGAAATTGCAGTTCCCAACGATACGACCAACGAAGCCAGAGCGCTTCTCCTGCTTCAGGAACAGGGCCTGATCACCCTCAATGACGGAGCAGGCATCACTGCAACCGTAAACGACATCAAGGAAAACCCCCATAAAATCAAATTCGTAGAGCTGGCGGCAGAGCAGATTCCCAGAAGCCTTCCTGACTTTGACTTTGCCGTAATCAACGGAAACTACGCCCTGGAAGCAGGCTTGAACGCAGCCGACGACGCCCTGGCCGTAGAAACCTCCGATTCCGATGCAGTTAAAAAATATGTCAACGTCATCGCCGTAAAAGAAGGCAACGAAAACAACGAAGGAATCAAAGCACTCGTAGAAGTCCTGAAATCCGATGAAATGAAAAAATTCATCAACGACACCTACCAGGGTTCCGTTGTACCTTACGAAGGATAATCTCTTCGATAACTTTTTAGAATTTCTGGAATTAAAAGACAAACATTTATCTTTCCAGGATTCAAATTAAAACTAATATATTTACAAAAAATCTGCGCCCTCCGTTTCCCGCAAAGAAACCAGGCCGCAGATTTTTTATTAAATGCAATTACCACCACAAAAATAAAGCCTTATCCCCCACTACATATCGGTCTTGACTTATACTATTCATACTGGTATGGTATAGATACAGACAACCATGGAAAAAACAAATTTAAAGAGGTAGAAAATGAGTGCTATGAGAATTTCGACCAAAGGAAGATATGCAGTGCGTGTTATGCTTGATTTGGCAGTTGACAACACCGGAGAATATATCAAAGTAAAGCAGATAGCGGATCGCCAGGAAATTTCAGAAAAATATCTGGAGCAGATCATAGCGATTCTGAATAAGGCCGGCTTTGTAAAGAGCACAAGGGGCGCCCAGGGAGGCTATCGCCTGGCAAGGGATCCGGCCGAATATACAGTGGGACAAATCCTCCGTCTGACGGAAGGCTCTCTGAATCCGGTGCCATGCCTGGACAGCTGCGGAGGGACAGCAGACTGCCTGCGCTATGATACCTGTGAAACCGTGGATGTGTGGAAACAGCTGGCGGATGCCATTAATGGTGTGGTGGACAGCATTACCATTGCAGATCTGGCTGAAAAGCACGCGAAACGTATGGAAAGTATGAATTATATGATTTAAAGCAGCCGCAGGGCTGCTTTTTATTTGCGGTAAGATGCTGGTTCGGGCAGAGCTGCCACCCTACAGGATGCGGCCGGCGATTCCGGAGGGCTGGTGCCCGGCCGCATCCAGAAGCCTGCGAACCTCCATCAGCATGGCGCCAGCCTGCAGATATTCATCCGGGGCAGGGGGCCTTTGTTCTTCGGCGTAATTGTTTGGTTTCCCGCATTCCCTGAAAATATGGTATTTCCCCGGAGGGCAGGTAAGGAAACCGGCGCTCAGGCGGGGAGGCACAGGCTTTCCGTGGAAGAGGACAGGAAGGCAGGAGGCCTGCCGTACCAGCTTCAGCAGCCTGTTTTGCAGCTCCTCATGGGATATGCAGCCGCAGGCGAGAAAGAAGATTGACTCATCATAGCGGGCCAGGAAGCTTCCGTCCCCTGTGTCGGACAGTATTTCCCTGGCGGCATCGGCCACAGCGCGCAGTACGCCCTTACAGGCCAGTTCGCCCAGGTCCCGATCCTCAAGCAAAATATAGCGGCAGATGCCGCCGGCGTATTGGGCGGAAAGAGTTGACATACCTTCCAGGTATTTGTAATATGAAAGTAATGCCAGCCGGAGCAAGGTTCGATTGGAGAAAGCATAGGGCGATAAAATGGATAAAAAGGTGCTGCTGTCCACGACGGACAATAAGCAGATTATGGAAGTATTTCAGGCGCTGAACCAGACAAGCGATGATTATTTTTTCATATTGGATATAAAAGAAGACAGCTGTTTTTTCTGCGACAGGGTGCGGGAGAGATTTCATATATCCTCCGATTTCATATGTCCGGCGGGAGAAGGGCTGCGGGAGCTGGTAGCAGAGGAGGATTTTCCCCTGCTTATAGAGGATTTAAGGCGCATCCGCACCGGAGAAAAAAAATACCATGACATGGAATATCGCTGGTACAGTAAAGATAAGGAAATCATATGGATCCACTGCCGGGGAACGGTGATTTATGACGGGGAAGGCAGTATCCGTCTTCTTGTGGGAAGCATTTCCGAGGTAAACGGGGAGGAAAAGCGTGACCGTCTGACCGGGCTGCATGGGGAAGGCCGGTTTGCCCTTGACCTGGGACGATTGCTTCAGAAGAAACATGGAGCCGGATTTCTTCTGCTTATTGGCGTGGATGATTTTAAAGAGATCAATGAAAAATACGGGATAGAATCGGGAAATACGCTGCTTAGGGAGCTTACGGACATTATCAGGGAATGTATGCTGCCGGGAATGCAGCTTTATCGGCTGGTTGCGGATGAATTCGTTCTGTTCGGGCAGGATGATATGTGCTCCGCGCAGGTAGTGGAGTTATTTGAAAAGATCAGGCGTAATATTTTCAGACATATAGAAGAGGAGGATTACCGTAATTTCTATACGGTATCCGGCGGTTTGCTCCAGCTGCCTTATCCTTCTGCCGATTACAGCGAGCTGGTAAAATATCTGGAATTTGCCCTGAATGAAGCAAAGCGCCGGGGAAAAAACGCGCTTGTGGCATTCAGCAGGGAGGATTATGACGCCTATGTGGGCAGGCTGGAAATCAAGGAAGAGCTGCGTAAGGCCATATTTAATGATTATGAAGGGTTTTCCCTGCATTATCAGCCGATAGTGGATGCAAAGAACTATGAAATCAGGGGAGCGGAAGCGTTGCTTCGGTGGGACAGCAGCAGATACGGGAAAATGCCGCCGGGGGATTTTATCCCGGTGATGGAGGAAAGCTGGCTTATCATTCCCATGGGCTCCTACGTGATAAAGGAGGCGGTGCTCTGCTGCTGCAGATTGAAGAAGGTTATCCCATTGTTTCATATGAATATCAACCTTTCCTACGTACAGCTGAAAAAGAGCGATGTGCTTCAGGAGCTGCGTAACCACCTGGGAGTGGCGGAGGTGTGCCTTGAAAATATCATGCTGGAAATTACGGAAAGCGGATATATTGAAACTGATCCTGCCTTCCGGAAGGCCATGGAGGAAATCTGCGGGCAGAAGCTGAGGCTGGCCATCGATGATTTCGGAACAGGCTATTCCAATCTGCGATATTTGAAGGATCTGCGTGCCGATATGATAAAAATTGACCGCTCCTTTGCGGTACGGGCATTGGAAAGCGATTATGACTATACGCTGTTGGGACATATTATTGAAATGGCCCACAGCATTGGCCTGCGGGTGTGTCTGGAGGGTGTGGAAACGGAAGAGGAGCTGGTGCGTTTACAGCGGCTATCCCCGGATTACATTCAGGGATTTTTATTCGGCAGGCCTGTGCCTGAGAGGAAATTTGTTGAAAAATATCTGGGAGGCGGCGCCTATAAGACCTGGCAGGAACAGGCCGGGCCGGGAGAGGGCGGCAAAAGGACCAGGGGAGAGACGGAATGAAAAGGTTTGGAAATGTAATACTGAAAAAATGGTACTGGTTTTTATTTGCGGCCGTGGTGCTGGGTGAAGCTGCGGTGTTCCTCTTTTTCGGGGAGGGCAGCTATATCGCTACGCATGATAACCTGGATCTGTTTATGGGACACTTCCAGGCTATGAAGCTTTGGGACGTGTTCTTTGCCCACAATGCTGAGGTGCCGATACTGGGCGGTATCACTAGGGACTATTTAAGCTCGGAATTCAATCTTTATAACATCCTTTTTTATCTGCTGCCGCCCTTTGCGGCATACATGTGTGGGTATTTTCTGAAAATCCTGATTGCGGAGGGCTCCGTGCTTCTGCTGGCAAAGGATGTTTACCGGGAAAATTATAAGAAATATGAGCCTGCGGCAGTGATAATCGGACTTATTTACGGACTGCTTCCTCTGTTCCCGGCCTATGGGATCGCCTTTGCGTCTATTCCGCTTGCCGTGCTTTTGCTGCGCAGGATTTACAGGGGGGAAAGCCGGTGGGACTATCTGTTTTTGTTCCTTTATCCGCTTCTTTCCTATTTTTCTTATTTCGGTTTTTTCATCCTCGGATATCTGGTCCTGGCTATTGTGATACTGGCGGTGCGGGATTGCGGCAGGATGAAAAAGGCGGCGCCGGATGAAAAGAATGGACAGGAGGATGTGCGGAAAAATGTCCAGGAGAACGCACGGAAGAACGCACAGAAGGATGCACAGGGGAAAACGCGGCGGCCCTCCTTCCTGCGGTCCATAAGTCTGCGGCTTGCGGCGGCCCTGGTCATCCTTTCGGCAGGCTATATTCTGTTTGAATACAGGCTGTTCGGGGAGATGCTTTTTTCCGACGTGGTGACCATGCGCACCACGATGGCAGAGGATAACTTTACCGCAGGACAGATTGTTTCCTCCATATGGGAGGTGTTTTATCAGGCTATATTTCATGCCCAGCCTTCCCATACCAGGTTTGTGCTGCCTTTGTGCATGCTTTTTCTTATTTACCGTATTTTCTGCTTCCTCCGGGAAAAAAAGCCGGGGAAAATAGTGACGGACAGCTTCTGCCTGGTTATTTACTTTATAATAGGAAACTGTCTGGTTTATGGCTTCTATTATTGGGGCGGCTTCCGCAGACTGTTTGAGACGCTGGTGCCCCCGCTGAAGGGCTTCCAGTTCAACCGCACCGTTTTTTTTAACCCATTTCTCTGGTACGCAGCGCTGTTTTTGCTGGTGAAGTACCTTATTGATAAAAGGAAGCAGTGGCTGGGTTATCTGGTTTCCCTGATTGCGCTGTCGGTGGTAGTCCTGACTCCGGCTGTATACAATGATTTTTATTCCACCTGCTATTACAATGCCTATCGGATTATAAAGCATACACAGGTGGAAAACCTGAACTACCGGGAGTTCTATTCGGAGAAGCTGTTTGAGGAAATCAAGGCGGATATCGGCTATGACGGAGAGTACAGCGCTGCTTACGGAATGCATCCCGCGGTGCTTTCCTATAACGGAATCGCCACGCTGGACGGTTATCTTGGCTTCTATCCCCAGGAATATAAAGAAGAATTCGGAGCCATGATCGCCCCCGCCACGCAGAAGGTGGAGGAATGGAATACCTATTTCTGGGACTGGGGCGCCAGGGCATATCTGTATTCCGGTTCAGGGGAAAATACGTGGAACGCGGTCAGAACCATGGCCACGGCCGATGACAGGCTGTATATAGACGGTGACATGTTCCGCAGGCTCGGCGGAAAATATCTGTTTTCCCGGATTAAAATCAGCAACGAAAAGGAACTGGGCTTTACCTTAACCGGAACCTATACCCAGGAGGAATCCCCTTATACGATTTATGTTTATGATGCCGGTTAACCATTGGTTGCAAAACTGCCCGGATCCAACTGGAAAGTGGGCGGATAACCGTAAAATGATAAGCGACGGATTTGACAATGCCGTACCTGTAGTGTTATGATAAAAAAGTCCGGGCTGTGAGGGTCCGGGCGGAAAGAGAAACGGATTGCCCCAGAGAAGGAGAAATAAAATGCCAATCAGAATCCATAATTTCGCCGGTAAATTCGGATGGAATATGAGAAAATATTTTCCCAAGCTGGCAAGCGAGGGATATCTTACCTTTCAGTTTATGACCCGTGGTAAATCGCAGAATGAATACATCAAATATTTTATGTCAAGTGATCCGATACCGCATCCCAATGTGGTGAACCTGGAGACCATCAACCGTTGCAACAGCACCTGTGAATTCTGCACGGCCAACAAGAACGCGGAGAAGCGCCCTTACGCCCGGATGGAAGAAAGCCTGTATTACAATATTATTGACCAGCTCAGGGACTGGGGCTACAAAGGCCATCTGACCCTGTACGGAAACAATGAACCTTGGCTGGATACAAGAATTGTGGAATTCCACAAGTATGCCAGGGAACAGCTGCCGGAAGCGTTTATTTTCATGTCCACCAACGGACTGCTCCTGGATGTGGACAAGGTAAAGGCGATTGTCCCTTATGTAAACCAGCTGATCATCAACAATTACTGCCTGGATATGAAGCTCCATGACAATATCAGGGTGATTTATGAATATGTCAAGGCCCATCCGGAGGAGTTTAAGGATGTGGACATACTCATCCAGATGCGTTACCTGAAGGAGGTGCTTACAAACCGCGCCGGAAGCGCGCCCAACAAGGCGGCTACGGAAAAGGTAGTAAAGGAAACCTGCCTGATGCCCTATACGGACATGTGGATTACGCCGAACGGTAAGCTGGGTATCTGCTGCTGTGACAACTTTGAGGTTACGGAGGTGGGCGATCTGAACACAATGCCCCTGAAGGATGCCTGGAACAGCCCCGCATACCAGAAGCTGAGAAATGCGGTTAAGGACGGCCGCCAGAATTACCCGTTCTGCAAGCACTGCGATTTCATTGATGCCGGTTTACGTATGGATATTGTGAATGACATTTTGAAGAAGAATAAAAAGTAAGCTGTTTTTAAAATATTAAAAAAGCGCAATATGAAAAAGCCGTTCCTGTCAGCAAGCGACAGGAGCGGCTTTTATATCTTTATTTGTAATTGTTCAGTATCCCTCATATTTACTGCCAAAATCAGTTCTGATTGGCTGTGGATTCCAGGTATTCCTTATCCGTATTCACGTTCCAGATGTTGGAGCGGTCACGGACGCCGTTCAGAATGTTATGCACGGTTTCAAAGGAGGTCACCATGGAATGGTCGATATTATTATACCGGTGCTGGCCGTTGCGCCCCACGCAGTAAAGATTATCAATGCTATCCAGATACGCCCTCAGCTCATCAATATCCTTGTAAGTATCAAAATAAGCAGGATAAGCCTTTTTCACCTTTTCCATATGGGTATCCATTACCTGGGAGGGACTGTCGATAAGTCCCATTTGTACCATTTCCTTAACGGCAAAAGCTGAAAATTCCTTTTCGTCCATCTGCCAGAGGGAATCCCCTTCATTACAGAAATACTCCAGACCCACCCAAACGGTATGCTCCAGATCCTTTACCATGTAAGGCGACCAGTTATTGTAAATCTGGAGCCTCCCCATCTGAACGGTACGATCATGTACATAAATCCAGTCATCGGGAACGATATTGGAAATAGTCCTGATCTTCGTCTTGTTTTCCAGGTTCAGCCTGGGGACCAGGACGCCCAGAGTCATATAATCCCGGTAAGGAAGACCGGCGGCGATGGCTGCTTCTTTCTCCGGCACCCCGTTCATGCCGCCCACAAGATCCTTTACCGGCATGGAGGAAATAAAAATATCCCCCTCCATCGTAAATTCCTTCCCATTCTTTTCATAGGTCAGGGAAGTGATATGATTATTTTCATCCTTATGAAGCTTCGTAACACGGCAGCCGCGCCAAATCTGCCCGCCCAGCTTTTCGATTTCACTGCCGGTCACATCCCACAGCTCACCGGGGCCCAGCTTGGGATAACTGAATTCCTCAATCAGGGAAGTTTCCACATGGCCGTTTTTCTTACCGGGGAAAATTTTGCGGAACATATCCACCACAATCGCCATGACAGAAAGCCCCTTGGCACGCTGCGCGCCCCAGTCGGGAGCAATTTCCCTCGGGCTCCTGCCCCACAGGTTCTCCGTATATTTTTCAAAGAACATGGAATAAAGCTTCTTCCCGAAACGGTTGATATAGAAATCCTCCAGGGAGTTTTCCTGCCGTTTATGAAGCACGGAGGCCAGATAACTGAAGCCCGCCTGCATCGTGGTCAGGAAGCCCATGTTCTTAAAGGTTTCCCATTTCAGGGAAATAGGGTAATCAAAAAATTTCTTATCAAAATAAATTCGCGATACCCTGTTCCTGGTAAGCATAACCCTGTCCGTTTTCTCCGGATCAGGGCCTCCCGCAGCCAGCGGCGGCGTCCTGTGCAGAACGATATCATCATAAGCCGGAGCCCCCTGGGGAGGAAGCATTTCCTTCCACCAGGCATTCACCTTCGGATCCTTTGAAAAAAAACGATGCCCGCCCATATCCATGCGGTTCCCATTATAGTTTACAGTCTTGGAAATACCTCCCAGAAGCCCGCTTTCTTCCAATACAATGACTTCTATCTCCTCCGGAGGATTCTTTGCCTTGCTTCCCTTCAATAATTCATAGGCCGCAGTCAAACCGGCCGGACCGCCGCCTATAATCAAAGCTCTTTTCATATGAATGAGATTCCTTTCTATGGCATGCATCTGAACTGGCACGCCTGTTTCAGGTCGTTATTATTTTTATCTTACCATATTCTACGCCCTAATTCAAATAGGAAAGATTGGGTGGATGAAGATAAAAGCGTTGGGGGGTGAGGGCCGCCTCTCTTTGCGGGCTGTGGAGCCGGGGGCTTTGCCCGGAGACGGCGGGGCGGTTTTGTCCCTTCCGGCTGCGGGGGGCGTAT
>OLQH01002082.1_pt1 | contig 12751 bp, 11 predicted proteins | sample 1672671 | NCBI WGS metagenome assembly OLQH01 (sample SAMEA3136712, study PRJEB25190) | human gut metagenome
CCTTAACGGACGCCAGCCGATGACTGATCAAAAGCACCGTCTTCCCCTGGCTGAGTTGTTGAAATCTCAGGTAAAGTTCATTCTCATAAATGGGATCCATAGCCGACGTCGGCTCGTCCAGTATCCGAACAGGCGCCTTGGAAAGGGCGCATCTTGCCAGCGCGATTTTCTGCCATTCCCCTCCGGACAGATCCTGGCTGTCTTCTTTCACTTTCCCAAGAACCGTATCCACACCTTCTCTCTGTTTTGCTATCGTGCTGCCCAGTCCGACTTTCTCAATGATTTCTTCAAGTTCTGCATCAGAAACCCGTTCCTTTCTGCCCATGACCATATTTTCCCGAATACTGACCGGATACCTTGCAAAATCCTGAAAGACATTGGAGAGAAAATCCCTGTCAAACCGGCGAATATCCTCACCGTTCACCAATATTTTACCCTCATATCCCTGGTACAGGCCGTTGAGTAGTTTAATCATCGTGGTCTTTCCGGCACCGTTGGCTCCAACAAAAGCATATTTTTTTCCGGCCTCAATTCGGAAGGAAAGGTTTTTCAGAATATAACGCTCCGTTCCCGGATATCGGAAGGACACTTCCCGGAATTCCAAACTCTGAAATGTCCCGATTTTCTTTCCGCCCTCTATACCCCTTTCGCCTTCCATTCCTCCACGCTCTTCTTCCAACCCAAATATCTCCTCCAGTTCCTGGAAATATTCGTTGTACCAGGCCGCCCGGTCAAAACTGTACGTCAGATCCCAGGACATGTTTTGCACAATGCCAAACACCGCTCCGGTCAGCGCCATGAACATACCCAAACGCAACCTGCCGTTCAGGACCAACGGCATCGTGACTGCCAGAAAAATGGCAGATATGGCAATCACCGCCATGCTTCCTGCCTTCATTCTGACAAACCACTTCATCCTTGCCCGGGTCGTATATCTTCTCGCCTTTTCGTACTGAGACAGAAACCTTTCCTCATATTCCTGCCCATATCCAAAAAGTGTCCGTTCCTCTGCATATTCCCGTCTCTTGAGCATTTCGTTATAATATTCATTAAGCCGCTTCACCTTCGTAACATCCGCCTGAACCTCATAGTTTTCCTTCCCGCTTTTCATAGCCGTATAAAAACAAGGAATTGAAACGGCCAGAAGCACAAAGGCAAGCCACCAAATCTGCAGAAACAGGATCGCCAGAATTCCTGCCACCTTTAAGCCCAACTCCAACAGCAGCAACAGGACTCCATAGGCCTCCCGCACCCTTCCTTCCGCGTTCAAAGCAACTCTTGAAATTTTATCCCGTATTTTCTCATTTTCCATGTACTCATATTTCAAACGGCTGATTTTTTCCAGCAACCGCGGCTTGAACCCAGCTCTCAGCCGCATTTCCATATGCTGTTCCAAAAGTTCCGTCAAACTTTTGGATATCCATCTGTAGGCTATCAATGCCACCAGCAGGGAAATCAGAAGCATGAGGCTTCCATCCCATGCATTCCTGTTTGCGGACAAGATCACCTGGTCTATAAAATCTGCGACAATCAGCGTCTGCAGACTGGGAACCAACGCCTGCAGCAGCCGCAGAGCGAAAAGCAGTCCCGCTGCCACCAAGTCCACCCGAAATATAATTTTCACCGCATCCAGCACATGCATTTTTTTCATGATTGCCATCCCCCGACACCCTTTACAGACAAACCATCCGTCCATGTTTCTCTTCTTCTCTATCAGTATAGCATGTTCGCCGCCGGAATCCTCCTCAAGTTCCTATCTGAAAAATGTTTGATCCAAAAGCCCATTCATCTCTCCTGAACGGTCTTGTCCAAAAAAGAAAGGCGCAGAGCAGCTTCTTCTCTACGCCTTCACGTTTCATCAAAATACGGCGGCCTGCAGCGATACGGGTCATCCCCTTATCGCGCCAATCACACCGTTTACCAATTCCATATCACATTCATAAGTGGAGCCTCCCAGATGCGGAGACAGCACCACGTTTTCACATGCAGTAAGCTCCTTCCTCTGCGGACATCCTTCTTCCCAAAAGACGTCCAGCGCTGCTCCCGCAAGATCTCCCTCGCACAGCGCTTCGAGAAACGCCTCTTCTTCTATGATTCCCGCCCTGGCCGTATTCACCAGGATACAGCCCTTTTTCATCCGCAAAAAAGCTTCTTTTCCGAGCATTCCTCTCGTATCCTCCTGCAGGGGAAGAAGCACGCACAGGAAATCCGCTGCGGCCAGAACCTCATCCAGGCTTGCCGCCGAAGCCTTCAGCCTCTGCTCTTCTTGCTCCGGAAGCCTTCGGATGTCGTAGTAGAGCACGTTCATCCGGAAACCGGATACCAGCTCCGCCAGCTGGGTGCCTATTTGCCCCATTCCCAGGATGCCCAGGGTTTTGCCCTCCAGCCCCACTCCGGAGAACTGTTCCTTGATCCGTACATGCTCGGTCCATTTTCCTTCCCGTATTCTCCGGTCTGCCGGAATCAGATTCCTCGCCGCTGCCAGCATCAGCGCCAATGTGTGCTCCGCCACGGTTCTCCACAATCCGTCAGCCAACGTCATCCGGATCCCTCTCTCCTTAGCCCAGCGCGCTTCCGCTTCCCCGCAGGAATGGCAGCCGATCGCTTTCAGGCAGGCCGCGTTTCCTTCCGTCCAGGAAGACGGCACGCCATAACAGATCGCCGCTTCCGCTTCATCCATGCGCCCCTCGTCCTGCGTTACTTCAAACACCTCTTCCAGTTCTCTCCTCGCCTGCGGATGCATGGCGATCCCCACATAGCACAAAGGTTTCCTGCCCGCTTCCATAGCCATCGTCCTCCTTATCCTCACCGTCCCTGCATGGCAAGGCGCAATACCTTCCCCGCATCATACGGCCCATCCGCAGGGCCCACTGAAGATCCTTTCTTAAATCGTGGACATAATATCCTCTCCCAGCAGCTTCAGCGCTTTATCCAGATCCCTTTCCTGCAGCGCTTTATAGATTCCCATATGCGGCTGCTTGTCAATGGAGTCATCCAGGCTTCTCCTGCGGTTCCACGAAAATTGTGCATAGACCCTTTTCTGAATCCCAAGACACTCTTTCAGGAAACGGAGGATCAGCTGATTGCCGGCATAGGAGGCCAACAACAAGTGGAATTCTTCATTATCCTCCCATACCTGCCACACATCCATATGCTCTCCGCCTGCATTCTCCCGCTCTTCTTTCTGCCGTTCTGTCTCTTCCAGCTTCTTTTGGATCTCGGGAAGATGATATTGCACCACCTGCTCAAACCCTTCCCGCAGCGCCTCCTGCTCCAGGAGCTGACGCATCCGCATCACTTCTCTGGCATCCTTTTCCCGAAGCCTGACCACCACATACCCATATCGCGGGATATTGCGCAGCACCCCCTCGCTGCACAACTTGATCAGCGCCTCCCTGATAGGCGCCTTGCTCACACCGAACAGTTCCATCAGCCGCTTTTCGTTCAGGACCATTTCCTCATCTGCCGCATTCTTGATAATCAGCTCCAGAATCTCATCATGGATCCGCTCCGACAGCAGCTCCTTCTTCTCCGATGCCAGGCTTATCTTCTCTTCCTCCAACATGCCCTGCTCCCTTCCTCAGCCCGTACTGGGCTGACATTTTCTTGAATCATATTACTGATATGCTCAACATAAGCATACCTTTTTTATGCAGGGATTGCAAGCAATATTTCAGGAAATATTGCACGAAAATTACTACTCAGCCCTCACGCTGTCATTTGCCAAGGGAATGTTTCAGGTACAGATACCTCAGGAACAAAAGAAGATCCGCTCCCATCCAGGCCAGAACCTCGCCATAGAACACGCCGCTTTCTCCGATGCGCGCCGTCAGCAGCAGCGCGCACCCCACACGCATAATCAACTGGGCGAAGCTGCTGAGCATCGGAAAAACTGCGTCTCCCATACCCTGAATGCAGGAACGGGTAACGTACAGAACATATAGAAGAGGGAAAAAGACCGCCAACACGCTAAGAAACCGATAACCAACAGCCATGGATGCCGCAACGGAAGCTGCGTCGCCGGTCAGGAAGCAGCCCAATATCGGCCTTCCGAACAGCAGCATCACGGCAGACATGATACAGGCTGTACTACCAATCCGCCTGCTGCCGTAATGGCGTTCTGAAAGCACATGGGAAGGCCAAGCCGCAGTTCCTTCCACAGCTGCTGTCCGTCAAGCCTGCATTCCCGTCTGCGAAGCCGCAGCAGAGGGTTTTCCGAAAGCTTCCTGATACAGAAAAGCCCTGCAAACAGCTGGGCGATCACGGTGGCTGCCGCAGCGCCCCCTATCCCCCATCCGAAGCCGAACACAAAAAGCAGATCCAGAATGATGTTGCCCACAGAAGCAATGGTCATCGCATGCAGAGGCGTCTTGCTGTTGCCCACAGCGCGCAGCACGGCCGCAGAGGCATTATACAGAAAAGAAGCCGGTATTCCGGCGAACAAAATCCGCAGATAGGTCATGGAAAGGCCCCTGATCTCCACCGGCGTGCCAAGCAGCCCAAGCGCAGTCTGGGCCAGTCCCTCCGCCAGCGCGGTAAACAGACAGGCTGCCGCAGCGGACAGCACAGCCGCATGGAAAATCGCTTCCCTCACCTTTCCCTCTTCACCAGCGCCGAACTGTTGGGAAATCACCACGGAAAATCCCTGCGTCAGTCCCTGTATGGAGCCGAACATCAGAAACGTCAGCCATTCCACAGCGCCCAATGCCGCCAGCGCTTCCACGCCAAGCGCCTGGCCAGCCACCAACGTGTCCACAAAGGTATACAGCTGCTGAAACACATTGCCCAGCATCAGCGGCAGCGCAAATCCCAGGATCAGCTTTGCAGGAGCGCCCTGTGTCATATCCTGTGTCTGCGAAAAGCGATTCTTTTTATGCCTCTCGCAGGCACACTCTCTTTCTTCCCCGCTGGCTTCCTTATCCTTACCAGATTTTGACGATCTCATCCTTCTTTACCCCATACAGTTCACAGAAGCTGTCCAAATCCGCTTCCTTACTTATCAACATCACATCCTCAAACCGCCCCGACTTATCCACAAATCCCGCTACCTTTTCCCCTGTGCAGATACTGCTTTTCACTGCAGGGCTCATCCCCTCATAGGCCTTCAGCAAAACAGCGGATTCCTTTTTCTTTTTCCAAAACATTTCTTCTTCTCCCCAAACACGCAATGCAAAAGCGATACGGCCGGCCGCCGGCATAAACAGTTCCTTTTTCCAGCCTGCATCTCTTTTCCATTCTTTCGTATCTTGCCTTCCAGCACCATTATAGCCTATACGAATGGATATTCCCAGCCTTTCACCGAAAACGGTAGCTCAGGAAGCCGCATCCGCCCGTATTATTTTCCCCCATCCCCGTTCCCAGCGCCATATAAAGCAGTTCCTGCGCGCTTTCATTCTGAGATGCCGTAAGGCTCAGCTTATCTCCCAAAAGGGCCTTATCCTGATAAGGCACCCGCACCGGCTTCCGGTTCGTAAAAGAAAGATCGCAGGAGAGGGGGAAATCGGCGGACAGCGTTCTTTCTCCAAAAAGACGGTACTTCCTGATCAGGTTCCTTTTCAGGCGTTCTTCATATTCCGGAACTTTCATCCGGTTTCTCCAGTATCCGCATTTCATTTTCATCACAACAGGGGTCAGGGTATATACCTTTTCCAGCGCAAAACGGGGTATAATCTTCAGTTCTCCGCTCAATCCCTGCATTTCTTCGCTTTGATGAACCGGAAGCCTTCTGACAAAAAATTCTGCCAGTTCCTGACGGATCGTCCGGATCCGCACCGTATATATTTTTCCTGTCTGGTAGATGAGCCCTGATTCAATGGGAAACGGGAGATCAAACGTATAGGGCCAGCCCGCATAGGACGCCTCATCATCAGGCGGATACAGTCCGACTTCCCACAGCGCGCTTTCTATAAAGCGCCCTATTTTTTCCGCCGCCTGCAGAAACGGTAGAGGAGACAAGATGCATATCTTCAGGGGTAATTCAAAAACCAGCATATATTTCCTTCCTCCTATATATTTTTATCCGTTCAGAATCATCTGACCTGTAACCAATCCTCGAAAGAAATACCTGTCGTACACATACAATGCAAACTTATCCTTGTATCTGTACGGCAGGCTGCGGTTTATCCATGTTCACTTTAATGTAAATAAGAGGGGAAATCTTATCACCAAAGTTAAACAGAAATGCTGTAACCAGAATAACCAGATATGGAATAATAAGATGTGTATTTACATAGATTGTATCTTATGAACGGCTCACTGTCTATAATAAAATACACTTTCGTATACATGCCGGAGAAAGAAAATGCCTTGTTTTCCCCAAAATCCTTTGTTATTCGTGATTTTCACTAAATTTTCACACTTTTTTCACATTTTTCGCTCTTATCTCATTTCTCTGTACGCAAGAATCTCAAAGGCTGAGGCAGATTGCCGGATAGATAAAGGTCACAGGCGGCAAAATGATAAACAATAACAGTTTCTTCATTATAATGGAAAATTTCATTGCCCTAGAGGGAAAAATTCGTTAAAATAAAGTTAACCGGCATGTTGTATTCCAAACCAAACGCAGCATTCTTGCCGGAAATGCAGTACTTCAAGCGGGCCGGAGAAGCTATTTTGTCTCTGCCTGCATGTTGCCTATAATCACACCATCTTATTTCTAAGGAGGAAAAGACATGGAAGTTGTTGAAAAACAGCCTCTGACAGAAGAGTATCTGAAGAAAATGGATGCTTACTGGCGCGCTGCCAACTATCTCGGCGCCGCGCAGCTCTATCTGTTGGATAACCCGCTTCTTCGGGAACCCCTCACCATGGATCATGTCAAGAAGAAAATTGTCGGCCACTGGGGAACCGTTCCCGGACAGAATTTTGTCTATGTTCATCTCAACCGCGTCATTAAGAAATACGATCAGGATATGATCCTCATCTCCGGCCCTGGCCACGGCGGCAATTTCTTTGTGGCCAATACCTATCTGGAGGGCACTTACAGCGAGGTATATCCCAACATCGGAGAGGATATGGACGGCCTGCAGAAGCTCTGCAAGCAGTTCTCTTTCCCTGGAGGAATTTCCAGCCATGTAGCGCCTGAAACGCCCGGTTCCATCAATGAAGGCGGAGAGCTGGGATATTCTCTGGCACACTCATTCGGTGCCGTATTCGATAACCCGGATCTTGTATGCGCTTGTATCGTAGGCGACGGCGAAGCGGAAACCGGCCCTCTCGCCACCTCCTGGCAGTGCAATAAGTTCCTGAATCCCGTCACAGACGGCGCTGTTCTTCCCATCCTTCATCTGAACGGATACAAGATCAGCAATCCCACGATCTTTGCCCGCAATACGCATGAAGAACTGGAGCATTTCTTTGACGGCTGCGGCTGGAAGCCTTATTTCGTAGAGGGCGAAGAGCCCATGGACATGCACCGCAAGATGGCGGAAGCCCTGGACAAAGCCATGGACGATATCAAGGCTATCCAGAAGAACGCGAGAGAGAATCATGATGCTACCCGTCCGAAGTGGCCCATGATTATCCTGCGCACGCCAAAGGGCTGGACCGGTCCCAAGATGGTGGACGGCAACCAGATCGAAGGTTCCTTCCGCGCCCATCAGGTTCCGATCATGATGGACAAGCCCGAACATCTCGACATGCTCAGGGACTGGCTGATGAGCTATCATCCCGAAGAGCTCTTCGACGAGAACGGAAAGCTGATCCCCGAACTGAAGGCCCTGGCTCCCACTGGGGACAGAAGAATCGGCTCCAACCCGCATGCCAACGGCGGAAAGCTGCTGCGTGACCTGCGCATGCCTGATTTCCGTGATTATGCCATCGACGTTCCCGCTCCCGGCGCTGTGGAAGCCCAGGATATGGTGGAATTGGGCGGTTTCGTGAGGGATATCTTCAAGCTGAACCGTGAAGCGAAAAACTTCCGCATTTTCGGGCCGGACGAGACCATGTCCAACCGTCTCGGCAAGGTATTTGAAGAGACCAACCGTGACTGGAACAACGGCATCTATGATACGGATGAATTCCTGGCACAGGATGGCCGCGTAATGGATTCCATGCTCAGCGAGCATATGTGCGAAGGCTGGCTGGAAGGCTACCTGCTGACCGGACGCCATGGTTTCTTTGCAAGCTATGAAGCGTTCATCCGCGTGGTGGATTCCATGTGCGCACAGCACGCGAAATGGCTCAAGGTCTGCAACCAGCTCCCTTGGAGGCAGTCCATCGCATCCCTGAACCTGATCCTTTCTTCCAACGTATGGCAGCAGGATCACAACGGATTTACGCATCAGGATCCCGGTTTCCTGGATCACATCGCCAACAAGAAAGCGGACGTGGTTCGGCTCTATCTGCCGCCGGATACCAACTGCCTGCTGTCCTGCTTTGACCACTGCATCAGAAGCAGGAACTATGTAAATGTACTGGTAACTTCCAAGCATCCCAGACAGCAGTGGCTGACCATGGAACAGGCTGTGAAGCACTGCACCCAGGGTATCGGCATCTGGGAGTGGGCGAGCACGGATGCAGGCGAAGAACCTGACATCGTTATGGCTTGCTGCGGCGATACGCCTACCTTAGAGACACTGGCTGCTGTGACCATTCTGAGAGATGCTCTGCCTGAACTTAAGATCCGCGTAATCAACGTGGTTGACCTTATGAAGCTGCAGCCCAATTTCATGCATCCTCATGGTCTGCCGGATCCGGAATACAATGCGCTGTTTACCAAGGATAAGCCCATCATCTTCGCTTTCCATGGATATCATACGCTGATCCACGAGCTGACCTACCGGCGTTATAACCGCAATATTCATGTATATGGCTACAAAGAAGAAGGCACGATCACCACGCCGTTCGATATGCGCGTGCAGAACGAGATCGACCGCTTCAGCCTGGTGAAGAATGCGCTTTATTATCTGCCTCAGCTCGGAAACCGCGGTTCCTACCTGATCCAGCAGATGAACGACAAGCTGGTTGAGCATAAGCAGTATATCCACAAGTATGGTATCGATATGCCTGAAATCAGGGATTGGAAATGGCAGTCTTAATGGACAAATCCTTTTAAGCAAAACAGGCTGTAAAAGAACAGTCTAAAACAAAGGGGCGTGCGGAAAACGGAAATCCGTTTTTCGCATGCCCCTTCTTTTCTGATCTATACCATCCCCACTTCTACCTTGATCACAGAAGGAATATCTCCAAGCCGACACTGCGCATGCAGTTCATCACCATTCAGCTTTCTTCCTTCCACAAATCTTCCTCCTTTAAATTCACCTTCCCATACCCCGAGCAATTCTGCCGTTTCTTCTTCCCCTATCTTGGCACATACGGATATGTCTGCATTACAGCCGATCAGATAGAAGCCGTCCTCTCCCTCCGGAATCAATATTCCTGCGCTTCCTGCTTTTGTTTCTTCTTTCTCCGGATACTTTAAAAGAACATCGAAACGCTTTAATGGAATAACGGCTCCTCTCTCATATCCATTGCGCCTTGCAAATCCGATACATTCCTGTTGTTTTTCCAGGTAAACATCCCATATTTCCGCTATGATCTGGTATGCCTTTCCTATATAAGTAATCGTTCCTTCGTCACAGTGATCCCATTCCCAGTCAATCCGCAGGGCATCTTTTTCCTCAAACCGCATAGAATCATATCGCCGCGCATTCCACAGATCCTCAATACCGAACAGAGAATAGCCGATTGTATTGTGCATGCCAAGCAAACCCAGTACATTGGAAGCCGCAACAGGCTGCCTCAGTGTCTCAGGGATGAACAGCGCATTGGCGCTGGCATAAGGGACACAGGAACCGAAAAAGTCTGGATCATAGATATCAGGGGCCAGCAGATCAATGGAAGGAGCAACTAATTTCCATACTGGAATCATACGGGCAATCGGCCCTCCGGAAGGATAACTGCCAGGACGGAAGGGAAAGGCTTCCAACCATACATTGGTAACCGTTAATATCAGGCTGTTCTTCAGCCAGATCGGGACATTGCTTTCCGTAAATATCCGAATAAAATTCCGTACCTCAAATTCCTTCGGGAATATCGTATATGCGGCTTGGTTCGCCGTCGCATCGCTTGACAGGGCAATGCTGATCATATAGACGAACGGAATCAGGAATGCGGCGCTGAAAAGTATTAAAATCAAGTATACCACAGCTGTTGTAATGGGAGAAGTTTTCTTATTCATTTTCTTTCCTCCTCATAGTAGGTCCACAGAGCAGATGACTTAAACACAAGCATGGTGAATAAGAGAATAATTACCAGCAGTACCCATGCGATGGCAGAAGCATATCCCATTTTGTAATCCCGGAAGCCCTTAATATACAAAAGCTGCACAATAGACAAAAGACTGTTACCTGGCCCTCCTCCACTTCCGGTACTGCCTCCAGGCATCAGCGCATTGGTACCAATGACATATACCTGCGTAAATACCTGGAGGGAATTGATAATTCCCATTACCACGTTATAAAAGATGACCGGAGAGAGCATTGGTACAGTAATGTAACGGAACTCCGCCCAAGCGCCCGAACCGTCAATTCTGGCCGCTTCATACAGTTCCCCGGGAATCCCCTGCAATCCCGACAACAAAAGGATGAACGCGGTTCCCAATCCCCACAAAGACATCATGATCAGTGCCGGTTTCGACCAAGTTTCACTGAAAAACCAAGTAGGCCCTTCTATCCCCAAAAAGCCCAGCACAGCGTTAACCGGCCCTTCCGGCGCAAATACCCTGAAGAAAAGCAAAGCAGTTACCACCACCGGAACCAGGGTAGGGATATAAAAAATTGTCCGGAATATCCTTCTGCCTTTCAGCGGGTAGTTCAGCAGCACCGCCACAAACAGTGATAAAAGCGTGCTCAACACAACATAAAAAAGCGCATAATAAAAAGTATTATATACCGCCTGGTAAAACATGTCCTCCTGAAATAACCTTTTGTAATTATCCAATCCCACAAAACTCCCTGCCTGGAACATGTCCCAATCTGTAAAACTATAATAGAAAGATGCCAACATAGGGATGGCTGTAAATGTGCAAAAGCCTATAATCCATGGGCTGATAAAAAACCAGAACCATCCCGTCTCTCTCCCAAGCCTTCTTTTTCTCTTCCCATTCTTCATTCCCACTCTTCCTATCCCTTCCATTTCACCGGAGAAATCCGCTTAAAACATTGGTGTGCTTCCGCCACATAGACGGCAGCACACCATATAGCATCTTCTCCCTAACTTATAAATCCATTTATCGTAACAGTTCAGACAGGTCTGCGCTATTACTTTTATCCCGCTCTATCCTTCATTAATTCTCTTTTCGATATTGTCCAAAGCTGTCTGCGGATCAACTGTCCCGTCAAACACTCCAGCCATCTCATCGCTGAAGATGGTATCCCAAGATGACCAATTAGCGCCTACCGGCGGTGTATAAACCATCTCGCTGGAACGTGAGAATACTTCAATATCCACACTTTCACTGGTCCATCCTGCATTCTTAAACTCATCAGAAGCCAGAACTTCCAGGTTCGCAGGTGCATCTTCCAGATTCTTAACGATCACTTGCTGTGCTTCTACATCTGTCATGAAATTGATGATGTCAAATGCAATATCCGGATGTTCACAGGTCTTAGAAATTGTCATCGCGCTGCCAAATGGCGCAGTCACCTGATAGTCTCCTCCAAACAGTTCTACTACATCATAATTGAAGTCCACATCCTGAAGGCTTGAGAAAAACCATAGCCCATTCGGTACCATCCCTATTTTCCCTTGGGCAAACACGGTTCCCGCAGCAGCGCCGGAACCCATATTGGCGTATTCTTCTCTCGTAGGAACTACATCATAGACTGTTGTCAACTCCTGAATAAATGTCAGTCCCTTTACGCTCTCTGGAGAATTAATCACAAGATTTCCTTCTTCATCAATCACTCTTCCGCCTGACTGGTAGATCCAGGTCATCCAGTACGGCCACCAGGTTTCCAATCCAAAGCCCCAGGTTTCTTCTTCTCCGGTTCCTCCTGTCATAGCCTGTGCTGCCTCCAGCATGTCCTCCCATTTCCAGTCAGCAGTAGGGTAATCCAGCCCTGCTTCGTCGAACATGTCCTTATTGTAAAACAGCACCATCGAACCGCCCCTATCAGCAATCCCGTACAGTTGTCCGTCGTAAGAATAGGTATCAACTGCCGTCTTTCCTACCCGTGCTTCAAGGTCAATTCCCGCTTCCTGAACATACTCATCCAATGGAAGCAACAGACCCTTAGATGAAAAACTGTGAATATCTTCTGCCAGTACTACAATATCAGGAGCTGTTCCGCCCGCAAACATCGTATTCAGCTTCTGAATATGATCCGAAGGCATATAATTCATCTCAATCTTAATTCCCGGATGCGTACTTTCATACAAATCTGCCCTTTCCCGATACGTTTTCTCATCCGTTTCGCTTCCCCAATGTGACATAGTAATGGTAATTTCTTCACCAGTGCTTTCCGCTGCAGCACATCCTCTGCCGCTCCCTGGCTGGCAGTCTCCTGAACCGTTTCTTGCCCTGTCCCGGCAGTTGTTTCCTGCTGTCCGCTTCCGGAACATCCCGCCAGCATTCCAACCAACAGACATCCCACGAGCCCAATTGCAGTCCATCTCTTCCTCATCACAAAACCTCCTCCATACTATTATGATTTTGAAATCGATTTCATAAATATTTGAAAAAATAGATAATTTATCCTTAAATGATTAGATAAGATAATTTATCTTGTTTTCAGTGAATAATTGACTG
>OLQH01002083.1_pt1 | contig 12749 bp, 14 predicted proteins | sample 1672671 | NCBI WGS metagenome assembly OLQH01 (sample SAMEA3136712, study PRJEB25190) | human gut metagenome
CGGCTTTCCTCTGCACACCAACAGGTGGCAGCTTCCAGCCTTTGGGTTTTGTGATTTTTTAGTGCGTGCCCCAAAAATAGCAATTGATAACAACTCGCTATTTCTGGCATATCAATTGATGGGATATTCGGATAATGATGAGATTTTCTGGAAAGTTGTAGAGAAATCTACTTTGGAAGAAATCTTTTCTTTTTTACGAGAATTAAGGATTGGCATTGGTTGTCATACACTTCTTGGTTCTGATTGGAATATTTTCATTTCTGACTTAGATCGCATGTTTCAGGCCAAGGAAAACGAAATTGCTCATCTCTCTGTGTGCTCTGTTTCCGAAAACGAAGCATTTTACCGGATGTTGGAGACAGAATGCTTCCGTTTATTGGAACATTATGGAAAAGATGAGATCAAGAAATATCCATGGAAGGACTTTGTGTTGACCTTTGCAGCTTTATACACCACAGTTGTAAAGCCGACACAGGAAAAATACCTGAGAACACTGGGCTTTTCAGATTTTGAAGTATCATATTTGAGTACTGGTATCTGGAGCGGATCAGAGCATTCCGAGTTTTATAAAAAATCTCCAGTTCGTTGGAGTAACGCATTCCGCGCATGGTTCGAAGAGTATTTTGCACAGGAACAGGATCTTTCCGAAAAAATTATTCTTTCCTACCAGAACTTTTCTATGCCACGTAAAATTGATGGTATATCAGAAAAAGGCGAATTTTTACTGAGCGGTATGAAGAATTTTTCCACAGACCATAAGATATGGCATCATACCGATCTGTTGTTGTGTTTTTATCTTCCAAATTATATGGCTTTGCCATATTCATGGAACGAGTTACAGACCGGATATAATCTAAACCTTACAGATAAGCACAATATTGAAAAAATCAAGGAATTTATTCATTTCTATCAGGAACATATCTCTTTATTAGGTGAAAAAAAACAGGAATTTTATACGCTGCTTCATATTCTTTTGAGAGATAACCTGAGTCGTGGAATGCAGGTATTTCGTGAAAAGGAATTTCTGGTAGAGGAAATGTTTTCTGTAAATGCAAAATCATACCTGCTTGATCATCAAAATACTTTTTCTTACGAACAGTGGAATATCCTCATTTCAGATGACTATATTACAATTCAAGAACTGTATAAAGCATCCCCCTACTGGACCATAGGTTATATCAAGCCATTGGACACACCGGAAAAACGATCATTTTTCAAGAACTTTTGTGAGGATCGTAACTGGCTGTTTACAGAAACGGATGCAGTACGCTTGCAAAGTTTATTCAATAACAGCTGGTTGCCCGGAATTGCCTTTTATGAAAAATCATTGGGTATCCCCGATATGCCAGTGGAAGAGTTACGAGAACTGATCGATTATGCGTGTGAACTATTCTTCCGGATTCCATATATCTGCAATCTGGAACACTTTATCGCAGGTTGTATCACGGAGCCTACCATTAAAGCTGCTTTGGGAACAGAGATCTGCGATTCATGGTATCAGCTGCTTCTCGATAGAGGGTATCAAACAATCGAGGCCGTACAAAAGGAATATCTTTCGAAAGAAGCTTATGAAGAAATCTTGAGACGAAAGAAACAGTTAGAAGAAGAAGAAAAACTGAGGATAGAACAAGAGTCTGTCAAAAAACAAACAGCAGAATGGATTGAAGAATTGCAGATCATGCAAAAAACAGTAGACAAATTCATTCTTATCAAAAACCATTTCCCATCATTTTTCTATTATGGAACCCGTGTACAAGCTTTGGCTTGCCTGGAGCTTTTGAAACAAGTTCCGGATGGTGGTGTGTTGAAAGAAGAACTGGTCGAACCCTATTATTCATTTTTTGTTCAGTGTTATGTCAATGAACTAATTACAAAAGAACAAATGTTACACTACATGGAAATTTTTACAAAATAAGATTACGGAGGAAAAAACATGCGTTATATAAATGAAGTAGCAATAGATCTTAAAATCCAGGATCTTGTTGATGAAAAAGGTTTAAGCAGACAATGCTTGTCTCAATTAAGAGATAAACAGACTGGATTGGAGAATCTGAGAAACTTAGAAAAAGTATATTTTAAATTCAACTACATTAGGAAAGAATCAAGCCAACTGCAACGGATGCTCCTGAATGATCCGCAAATGGTTGCCGTTATCAATCAGATACGGGAAACATATAATCAATTTTCGGAATCTATGTGCCAATTGTTGGTTTCGTATTTTAAGGAATATGGTGTAATCAAAGATACAGAAATATTTGCAGAAAATCTGAAAGAATATTGGAAGTGTTCCAATACTCAGATTCCAACAGAGTATTATGCTTTTGACTTTCTTGTCTTTTCGGCTTTGAAAGAATATCCTATCACACAAAGGATTTTGTTCCAGAACTGTTTTTCTGATAAATGGAGAGAAGAATGGATCAGCAAATACAGAAAAGAAGAAAACTGGAGGGAAGAACTTCCAAAATTGACCCAGTTTGAACAACTTCCGGAATTTTATTTACGGAAAGACCTGTTTTCTGTGCTGTGTGATTTGAAAGTTCCTGGAGTATTGCGCCTTTATCAGATAGCAGGTGAACTGTTTGACCACATTCAAATCCATCGCAGCAAGGATTATTTCGAAGCTGCAGAGTGGCTGCAAAAGATCAAGGTAAAATTGGAGTCTTTGATAGGAGAAGATCTATTTCCTTCTTTTTTCGCCTGCCTGATCGTATCGGCTAATGCGGTTGGCTTCCAAGAAAAACTGTTATGTAAATGTTATCAACATATGGAAGAACATCCAGAAATGTTGGCAGAAATATTCAAAAATAAGTATTCTTTCTTGAATGTCTGCACAGGGTTCCGGTATAGTAATATTTTTGTATCCGTACAAAATGAATGTGTTTTTGACCTATTGACTTATGCAATTGAGCAAAACAAAAAATCATTCTTACGGCTGCTACAGGAAAATGTTGATGAATTAAAAGATTTTTCCGACTACAGTTTATTGTGGAAACCTGATTTTTGGAAGATCTGCAACCTGAATTCTTTAAACAAAAAAGATTTATTGATCCTGAAAAAAGAAACCGCAATTTCTTTAGATACCCTGAAAGATTACGGACCATTTACTTTCCAGGAAATCCTGGCTGTTGGAAAACAATGTGATAAAATCCAGAGAATCTATGTCGGTCTGGATTCAGCTCTTGGTATCGATGAAAAGCTGAAACGGATCCGGCAGTTATGTCACGAATCTATGGAATGGGATCGTATTTCCTGGAATGACATTCCAGTAATTTCCCAAATGCTCTCCCGGGAGTCTTTAGTATCTTACAGGGACAGACATGGCAACATAAAAGGGTCTGTATTTGAATGGCTGCAGTTAATGCTTGCAGAAAAAAAACATCCAGAGTTGACCAGTATGATAAAGGAAGCGAAAGATGAGAACGATCTGCAGATCCTGATCAAAAATCAGGACAACAAAGAATTGCTCAGTCGTGGACTACTGGGATTTAAAGATCAATTCATTTATCTGGATCCTGATAGTATCTGGCTGGTGGAAAAACTCCAAAAAGAAGAACTTCTGGATGCGTTGAAAATGTTCTGTTTGTCTGGAGGTGCTGCAATCGCTCATGCGTATTACAACTCTGTCAATGAAAAGAAGCAAAGAGAAAATCTTCTGTTGATCGTCAAGGCAATCCTGTATGGAAAACTGGATGAAATCAAATACGATAATTTCTCCATGGAGGTTGGATATACTGTTCCTCAGAAGATGCAAGAAATCTGGAAAAAGAGTACATCTATTTATAGAAAACATCTGTCGGTTGCGGAGTATACGGATTTCTGGCACTGTATGAATATCGGTATTCTACCGGGTCGAACCTGCATGTCTTATGAAGATGGAATGTACAACGAATGTCTATTATCTGTTTTTGATGCAAACAAGAAGATCTTATATGTCAAAAAAGAAGGTGTGATCCTTGGACGTGCGATTTTGCGATTAACGAAAACAACAGATCGGCCAACGGACTCCCTTCGCTTTGAAGATGTAGAACAGACAGAAGGATCCGATGAAAATCTGGTTCTGTTTCTGGAAAAATCTTATCAGAATGGTTTTTCTGGTGAAAAGAAACGTGCGATCCAGGAATTATTGATCCATCTGGCATCTGAAAAAGCAAAAGAAATGGGTATAGAATTGCTCCTGGCATCTTCTTACACAGAAGATTTACCTGGAATTTATCCTAAGAAGGAGCGGTACGTATATGTATCCAGATCCAAAAACGGAAGACAGTACCTGGATTCCCTTGGCGGAAACTGTGAGAAAGGTGGCTATTACAAAAAAGGAACGTTTCCTTATTTGGAAAAGAAATAGAATTCAACAAAAACAGGGCTGTAGAATCAGTCCTGTTTTTTTGCACATATGAAAAATCCTGTCCGAAAAATTCCCTGTTTGATCATTTTTCACCATACTATATATGAAAACAAAAATATGGAGGAAACTGTATGAACGAATTTGCAATTAACTGGATCAAAGGAGCAGACTATGCGGAAGTTACAGTACCGTCAGGTACTGCCCTAAAATCGAAACTTTTAAAATATGCAGAAAAACGACCGGAAGAAGTCAATCATGTAATCGTGAACAAAGACGGTTCCATGGTCTGCCACGTTCCTGTCAGTTTCATAAAGGTAAGTCCACCAAGGAAAGTATCGGATAAACAGCGGGAAACTGCCAGAGAACGTTTCGCTAAGATGTGGGCAGAAAAACAGGAATCTGGTTCTGCAGAGGAAATTCCGGAAGATCTTATGGAAGAGTTTCTGGACGAAGAAATTTGAAAAGCAGATACATTTGCACTTATATATGAGGTGAATTCTCATATAACCATTGGAAAATCGTAATTTTGTGATTTTGGAGAGACTCGGATTGTTCGGGTCTTTCCAACTAACAAGGAGTTTGTATGGTTGAAAAATATAATGATTTTATTGAGGATCATGGGGGTATCCTTTTAATTATCTGGCTCTGTGGATTAGTTGGACTTTTAGGGTATAGTCTCATGTATGAAGATGCTACTTCATTTTTGGATATCATTGGAGCAGCCGTATGGACATTTGGCTTTTGGATTATTGTATTCCTTATACTTCCAATATGCCTCAAAATATGTGAAATGTTGTTTTTGGATAAGAAATCCAGAAAAGCGGAAAACACTATAGATGATTCGGCAGAAGACTCTTTTTCCGCATTAGATATTCCATATTCCGAGTCTTGTACGGTAGGTATGAGTGTAACTAAAACAATTCGTAAAAATAAGGAAGATACGTTCAACGACCTGTTAAAACAGTATAACAAGAAAACAGATAGTAAAGATGCCAAAAAAATTAGAAAACTTCTGAGTATCATGGAAGAAAATCATATTGCTGTTTCTGGGACATTAGAACGTCAACAGTTCCCATTGTTAAAAGAATCTTTGGAATCTTATCTATTTACTCCGGATGAAGTATCTGAATGTGTCGTACATGAAATGGAGAAAAATATAGACCAGATGCTATGTAAAGTTCTCCAGCAATTACAGGATACTTTCGATGCGTACTATGAAAACAAGAGTCAAGATATTGAGATCAACAGAACTGTTGTGGAACAGTTAAGTCCAAAAGATCCATTTGGCGGAAACAACTAAAAGCAGAAAAATACCAGAATGATCCTGGTCTTTTTTCTTTGTCCAAGATTTTCCAAAACCATCCCTAATTCACCATACTATAAGAAAGGAGGTTTAAAAATGATACAACTAAGACAGATCAAAAAAGATGTGTTTTCTGCCTACTTTCAGATTATCGATACAGAAACAAGAGAAGTTCCTGTAAAGGTACAAGGAAAATCGGAAACTATGACGCAATATTCGAAAGTAATCGGAGGCGTATGGGTGGAAGGAAAACTTGGTTCGATGGATGCTAAAGTTCATATTGAAATGTTTGGCAAAAACCTTGATCTTAGACTTTACGGATCTGGATATTGCCATACTCATCTGGATGGAAAAGCATATAAGATTTTCCGGCAATATGAGATTTTGGAAAATGGTGGGTTGATGGGGAAAGTCCATCAGGTCGATTTGAAACGTTCCTGGCTGCGGATTTCCTCCTATTTGGAACTGCAATATGGAAATGATCTTTTGAAAGCATATAGTGTATCAAAAGGAACAGATACACATATTTGTATTTATCGAAAAGAAGAGCAGATCGCACAGATTGAAAAATCCACAATCATCCATAACGATCTTCATTACTATGATATTTATGCAACAGAACAGCTTTCAGCAATCGAAGCAGTCTTATTCAGTGTTTATGGATATGTAATTTCCTGTTTTAAACCTGGGGAAAAAGTTACAAAGTCCTACTGCAAATACTATCATACAACAACTGATCCATTTCTTCTTTCTAAATATCATCCGGAATTTCTCAAAGAATGGGAGGAAAAAAAGGCGAAAAGGGTCGTCGATGTCTTGCCAAAACTGGAGGAATCGTAGATATGAGTGGAAAAGAACGACAACAAACCTGTCGATATTGCAGACGGCAATATATAGGAAAAAAAGAAATACAGTGTCTGGTTGAGGAAACTCCACGGAGTATTTCTGCAGAAGATTGTGAAAAATGCCAGAAATATCGCAGTAAATACATTCAATTCCCGATCAGCATTAGCGATATCGAAAATCAGCAGATTACAACAGAGCCAGAGGGAATCTGCCGTTGGGTCCGGATCCGTCCCTGTTCTTCCAAGTTTGAAGATCGGACGTATCTAGGTATTTTCCTTGGAACACTGCCGATCGGCATTTCTACATCTTATGAGGAAAATACAGGAAAACTCAGTAATCATGCGGTTTGTAATCCGGCAATCCTGGTTCCGGATCTCAAAAAGATCCTATACGGAATGGAAAGCTGGTGGGATTTCATCGAAACGCCGGAAGAATTGAAAGAACTGACGGATGCAGTTATTGATCAAATGTGGTATGCACAGTTAGCAAGAACGTTTGGGATGGAAATCGCAAAAAAAGACATGGAGGAGAATCGTGAAAAAACGAATCATTAGTGTTTTACTTTTCGCCTGTGTGGTTACAGGCATCGGAGTCGTGCAGGTCATACATTCAAAAGGCCCGGAAAAACAAACGGAACAGACCGTTACCAATCAACCGATCGCATCTGGAATCATGTATGAGGTAACAGAAAACAATTTTGTGAAAGGCCTTGACCATGATTTTACCCCGGAAGAGCTGGAGATCTGGAATGAGGTGTACCAGGACGGGTCTGTTCAGGAAGAACAAGGATATCTTTTGGACGGGGCACAAAAATATATGATCCATCTGTACGATGCGGATGGGAACGAAGTTTTGGAATATGTTTTGGATAGCAATGGACAGCTGTATGATGGAAAAAAGGACGGACATGCTATTCAGAATGAAAAAATCTCAAATATGTTGGAACAGACCATTGTAAAGAACAAATAGGGAGGAAATTGAAATGAAAAAAAGAATGATCGTATTATGTAGCTTATTGACCATGATGGTAGCAGGATGCGGAACTACACAGCAGTCCCAGATAGCACCAAAACCAGAAACAGTAGATACTTCTGAAAATGAAGCTGATGTTTCAAAAAATGAAGAAAATACGGCCGATCAGGGTATTCAGAGTTTTTCTGACCTGTTTGGAAATACAGAGGACGTTACCACGCTTACTTTTGGCGATTACGGAGACAAGGACGATGGCAGCAAAGATATGATTCCATATTATACCCTGTCTGGACTGCCATCAAATGGGAACATCGATAAGGACCAGTACTGGCTGTATGGAACAGAATCTGGAGACCTGAAAACACATGGAAGTGATGATACGATAAATAACCTACAGGAATTAAGCCAGATTGATGGCGCTGTATGGGATCTGAAGTTTTATCTTCCAATCGATCAGGGGACAACTTATGTAACTGCTACCTGCATCGAAGACTGGGATTTGGCAAAATCCTCTAATGCTGATGAAAGGAATTATACAGAGGGTACTTATAAAGAATTTGAGTATTTTACCTATGATGGTGTGGAACCTGCTTTTGAAGGGGATACCGTAGATAATAGTATTTATCTATATGTGCATGGTTCCAGCGATCACTATATGAAATTCCAGATCAACGTTCAGAAAGATGGAAAAATGTTGGAATTTCCAAATAAACAGACTGTTGTAGAGAGTTTAATGGATCATATCTCAGAAGTGGAGGGATAGACCATGATGCGTATGTTGGTATTTATATTTTTCGGTGTTATTGGATTTTTGACAGGTTTCATGGATACATGCCTTTGTATTGGCAACCGTAAGAGAAAACAAATGATAGCCAGATTGGAGGAGAACGATGGCTTTTGTGGATAAGTTTTATTTACTACCTTTTGTTTTTCTGTTATTTCTGGAACGTTTTTTTCTTCTTGCAACACTGGATACCTCTTCCATAGGGGTATTCAGTATATTTGCCGGTATTGTCCTGCTTAGTTTCCTGCTCAGGGAATGCTGGCAGGATGCCATGCTCCCATATATTTCTAAGTATCTTCCGGATTGGAAACAAGTACGAAAAATTCTCGGAATGGGATGTTGGGTGTATGGCGTAACAGCCTGCTGCATCTGTGTATTGGGAATCTGTTTTCTTCCGGTATTGTCCGTATTTTTCCCGTACTTTTCAGATTACCGTTGGATGTATCTGCTTTTTATCCTCCGTAGTGCAGTACTGTTTTGCTTTTCCACCAGACATTGCATGTTGCCAGCAAAAAAATATGGAAAATACCGGTTTTTGTGGGAAGGTATCAGCCTGTTAGCCGGTGGAGTCCTTTTGTATATCACGGAAAGTCTGGAAGCCTATTTGATGGTTTCCATTTTTGCGACCCTGGCTATGAATCTGCATCTGTCATTTCTAGCCGGAAAAAGATACCCCTATATTCTTCGGATCCGTCCGGTATCTTCCGCAAAATTACTGTTTGCGCGATCGTATATCTGGTATCTTTTGGAAGACTTACCTTTTTTCCTGTCCATGTTTTTGATCCTGGCTTTCCAGGGAGTATATCAGGTGTATAGTTATTCAAACTACATTCTGGTATTTCTTGCAATGACTATGTTTCTACATAAAACAGTCGGCAGTGTAGATGTTTTGGATAAAAACGGATTTTGCAGGACGGCAACAAAAGTGCATATTTTTTCTTTACTGGCATCTGCCATCCTTGTCGGTTGCAGCAGTGCGTGTGCCCAGTTGTTATTCGGTTCTACGCATACCATGTCTATTGTACTTTTATCGACATTAAATTGGTATCTGTTTTTTATGCAACAGCCCTTACATGCTGTTATGAAGCAAAAGAAGAGTCAGCGGGAATATCTGCAGATTGCATTGATCGGAATTTCTATTTTTATCTTATGCGGGATTTTATTTGGAAAAGCATTTGGTTTGATCGGAATATTACTTAGCCTTACCATTGCTTATGCCTATATAATCCCGAAGAAGATCACCGCTGTTTTCCATCATGGATTCCATCAGTCCAGTACCCGTTATACAGCGTCCTGGATCTCTTATCTGTGTTCTATCTTGGTCGTTTTGGTATTCGGTGTGTTTGTACAGCAGTTTGCTCCTGAAAACCTGTTCCTGTCATTGCTTGTTCGGGGCGGATCTTGTCTTTTGATCGCCTTGCTTCTGGACTTTGTGCTATTTGGAAAAGATGCAAAACAGATCTTTCGAAAACTGGGTTAGCAGCCCAGTTTTTTCGTCCAAAAAATTCCCGTTTTTCTGTAAATTCATCATACTATAAGCAGAAAGGAGGCTTTCTTATGCCACGAAGAAAACAAATAGACGGACAGTTATCATTAGATTTTTCTGCGATGCCGAAAGAAAAAATAGTACAGAAAGAAATAGATAGGAAAACAACTATACAAGAATGCATCAAAACAGAAAAGAAAGATTACAAAGAATATTATAACAAAGCAGTTGAACTTACAAAGGAACGTGGAACTGCCCATTTAGGAATGTTCATGCGAGTATTTCATATCTCTGCCATGGAAAGCTTGAAAATCATAGAAGACATGGAACGTTCTGGATTGATCGAGCATTCTGGAAGAATACGGAATCCTGGCAGCGGAGGACAAAAAAAGGGGGCTTGGCTATGACAAAACAAGAAGAAAACGAATTACGGAATGTCTTGGTCGGTTCGACCAGAGTGTCCAGAAGAATGATACAGATATTGGAAAAGAACGATATGGTATGTACAAAAGGAAAGACGCACTATAAAATACGCCGGAAAGATGGGAAAGGTTACATATATTGTTTTGCTGCAACGCCTTCCGATACAAGAGCTGGAATGAACAATTTTAAGCGGATCGTAAAATTAATGGAATTGTAGTCAATAACCCACGCCCGAGAGTGATCTCGGACGGGGCTTGGAAGGAGAAAACCATCTTTTTTCCAAGTCCTGTCTTTCATTCCCTAGCGTAAGCCGAAAGGCTTGATTGATTAGCTTCAGCGGCAACGGAACCGGCCCTTCCAGGGTCAGGCAATCTTTTAGCCGCTACGTTACCGGCGAAATCAGGCACCCCGGAGATGCCCCACAAGTCCCGGGCCATGCGGTATGCTGTTAAAACGATCTGAGGGCAGGATCCGTGCAGCATATGTCCAAACCGCCGGCAACCTTAGCATTGTGGACCACCAGACCATTCTCCCACGGGAGGAGGCGAGAGAACCCATGTGGGGATCTTCCCCACATGGAAGGCGTAAGCCGGAAAGGAGGCAGCCCATGGCGGTTGCAGTACTCAGCAGTACACAACAAAGGCTCATGCCGACCAGCCCGTACCGGGCAAGGAAACTGCTCCGGGCAGGGAAGGCTGAGATCTTTTTCCACCAGCCGTTCACGATTCGTCTGACGAAACGGGCAGACGGGGAAGTACAGCCGGTGGAACTATGCATATATATAGCCCCGAATTATAATATTACTGTTGAGGAATGGAACACGGATATCGACCATGTTCATGTGTTATTCAAAGCACATCCAAACAGTGAATTATCAAAATATATCAATGCCTATAAATCAGCCAGTAGCAGACTTATCAAAAGGGAATTTCCATTCATCCGAAAATATCTTTGGAAAGAAATGTTCTGGAGCAGGTCTTTCTGTCTGCTGACTACTGGTGGCGTAACCATTGATATTATTCGTAAATACATAGAAACTCAAGGAGAAAAAGTATAAATTCTAGGAGGTAGTGATGAGAGCAGGGCGTTTGGAAGAAATTCTGTATGGAAATGAAAAGATTGTTGTTTGTGGGGCAAACAAACCTGTTGAGAAAAAATTTGTAACGGAATGGTTGGTCATGGATTTTGCTAGGAAATTTCCAAACACAGAAGTTATTAAGTTGACAGCAATTAAGGGGAAAATACATTTATTTGTATATGATGCCACTGCTCAGGCATTATTAGAAAAACGTTATGAAGACGTACATAAATATGCTGAAAGGTTGGAACATCATGTTTTTGACTCGGATTTGGAATACATAAGAAGTGTAAAAGAAAAAATGAGATGACATTGTTGAGGTAAATATCATGGAAACAAGACATAAAGCGTACACATTTAGAATGTATCCAAATGAAGAACAAATGGTGCTACTTGCTAAGACCTTTGGATGTGTACGCCTTGTTTACAACCTCATGCTTGCAGAGAAAAAGGCTTATTATGAAGAACATGGAAAATCCATTACGCTTACTCCTGCTAAATATAAAAAAGAATATGAGTTTTTGAAAGAAGTAGACAGCCTTGCTCTTGCAAATGCTCAACTTCATTTACAGCTTACAAGAACTTTTTCCGAGATAAATCCGTAGGATTTCCAAAGTTCAAATCGAAGAAAAATGAAATGCGGAGAGTGTTTTTAGTGAAAACGCATATTCGATTCTACATACTATAATTAGAAAGTTAAAAGGAGGTTTAAAAGTATGGGTAGACCTGGTATGAGTAGTGGCGGCGGTGGTTCTTCTGGAGGACATTCCTCTGGCAGAAGCAGTGGCGGTCATTATGTAGGGAGTTCCGGAAGGAATAGCCGTCCAATGGGAAGTGGTTCATTGTTCCGTTCTGGCGGATCACCTGGAGGAGGCTGGGGACCACCACCACCTGGAGATGGTTTTCATTACGGAGGATATGGAGGATATTACCCTCCAAGACGGTCCAGTAGTATTGGTGGTATCCTAACTGCGATTTTCTTTCTCTTTGTGTTTATCTTCGTATTTGTCAGCTCTTTTTCAAATGACAAACAGGTATCCACTAAAAACAGAGAAAAAATTGAAAATCCGGTTGCATATACCAATGACTGTGTAAAGGATGAAATCGGCTACGTGGAAGATGTATCAGCATTGTCCAGAAATTTACAAAATTTCTATAATAAAACAGGGATTCAGCCGTATATTTACCTGAAGGCTTATGATGCTTCACTTTCTACAGATGCAGAGAAAGAAGATTATGCCAAAGACTGGTATGACAAAAACATCGATAATGAGGATACTTTCCTGTATGTCTATTTTGAAGGCGCAGATCCGGATGAAGTAGGGTATATGGCTTATGTGAATGGGAAAGAAGTCACTTCTGTAATGGATGCGGAAGCTGTCTCCATTTTCTGGAATTACATAGACCGGTATTGGACAGATGGTTCCTTAACCATGGTACAGGTATTCACAAAAACGTTTGATAATCAGCCGCCGCACACTCGTGACTTTAGTCGTGAGTTAGGCGGCTTTT
>OLQH01002085.1_pt1 | contig 12737 bp, 13 predicted proteins | sample 1672671 | NCBI WGS metagenome assembly OLQH01 (sample SAMEA3136712, study PRJEB25190) | human gut metagenome
CTCTCTCAACTATCTCTAGTATAACGTTTCGCTGTAAAATGTCAAGTTCTTTTGCATATTTTGTTTATTTTTTTCTATTATATCTCTTCAAAAAGTTTTACCAGACAGTCTTCTCTTGCCTCTCCGGAAAAGGCCTGCTTTGCACAGGCCATAATCTCCTCCTGCGGAATCCCCCGATCCATACAGAATTTTACCATAAACCGGATACCTTTGCGGCCCTCCTCGCGGCCTTCTTCACGACCCTCCTCACGGCCCTCCTCGCGGCCCTCCTCACGACCTTCTTCACGACCCTCCTCGCGGCCTTCTCTCAGTCCTTCTTCCCTGGCTTCCCGTTTCTCCATAGCAATTTCTTCCCAAAGCTGCATATACTTCTCCTCCGTTTCTCTGCTCCTTTTTATTTCTCCAATTCTCCGATCCAGTTCCCGGATATTTTCAGAACTGTCCGGTTTTAAATTCCCTGTTTCCATATATTCTAAAAGTTCCACCAGTTCCCTGGAACACCCCTTTGCATCTTTTCCCCCTGTATTCAGAAAAATCCTGACAGCTCCGTCCTTCAGCGGCTCCCCGGTTTCATCACATTTCTGCCGAAATGTATAACGATACTTTTTTTGTCCCATTAAATCAAATGGCATAATCATCACGAAAGCACAGTCTGGCAGTTCATTAAAATCTTCCATCCCTCTCGCCAGAAGATTCCTGTCTATCGACCCCTGATAAAACCGGCTCCGGCGGGGCAGGTTTCCCGTATTCCTTTTCTGAACTTCTGTATTATACCCCCTCCCCTGTTCATCCACTGCCCAGCCATCCAGGCGAATCGACCGTTTCTCCGGATGATTTCTGATTTCTTTTTCTGTAACCGGAATCTGCTTCAGACAAATGTTTCTCTGAAAAATCGTTTCCAGCAAAAAACGGTGAATCCAAGGATCTTCCATCGCCTCTGAAAACAAAAAACGATCCAGCATACACATTTTTTCCAGCGTCATACTACTTTTCTCCTTTCCCATGACACGCCCTGCGGCGCAAAGATTTGATTTAAGAAATGATGTTTCGCGAACCCCGAAGCGCGAACAGATATGATAGATATTTCTATATTATTATACATCTATATTTTGCATTTGTCACTATAAATTTCGCCTTTCTGTTTTTCTTCCTCCGTCCTTTCTTCCTCCCCTGCTCCCGGACTTTTTTGAACTCCTTGACTTTTTCCGGCAACAAGGTAATAATTGGATTAGTATCCATTGAAACAGGAGGAGTATTATGAAGCATATCGTTCTTACCGGTGGCGGCACCGCCGGCCACGTTACCCCCAATATCGCTCTGATTCCCCGTCTTCAGGAACTGGGGTATCAGATTTCCTACATCGGTTCCTACAACGGGATCGAAAAAAAACTGATCGAAGAAATGAAGATTCCCTATTACGGAATTTCTTCCGGAAAGCTGCGCCGCTATTTTGACGTCAAAAATTTCACGGATCCTTTCCGTGTTCTGAAGGGGTTCTCCGAAGCAAGAAAGCTGATGAAAGAGCTCTCACCTGACATTGTATTCTCCAAAGGGGGATTTGTTACCGTTCCTGTTGTCCTGGCTGCCAAAAAATGTAAAATTCCGGCGATCATCCATGAATCCGATATGACTCCCGGACTGGCCAACAAACTGTGTATCCCCTCCGCCGCAAAAGTCTGCTGCAATTTTCCCGAGACTGTATCCTGTCTTCCTGAAGGAAAAGCCGTACTCACCGGCACTCCGATCCGCCAGGAACTCTTAAAAGGAGACAAAGTACAGGCTCTGAACTTCACCGGATTTTCCGCTGCAAAACCCACAATCCTGATCATTGGCGGGAGCCTGGGATCTGTGGCCGTAAATAACGCTGTGCGCTCCATTCTGCCTCAGCTTCTGGAGAAATTTCAGGTCATTCATCTCTGCGGAAAAGGAAAACTGGATGAATCCCTGAAAAACACCCCGGGTTACGTCCAGTACGAATATATCGAAAAAGAACTGGCAGATCTCTTTGCTCTGTCCGACATCGTCATCTCCCGGGCAGGTGCCAACGCCATCTGCGAGCTTTGCGCACTCAGGAAACCCATGCTGCTGATCCCTCTCTCCGCCAATGCCAGCCGGGGCGATCAGATCCTCAATGCCCGCTCCTTTGAAAAACTGGGCTACAGCATGGTGCTGGAGGAGGAAACTCTGCAGGATCAGCTCCTCCTTGATACCGTGAACCAGCTTTATGATAACCGTCAGGCTTTCATCGATGCGATGTCAAAAGGCGGTTCTACTGACTCCATTGAAAAAATCCTTCAGCTGATCCGGGAATGTCAGAAATAAATCAAAAACTGCTGCGAAATTGTAAATAAAAAGGGATATGGATCTCAGAGCTTCGCGTATTACGCCCCTGAAATCCATATCCCTTTTGTCCTTACTTCCTATTCCTGAAGCGCCTGCGATATCAGGCTGCAGATTTCCTCTTTCTCCTCTTCCTCCAGGGTTCCCGGTTTCCAGCCGATCCCCACGCCGTCTTCCTCATATCTGGGGATCAGATGCATATGGAAATGGAACACCGTCTGCCCTGCTGCTGTCCCGTTATTCTGCACCACATTCAGTCCGTCACAGTGCAGCGCTCTCTTCATCGCCATCCCCACTTTCTTTGCCAGGCAGATGGTTTTCCCCAGCAAATCCTCCGGCATTTCAAAAAGACTGGCATAATGCTGCTTCGGCAAGATCAGAGCATGGCCTCTGCTGGCAGGGCCAAGATCCAGAATCACCCGAAAGTCTTCATCCTCGTATAAGACGGCCGCCGGAATCTCTCCATTTGCAATTTTACAAAAAATACAATCGCTCATTTTTCTCATCCTCCCACTCTATTTTGTCGCATTTTGTCCAAATTTGCAATACTATTTTGTTTGAAATTACCATATTTTGATGATAAACTACAGAAAAAGGAGGTATTTGGATTATGATAACACAGACTATAAATGATACCCACAGAAACACACCGTCCCTTTTCCCGGATCTGCAGGAGACGATCTCTGCCTCTCAGATTTCCCACGAACTGCGAAATCCCGTAACACTGGTGAGCAGCTATCTCCAGCTGTTCTGTGCAGCCCATCCCGAGGTACAGGATTTCCCCTATTGGAATGATATTACCGAAAATATGACTCTGCTGAAAGACCTTCTCGCTTCTCTGTCCCAGTATAACCGCTCCCAGCTGCTCCAGTGCGAACTGCTGCATCTGGACCAGCTGGCTTCCTCTCTGATTCACGCTGTGAAACCCGATTTTGAGAAGAAGAGGATCCGTCTGATCTCTGATTTTCAGCCCGATCTGCCCGCGGTCAACGGAGACGCCATAAAATTCCGTCAGATCTTCTTTAATCTTCTGAATAACGCCGGGGATGCCATGCCGGACGGCGGAACTATAACAGTAAAGCTCCGGGCCTCAGAAGATTCCCTCCGCCTGTCTGTCTCCGATACCGGTGAGGGGATTCCAAAAGACCGGATTTCTACTGTCTTTACCCCCTTTGTAACTTATAAGCGTACCGGAAACGGTCTGGGACTTCCCATCGTAAAACGCATCGCAGAAGCACATAACGGCACTGTCTCTTTCCAGAGCACTCCCGGCGAGGGCACCTGTTTCCTGCTCACCTTCCCCGTCTTCCGGGATGAAAAAGAATCACAGTGAGCAGAAAACCAGAGAACAATCCGCCAATGTGAGCCGCATTGTCTACCTGGGCACTGGAAAATCCATAATAGAGAGATAACAGCGCCATAAACGCAAGCCTCTGCACCGTGATCGTCTCCAGGCGTCCCCTTTTGCGGATCAGCACATACAGAAGTGCACCGATCACCGCAAAAACAGCGCCTGAGGCGCCTGCAGAGACCACCAGTTCCCCCTGGCCTGTCTCCGCAAGGAAAGAGAGAATATTTCCACCCACACCGCCCCCCACATAGATCAGAAGGTACTTCAGATGACCAACCTGACGTTCCAGCACATCTCCCAGAAACAGAAGCAGCACCATATTGTTAAAAAGATGCTGTACTCCAAAATGAAGAAACATGCTGGTAAAAAGGCGCCAGTATTCTCCGTCCTCTACCAGAGGCGTAAAAGATGCTCCCCACCTGATCATGTGCGGATTATCAAAAGAACTTCCTGTCAGAGAAACAGCCGCAAAAACCAGCACATTGATACCGACCAGAATCAGATTCACCCAGCTGCCCGGATGATGAAAAATCCTCTCCAGCGCGTCCTCTTTTTGTCCTTCTTTTCTCTTATAATCTCCTTCGCCCATCTTCCCTTTCCTTTCCCGCCAGCATCAAGAAATGGAAAAATGCAGCTTTCAAGCACATAATCGCACCCAAAAACTGCATACATTTTCTTTTATTTCTTTGCAGCAGTCCGCTTCAGCCCACGCGAAGCCTGAACTTCTGAATCTCTTTCTCACTGCTGACCCGCTCAATCTCTGCTCCCAGGCCTCTTAATTTTCCCTCAAAATCTTCATATCCACGCTGAATATAGACGATATCATCCACAACCGTAACGCCGTCTGCCGCCAGCCCGGCAATCACAAGCGCTGCTCCGGCTCTCAGATCCGGTGCACTGATCCTTGCGCCTGTCAGATTCTCCACGCCGTCGATAATGGCTGTATTTCCCTCCACCTTCACAACAGCGCCCATTCTGGCCAGTTCGTCCGCATATTTAAAGCGGTTTTCAAAGATGCTCTCTGTCACGATACTGGTTCCCTTTGCCAGAGAAAGAGCCACCGCGATCTGCGGCTGCATATCTGTGGGATATCCGGGATAGGGCTGAGTCTTTACATGGGTTCTTCCCAGCCGGTTTTTTGCAATTACCCGAACCGCATCGTCAAACTCCTGTACCTCACACCCGATCTCTTCTAATTTTGCCGTTATCGCCTCCAGATGCTTTGGAATCACATTCTTTACCAGAATATCTCCTCTCGTAGCTGCCGCTGCAAACATATATGTTCCGGCCTCGATCATGTCCGGCACAATGCCATAGATGCTGGCATGAAGTTTTTCCACTCCTTTGATTCGGATCACATCTGTTCCTGCGCCCTTTACGCTGGCCCCCATGCTGTTCAGGAAATTTGCCACATCAACTACATGAGGCTCCTTCGCCACATTTTCAATGATCGTATTTCCTTTCGCCATGGCGGCCGCCATCATGATATTGATCGTTGCCCCAACAGACACCATATCCAGGAAAATGTGTGCCCCCTTAAGCCCATCCTTTGCCTGTGCCACAATAGCTCCGTGCTGGATCTGAACGGTAGCTCCCAGCGCGCGAAAACCCTTCAGATGCTGGTCGATCGGACGACTTCCGATATTACATCCGCCGGGAAGCGGAACTTCCGCCTGCTTATACTTGCCAAGCAGCGCTCCCAGAAGATAATAGGAAGCCCTGATCTTTTTGATATAGTCATAATCTACGCTCACCGCGCCAATCGTAGACCCGTTGATCCTGACGGTATGGCGGTCTGTCCGCTGTACCGCCGCACCGATCCCTTCAATCGCTTCCAGAAGTACATTAATATCATTTACATCGGGCAGATTTTCCAGTGTAACGGTCTCATCCGTCATAATAGCCGCTGCCAGAATACCGAGCGCCGCATTTTTGGCTCCTCCGATCTCAACTTCTCCTACCAGAGGACTGCCTCCTTTAATTACATACTGTTCCATAGTTCACCTCATGAATTGATTTATACTCAATGCCCCAAATGGTCCCCCCATTGCGAGCCGTCACTTCAGGTTATCCACGATTGTCTGTAAAGTCGCCTCGATGTCCTTATTTTCTTCGTCAATAATCAAATCCGCATACTGCTCATAAAGAGAAATCCTCTCTCTGTAAATATCAAGAAGCGTTTGTCCTTCCCGGATGATCACACCTCTCCCGTGAAGATTTCCCAACCGTTTTTTCAGGCTCTCATAAGACAGCTTCAGATAAATAATCTTACCTGTCTTCTTAAAATGCTCCATCGCTTCACGGCCGTACACCACACTTCCCCCCGTGGCAACCACAGCCCTCTGGGGCGCAATGGAACAATTCACCTGATTTTCAATCCGGATAAATCCGTCAATTCCTTCCTCTTCTATGATCTGCTTAAGCAGGCGTTTCTCCTGCTTCTGGATCAGAAGATCAGAATCTACAAACTGAAAGCCCAGCTCCTTGGCCAGAATCACACCTATCGTGCTCTTACCAACACCGGGCATCCCTATCAATACTATATTTTCTTTCATAAAATCCCTTTCCAGTTTAAGTTTTACTTCTGCTGGATATTTTTATTCTATCACAGCAACCTGTACTTTTCAAGTAAAGCCGGCGATTCCCCGCAATTTCTCCCTGTTTTTTCCGGGCTTTTCTCTTTTTTTCGAACATAGTTTCTGATATACTTAAGAAAAAAGAGGAGGAAATCGTCTTATGAGCCGGATCATTTTTCATATTGATGTAAATTCTGCCTACTTAAGCTGGACAGCCCTGGAACTTCTCAAGGAAGATCCAGACAGCCCGGATATACGGACAATCCCTGCTATCGTAGGAGGCGACCGTTCCACCAGACACGGGATCGTACTGGCCAAATCCCAGAGCGCAAAAACGCGGTATCAGATCCGCACCGCCGAGCCGATCGCTTCCGCGCTCCGCAAATGTCCCTCCCTTACCATTGTTCCGCCCAACCACACTCTTTATGCTGCCAGGAGCAGGGAATTGATGGATTTTCTGAAAACCCTTACTCCTGATCTGGAACAAGTAAGTATCGACGAATGCTTTCTGGATTTCACCGGAATTGCCCACAGATATTCCTCCCCCGAAGAAGGCGCCGCCTTCATCCGCGCTTCCGTAAAAGAACGCTTTGGCTTCACCGTCAATGTGGGCATATCTTCCAGCCGCGTCCTGGCAAAAATGGCCTCCGACTTTGAAAAACCCGACAAAACCCATACCCTCTGGCCCTCCCAGATCCCGGAAAAACTCTGGCCGCTTCCCATCGAACGCCTGTTTATGGCCGGACATTCCTCCGCTTCTGTCCTTCGCAAACTGGAGATCCGCACCATCGGTGATCTGGCAAACTCCGACCCGGATCTGATCACGCTGCACCTGAAAAGCCACGGACGGCTTCTTTGGGAATACGCCAACGGGCTGGACGAGACCCCGGTGACCAGCTGCCCTGCAAAATTAAAGGGCGTGGGCAACTCGGTCACCCTCTCTTCTGATGTCACAGATCGGGAAGAAGCCGGAAAAATTCTCCGCTCTCTTGCTGAAAAAGTAGCCGGACGGCTGCGGGCCGACCAGAAATTTGCTTCTGCTGTCTGCGTGGAGATCAAATACAGCAGCTTTGAAAAAGTCTCTCACCAGATGCAGCTCAATTCCCCCACCCAGACCTCGGATGTGATCTGCCGTACTGCCTTTTACCTCTTTGACTCTCTGTGGAACGGGGAACCCATCCGTCTTCTCGGTATCCGCACCGGAAAACTCTCGGATCCAGACACTCCCGTGCAGCTTTCTCTTTTTGATCTTCAGAAACCCCAGACCCAGAAACAGAAAAATCTGGACGAAGCTCTGGATCAGATCCGGAAACGTTACGGAAAAGATGCCATTCACCGGGGATTTTAACAAAAAAGAACTGCTGTCAAAACAGATAATTTCTCTGTCGTGACAGCAGTTCCTCCGCTTGTTGATCCTCACATTCTGTCAGGAGTCTGTTAAGTTTGGAGATACGGGGAAAAATGGGAAACCCCGCCTCCATCTATCAAAGGAAATTTAGCAAATACCGTGAGCCAGCATGGCCTCAGCAACCTTCTCAAATCCTGCAATGTTTGCACCCATTACATAGTTGCCTTCCATTCCGTAACGTTTTGCCGCGTCGTCAATATTATGGGTAATTCCAACCATGATGCCTTTCAGTCTCTGGTCTACTTTTTCATAAGTCCAGCTGGTACGCTCGCTGTTCTGAGACATTTCCAGCGCAGAAGTAGCAACACCGCCTGCATTGGCCGCCTTACCCGGGGCAAAAATAACCTTATTTGCCTGCAGATATTCTGTAGCTTCCAGTGTGGTGGGCATATTTGCACCTTCGCAGACTGCCAGCACGCCGTTTGCCACCAGCATCTTCGCATCCTCCAGGGTCAGCTCATTCTGAGTTGCACAGGGAAGCGCCACATCAGCCTTCACGCTCCATACACCCCTGCCCTCATGATACTCTGCCTGAGGACGATACTCCAGATACTCACGAATACGCCCGCGGCGCACTTCTTTGATCTCTTTTACCGCACTTACATCAATTCCCTCCGGATCATAAACCCATCCGGTGGAATCCGAGCAGGTTACAACCTTAGCGCCCAGCTCCTGAGCCTTCTGGATCGCATAAATCGCCACATTGCCGGAACCGGAGACAGATACTGTCTTACCGCTAAGAGCGATGCCATTTAATTCAAGAAGTTCGCTGGTCAGATATAACAGACCATATCCGGTAGCTTCCGTACGTACCAGGGAACCGCCGTAAGTCAGTCCCTTTCCAGTCAGCACACCCTCGTACGTTCCGGCCAGTCTCTTGTACTGTCCGAACAGATATCCGATCTCTCTGGCCCCCACGCCGATATCACCGGCAGGAACATCAGTATCAGCACCGATATGCTTATACAGCTCGCTCATGAAACTCTGACAGAACGCCATCACTTCTCTGTCAGATTTTCCTTTCGGATTAAAATTAGATCCGCCTTTTCCGCCTCCAATAGGAAGTCCGGTGAGGGAGTTTTTAAAAATCTGCTCAAATCCGAGGAACTTGATAATACCAAGATTTACAGAGGGATGAAAACGCAGGCCGCCCTTATAAGGCCCGATCGCGTTATTAAACTGTACACGGAAACCGGTATTCACGTGAGCCTGGCCTTTGTCATCCACCCAGGGTACCCGGAACATGATCTGACGATCCGGCTCCACCAGTCTTTCCAGCAGCGCTTCCCTGCGGTAACGTACCTCGTTGGCGTCGATCGCCGGCTTTAATGTCATCAGCACCTCTTTTACTGCCTGATGGAATTCCGGCTGGCTGGGATTCTGCTCTACAACTCTCTGATAAACCTCATCAATATAACTCATGGTATTTGCTCCTCTCAGATTTATATTTCATGCCGCTTATTTCTTGTTGCGTTTCTGTGCTACATTATAGCACCAACATTTTTAAAGCACAAGAGGAAAATCGCAAAAAATGCAAGTTTATGTGTCTTATCATTCATTTCTATTTATTTTTATCAATTTTCAATCCGTATATCAAAGATTTTTGGTCTATTTCCCGCAATATCTTGCAGTTTTTTATAACTAATAATTCATTTTATCATTTCACCCGGTTATATCTCTCTCCTTAACGCAAAAATGCGCAGATGCCGCGCCCTCTTCGGGTGCCTGACATCTGCACACTGGCTTTCTTATTTTTTTCTCCGCTTTTTCACGCTGTATCCAAAAGTACCCAGCATCTCTCCCAGCCCGTAATACTCTCCGTGCGAGTATACAATGGGACGGGACTTCTCCAGATGGAGCTTTCCCTTCTCATCCAGCAGCCGCTCATCCACATGAACGGCAAGCACCCGGGCCACAAACATATGATGGCTGCCCAGTTCAAGTACCTGTTCTGTTCTGCACTCGATATTCACCGGCGCTTCGGCAAGAAGAGGCGCCTTTACCCGGGACGCTTTCTCCCTGTGAAGCCCCAGAGACGCAAACTTATCCTCATCTCTGCCTGAGCGCACACCGCAGTAATCTGTGGCAAAAGCCAGATCTTCCGTAGTAAGGTTGATCACGAATTCTCCCGTCTCCTTCAGCATCGCATACGAATACCGCTCCGGCCGCACAGAGACTGACACCATGGGAGGATTGGTACAGACCGTTCCGGCCCAGGCTATGGTTATCAGATTATCCCTCCCTTTCCCATCTGCTGCGCTCACCAGCACCGCAGGAAGGGGATAAAGCATATTTCCGGCTCTCCACTCCTGCTTCTTTGCAGGTTTCCATTCCTGTTTTTTCATCTCTTACTCCTGATTCTGACGGTGGATCGCCTCAATAAGAGCCGGAATCAGCTGCTTCTTCCTGGACACAATGCCGTTCAAACGGCAGACTCTGTCTTCCACCTTCTCATGAAACGCTTCTTCTGCCAGTTCCTCCGCTCCCGGACCAAAGCAGAGCAGTTCTGTGGATTTATCCAGAATATCAGTCAGCATGAAGAACAGATATTCCACACTCAGATCCTTAAACTCCTCCTGCATGTAAGGGATCAGCCGTTCCCGGATGCTTTCCAGATTCTCCCTGGACATAGAGTTAATCTGTCCCACCGCAAGGCGGATCTTCTCACAGTTAAATTTTTTGAAGTCCTGATAGAAAATATCCTGGGAAGACTTATCGCTCAGATCACTTCCCGCCCGGAACATTTCCGAAGCCAGCGCCTCCATATCTACCTCGGCAATAGCAGAAAGCGCCTCCGCCGCCTCCCGGTCATAGCTGGTACAGGTGGGTGAACGGAACAGAAGCGTATCAGAAATAATGGCAGAACAGAGCAGTCCTGCGATCTGTCTGGGAATATCCAGCCCCTTCTCCTGGTAAATCTGGTACATAATAGTGGCAGTACAGCCCACCGGCTGATTTCTGAAATACACCGGATGGATGGTCTCCAAAAGGCCCAGGCGATGATGGTCGATGATTTCCAAGATCTCTGTTTCTTCTATATTATCTACTGCCTGGCTTTTCTCATTGTGATCCACCAGGATCATCTGCTTCTGACGCACACTCAGAAGATCCCGGCGGCCGATCGTTCCCACATACTGCCCCTTCTGATTCAGTACCGGAAACGCACGGTACCGGTTCTTTCTCATAATATCCCCGATCCTGTCTGTAAAATCATCGGTACGGAACGTGATCAGATTCTTTGTCTTCATCAGGAATTTAACCGGTATACTCTGATTGATCAGCCTGGCCACCGTAAACGTATCGTACGGCGTGGTGATAATCACACATTCCTTCTCCTGCGCATAGCGGGTAATCAGAGGAGAGACCTGGGAGTCCAGACAGACGATCAGACATTTTGCATCCATCTCCAGGGCACACAGATGATCTTCCGCCCGGTTTCCCAGGATCACCATATCTCCCTTGCTGATATAATGCCCCAGCATATCCGGATGGACCGCCCCGATCAGAACTTTTCCCTCCACATAGTACTCCTGGGGATTCCCCACCAGCACCTTTCCATCCAGCGTCTCCGCAATACTCTCATACTGGGTTTTCGATTTTGCCAGGATCGTATTATCATAAGCATCCATATAGGATTTTGCAATATCACCAATGGTGATCAGTCCCTCCAGATGCTGCTCATCATCTGTGATGGGAAGCGTCACCGCATTCTGATCCTTCATCATATACCAGGCCCGTTTCAGAGAAATATTTCCAGAGACCCCTTCTGTCTTGTGAATATCCATATCCTGCACCTGGGTTCCCACGTCCGGAACAAAAGGCGGCTCTTCCACTCCAAACCGTTTCAGCACATAATCTGTTTCCCCATTAATACTTCCCGCCCGGCGCGCTGCATAAACCCGGCTTTTATCCGTTCTGTTTTTTATATCCGCATAAGCGATTGCGGAGCAGATAGAATCCGTATCCGGATTTTTATGTCCGATAATGTACACTTTTCTGTTATTTGGCATCTTTTCACGCTCCTTTACTAACTATTTTTACTTTAACATCAATTTTTCTTTGGGTCAATCAGAAAAATGTGCTATAATAGGAGCAATATGAGGCTCATCAGAAGAGTCATATGGAAAGTGAGGTACAAACAATGTCCGAAGAAGTAAAGGAAACAGAAAACATGACAATGGCAGATCTGGATAAAGAGATCGACGCTTCCTTCCAGCATGTAGATCAGGGAGATGATTTCCCCGTATGGGATAAGCTGCGCCAGTTTAAAGAAGACAAAACCGTTCTCGATGTAACGGTGGAAGGTGTGGTAAAATCCGGCGTTATCGCCTACATTGACGGAATCCGCGGATTCATCCCCGCCTCCAAGCTGTCTTTGAGCTATGTAGAAAATCTGGAAGATTTCCTCAAGAAAGAGATCCAGGTACAGGTCATTGATGCGGACGAGGAAACCAAACATCTGGTATTATCTGCCCGGGATGTACTGCGCGACAAAGAGCGTGCCAAAAAGGCAGAGCGGATCAGCCAGATCCAGGTAGGAACTGTTATGGAAGGAAAGGTAGAAAGCCTGCAGTCTTACGGCGCCTTTATCGATCTGGGCGACGGCATGTCCGGACTGGTTCACGTATCCCAGATCAGCGACAAACGGATCAAACATCCTTCCGCCGTCCTGGCTGTAGGTGATCCCGTCACCGTGAAAGTAATCGCCATCAAAGACGGCAAACTCTCCCTGAGCATGAAGGCTCTTATGGAACCTGCCGCCGAAGAAGTTCCGGAAGAACACGTGGAAATCCCCAAATCCGAGGCCATCGGTACTACACTGGGAGATCTTTTCAAAAATCTGAAACTGTAATTTTCCGCATTAAGCCGCGGAAAAACACCGTTTCTTACCATTCATAAAAAGCCCGGGTGCAGCTCATTTTCAGGCTGCACCCGGGCTTTTTATGAAACTGTACAAAAATAGTACTTGTATTTTTCCAGAAAAGGCATATAATGGTCCTATCACATAGTTTTTAATACTACTTATCATGTTTGTGAGGTGCTGTTATGAAAAAAAGAAGCT
>OLQH01002086.1_pt1 | contig 12734 bp, 10 predicted proteins | sample 1672671 | NCBI WGS metagenome assembly OLQH01 (sample SAMEA3136712, study PRJEB25190) | human gut metagenome
ACCAGGCGAAGGTTTCCCTTAATATACTCCTCCCGGGCCTGCTGATCCCCAGACCGGATCCTTTTGAACAGGTCTTCTTTTTCCGCACTGGTCAGCACGGGAAGCCTGGCTGTATTTACACCGCAGATTTCCACTTTATTCAATGCCATATCTGAAGTCCTCCTGAAAATCATTCTTCCATACTAGAATCATTCTCAGTTGGCTGGCCGAATATACGATTCGGTGTAAAATATAAAAAGTTTTAGCCCTTGACAAAAGTTTTCCTTGTCTTTTTTCAGAATCCGTATTATACTGGAACTGTTAAAAATGCAGAGTAGAGTAATGCGCGTTAAGTGCCGCCTGTACAGGGAGTTGACGGACGGACGAAAAGGCAGCCGCGAAGGAGCGGTGAGGTCTTGCGGTGTATTATTCGCATCTCGCTGCAACAGAAGGTAAAGATTGGGATTATCTCCTATTGTAGTACGAGTTCTGCAAAGGAGGTAATTTTTTATGCAGAAATTTGTAAAAATGCTGTCTGATTCCTGCCGCGAGCTGAAAAAGGCGCAGGTTCTGGCAGCCGCTGCCATGTTTGCAGCCCTGGCCCTTATCTTAAACTATGTGGCCTCTATCCAGATCGGCCCCTATATCAAGATCGGATTTTCCAGTATTCCCAACCAGCTGGTGGATTTCCTCTTCGGCCCTGTGACCGGAGGCCTCTTCGCCGGTATTCTGGATATCGTCAAGTTCTTCCTGAAGCCGGACGGCGTCTTCTTCCCCGGCTACACCTTCAATGCCATCCTGGCCGCTGTGATCTACGGCTGCTTCTATTATAAGAAGAACCTGACCCTTGGCCGGGTGCTGGTGGCAAAAGGAATTGTTGTGATTGTAGTCAATCTGTTCCTGAATACCCTGTGGCTGTCCATGCTGGGCGGCAAGGCCTTTATGGCAATCCTTCCGCCCCGTCTTCTGAAAAACATCATCATGTGGCCCGTTGACTCCTTAGTCTTCTTCGCTCTGGCAAAGACACTGGAGAAAGCCGGCGTATTCCGTCCCTTCCGCAACGGAATGGCAGTCAGCAAGGCGGCAAAATAAATTCTGAATATCTGATACATAAAAAGAAAGCGCTTCAAACCCAATCTTTGAAACGCTTTCTTTTTTCGTCTTATTCTTTCAGCTCATATCCTTCGGGATAGTAGGTGATCACCGGAGTTCCGATTTCAATCATCCCATAAAGTGCTTCCGCCTTGTCTCTCGGCATATTGACGCATCCATGGGATCCGTAATTAATATATCTCTTGGGATTTCCATACGTATTCTTCAGATCATGGAACCCGATCGCCATCTTTGTGCTGGTAAAATTCATCCAGTACTCCACCGGCTGTTTATAGGAGGGTTTATTCGTCTTGGGATTAATCTCTCCGATCAGCGTCCTGTCCTCCTGCTTGAAGAAAAGCTGCCACACTCCTTCGGGCGTATAGCGGTCTTTTGTCATCTTTCCCGTCACCACATCCGACTCCAGCATAAGAACACCGTCTTTGTAATACCACATATGCTGCGCATTCATATCTACTTCCGCGTACGTATTTCCAATTCCGCCGTTTTCTGTGGTATCCAGTCCTCTCTGCACATAAATCGGTTCCCGCTCCACCACTGCTTTATTTTCCAGTTCCTTCCGAAGCTGTTCCCTCTCCTCGCTGTTGGAGATCTCCCACCCGTAGGTACCGCCGGTGACTGTGATCGGTCCGTGCAGCGTAGAGTTAAAGGTCCAGGACTTTCCCTTATTGTCTACCTGATACTCCAGTTCCTTGATATAGGCCTGCAGCTTCTCCTCGAAAAGGGCTTCATCCTTATAATAATTGCCGTTTTCATCCACCGCCAGCCAGGTGGAAAGCGTATTTCCGTCCAGAACTTTCTTTGTCCCGTCCGGCAGATCGTATGTAATGCTGGCAGATACCAGTTCTTCCAGTTCCTCTTTCTGCCTTGCCAACTGTTCGCTGCCCGAAGTCACCGATGGAGTCAGGTAAAGGCCGGCCTTCTCCAGATCAAGCTCCGCTGCTCCCGCATCCACTGACTCTGTCAGTTTCTCATAAAGCGCTTCCGGATCTACCGCTTCCCCTTCCTTCTCCGGCACGATCATAAATCCACCGTCCTGATATACTACCTTCGCATCCTCCGGCTGAGTCATCTGTTCAAAAAAGGAAAACTGATCCATCAGCGCCCGCAGCCTGACCGGATCATAGGTAATGCCGGTCACAGAAAGCTCTTTCTTCTCCCGGTTTCCAAACCAGGCTGAACTGTCCTGCTCCTCCATAAGCCGCTTCACCGATCCGTCCGAAGTGTAGGCATAGCCGATGTCAGACCCTTTGATCACCCCCGGCTGCCCGGTTTTGGGAATCACGGTCAGCTGATAGGAAGAAGCCTGGCTGCTGATGGCAGCTTCCGCCTCCTCCACTGTCAGATCCTCACATTCTACCCCGTTGATCACAGTCCCCGGAAGAAAATGATCCTGATATTTTCTGGAGTTTACGGAAAAGATCGCTGTCAGACCTCCGGCCAGAAGAACAATCACCACCGCCATGCCGATCCCCAGCTTCAGCGTGAAATCCTGCTTCTTCTTTCTTCTTCGGTTTTTTCCCGGTTTCTTTTTTCCTCTTGTCGCCATATAATATCTCATTCCGGCTTCTGCCGGAAGATCTCTGCTCTCCTCTCTATACAGTTAGCCTGTTTTAATTCTACCATTCTATGCTACCATGATATAGACAGAAAATCCACGGTTAAATGTGACGATGTTGTAAATTCTTTTTTACATTTTTTTGTGATTCTGCGCCTTCCGGGACTCAGACATTCTCCAGATCACGTTTCAGAATATCCATGGCCGCCCGTATTTCCTCTCCTTCTTCCGGCGTAATGCGGTCCGGTTTCGTCTTTTTGACAGCCCGCTGCAGAACAGCCAGATCATTTTTGATAAATTTTCTCTTTTCCTTATCCATCTCTTTCTTTTTGGCAGACAGCACCTGTTCTGCCTGGTAAATCAGAGCCTCCGCCTCATTTCTGGCGTCCACCGCCCCGCGGCGCTCCCGGTCTTCAGACTCATACTGAGCCGCCTCTCTGGTTGCCCGCTCGATCTCTTCCTCGGTCAGATTAGAGCTGGCTGTGATGGTAATGCCCTGCTCTTTTCCGGTTCCCAGATCTTTTGCCGACACATGAAGGATTCCGTTGGCATCAATGTCAAACGTCACCTCGATCTGAGGCACGCCGCGCATTGCCCGCTTGATCCCCTTTAACTTGAAGTTCCCGATCAGCTTATTGTCCCGGGCAAACTGGCGCTCTCCCTGAAGTACCTTGATCTCCACAGAAGTCTGGAAATTTGCCGCCGTGGAAAAGACCTGGCTGTACCGGGTAGGGATCGTGGTATTCTTCTCGATCAGATGAGTCGCCACGCCTCCGATAGTCTCAATGGAAAGGGTAAGGGGGGTTACATCCATCAGAAGGATCTCATTTAAGCTGCTGTCGCCGGACAGCTTTCCGCCCTGAATAGAAGCTCCCAGCGCTACGCACTCATCCGGATTCAGATTTCTGCTGGGTTCCTTTCCGGTCAGCTGACGCACCTTGTCCTGTACTGCCGGGATTCTGGTAGACCCGCCTACCAGAAGAACCTTGTTAAGATCAGAAGGAGAAAGACCTGCATCCTGCAGGGCATTTTTCACCGGAATGGCCGTGCGCTCCACCAGGTCAAAGGTCAGTTCATCAAATTTTGCCCGGGTCAGCGTCAGATCCATATGAAGACCACCATTTTTCCCCATGGCGATAAAGGGCAGGTTAACATTAACGCTGGTTGCAGCAGAAAGTTCCTTTTTTGCCTTCTCAGCCTCTTCCCGGATTCTCTGCATGGCCACCCGGTCTCTGGAGAGATCTATCCCCTCCTGCCGCCGGAACTCCTGTACCAGATAATCTGCCACCCGGCTGTCAAAATCATCGCCCCCCAGCAAATTATCTCCTGAAGTGGCCAGAACTTCGATCAGCCCCTCACTGATCTCGATCACGGATACGTCGAAGGTTCCGCCGCCCAGATCGTACACCATAATCTTCTGAGCCCCTTCATTGTCCAGCCCGTAAGCCAGAGCTGCCGCCGTAGGCTCATTGATGATCCGCTGTACATTCAGCCCGGCAATCCGCCCCGCATCTTTGGTTGCCTGGCGCTGCGCATCGCTGAAGTAAGCCGGAACGGTGATCACCGCCTCCGTCACCTTCTCTCCCAGATACTCTTCCGCATCTTTTTTCAGCTTCTGCAGGATCATCGCAGAAATCTCCTGGGGAGAATAAGCCTTCCGGTCAATGGAAACTTTATAATCCGTACCCATTTTCCGCTTGATCGAAGCAATGGTCCGATCCGGATTCGTCACCGCCTGTCTCTTGGCGCTGTCACCCACAAGACGGTCCCCGTTCTTTGAAAAAGCCACCACGGACGGCGTAGTGCGGCTTCCTTCCCCGTTGGTCACCACCACCGGTTTGCCGCCCTCCACCACCGCCACGCAGCTGTTTGTAGTACCCAGATCAATTCCTATTATCTTGCCCATGTATGAAAACCTCCATTAGAATTCATTGTCTGCCTTCTATGGTAACACGGTTTTCCCCTGTAAACTATTAAAAAAGGATAAAATTTACTCGTATCTCACGATTTCCTTTTTCAGCCTCACCATGATCCGCTTCTCCAGCCGGGATATGTAAGACTGGGAAATCCCCAGAAGATCCGCTACTTCTTTCTGCGTTTTCTCCTCCCCGTCCGCCCCGTTTAAGCCGAAGCGCAGCCGGATGATCGTCTGCTCCCGCCGGGAAAGTTTGCCTATGGCCTTCACCAGCAGACGGCACTCCACCTCATGTTCCAGATCCCGGTAAATCACGTCCTCATCCGTTCCCAGAATATCAGAGAGCAGAAGCTCATTTCCATCCCAGTCTACATTAAGCGGTTCATCGATGGAAACCTCCATCCTGGTCTTGTTATTCCGCCTCAGATACATGAGGATCTCATTTTCAATACACCGGGAAGCATACGTTGCCAGCTTAATCTTCTTTTCCGGATTAAAGGTATTGATGGCCTTGATCAGTCCTATGGTCCCGATGGAAATCAGATCCTCCACCCCCACGCCTGTATTATCAAATTTCTGGGCAATATAGACCACCAGACGGAGATTATGTTCAATCAGTTCCGTCCTCGCCGCCTCCTTTTCTTCCCCGGAAAGCCGGGCCACTGCCCTGGCCTCCCGTTCCGGATCCAGGGGCGCCGGAAGCACGTCGCTCCCCCCGATATAATAAAGCTCTCCCGGCCTTCTGGCCGCCATCCGGGAGATTCCTGAAAACATCTGAAAATGCATTCTTCTGGCCACTGCACCATTCATTTTACTGTCCTCCTGACTAGTCAATCAAACCTGGGTTCAAGATAATACCAAATTCTCCGGAAAAAGCTTCCCGGGATACCGCCACTGCCGGATTTTTCACCGTTACTTCTTTCTGCGCTCCGCAAATCGTGAGCGCATCCAGCGTAAGCACCAGCAGAACGCCTCCGCTTCGGCCTACTGTGCGAAAGGGAATGTAGTGCGGATGGCGCTTCTCCAGATCCTCCTCTCCGGCGAGCAGTTCCCGAAGAAGCTTCTCCTCCACCACCGATACCGGTTTCCCCCCGTCCCGGAGGCAGTTTCCTGTATCATAAAGCCCTTTCGTTCCTTTGCATTTTCCGCCTGCCCACAGTGTGACCTCATATGTATGCGCCGTCCTGCTCCGAAGTTTCCTGTACAGCCCGGCTCCTCCGAAAGGCAGAAGAACCGCCGCTGCCCCCAAAATCAGAAACAGTTTCTCCTCTCTTCCCCGGAAAAAGGGCAGAAAAAACTGCCACACCCCCGCCGCGGCCATGCTCATCCCCCACAAAAGCAAACTGGCGCGGAAAAATTCTGCCCAGCCCCGGGGTCTGCATCCCGCCTGTACCAGAACTGCCGCTGCCGCCGCCTGAAAAAGAAAGCGCACCGCCCCTCCTCCCACAGGCAGGACAAGCCAGAAACAGACCAGAAGAGAAGCGAGGGCGCTTCCCGCCAGGCCAGCCGCCACAGATACTTTCCTTTTCATCAGCCGGTTTACGATCCTTATGAGCAGATAATCCATAAACAGGTTCCGCACAAACAAAACATCCAGGAATACTTCGTAAGACACAAAACACCCCCTATCGCCCGTGGATCTGCTTACCGAAATCAGCAAGTACCATTATAGGCGATAGGGGGTGTGTTTTTTGTCAAAAGAACAGTGTCGCAATTTAGAACCTTTCGACACTTCCCGCCCTGATTTTCAATTTTTCTTACGCTTCTCTTCCATGCAGGAGGGAGAGAACAGCTCTGAGTTTTTCCAGCGGAATCTGTCCGGGCGCCGAGGCCTCCCCGACCGTTCCAAAGGTAATGGCTGACCCGAACACTTCCCCGGACAGCCGGCTGACCAGTCCCAGCCGTCCCATGGACATGGTGACCAGCGGACGGCCGGACAGCTTCTTTACCATCTCTGTCACCCGCAGAAGTGCCAGCACATCTGCGCTGTTTTCCGGCATCACTGCAATCTTGAGGATGTCTGCGCCCTCTCTCTCCATCTTCAGCAGAACGGCGGCCATCTCCTCCACCGAAGGCGTCCCCTCAAAATGATGATTGGAGGCCAGCACGAAAGCACCCGTCTCTTGGATCTCCCGGATCAGCCGCCCTGCCTCCTCCTCATTTCCGGCTGTCTCCACCTCCACATCGATCACATCCGCCAGGCCGCTTCCGGCTGCCCGCCGGAGAAGATCCGCATAATCTGCCGTCGATATTTCCCGATTTCCGCCCTCCCGGCCGGTACGTACCGTAAAAATAAGCGGGCACTCTCTCAGGATCCTGCGCAGCGCACCGAGTGTTTCCTCCGGCTGTACAAAAACCTGCTGCTCCCCGATGCAGTCTGCCCTCCATTCCACCAGATCCGCGCCTGATGCTGCAGCAGCTTCCGCCTGATGCAGCACTTCTTCGGCAGTTTTCCCCGTGAGAGGCACACAGATCTTCGGCATCCCCTCTCCAATCACAGTTTCTCTTATCTTTAATGTATGCGGCATACCTCTTCCTCCCTGCAGTCTGTCCGTTTTCTTTTCCCAGTATACCACAGACCTTCTTTACACAGCAAGAAGCCCATGGTAAACTTAAAATCAGAAAACAGACGAAAAAGGAGGATTTCTTCCATGACACATACCATTACAGGAAAGACAGGATTTCTGGGACTTCTGGGCGATCCCGTAGCACACAGCCTTTCGCCGCAGATGCACAACACCGCTTTTGAACTCCTGGGACTCGATTATACCTATCTCTGTTTCCAGGTGGATGAACTTCACCTGGAAGAAGCGGTAAGAGGCCTGGTCGCCTGTAAAATCCGCGGATTCAATCTGACCATGCCCAACAAAAATAAGATCCTCCCGCTCTGTGATGAACTCTCCCCCGCCGCCCGCCTGACAGGCGCCGTCAATACAGTAATAAATGAAAACGGGCGCCTTACCGGTCACAATACCGACGGCTGCGGCATGATCCGCTCTCTGAAAGAGGCGGGATTCCCCGTAAAGGGAAGTACCATCACAGTAATGGGATCCGGAGGCGCCGCCTCCTCCATCTGTGCCCAGGCCGCACTGGACGGAGCAGAAGAGATCCATATTTTTGCCCGCCCCACCAGCCGTTTCTGGGACCGCACCCTTCTGCTTACGGAATCTTTAAACCGTTCCACCTCCTGCCGGGCTTTCCTCCATGAGCAGGAAGACCGGACTGCTCTTTCGGATTCCCTCCAGAAGAGCCAGCTCCTTTTAAATGGCACCTCCGTAGGCATGCATCCCCATCCGGAAGCTTCTCTCATCACGGATCCCTCTCTTCTGGATCCCCATCTCACCGTGGCAGATGTCATCTACGAGCCGAGAGAAACCTGCCTTCTGGCGATGGCCAGAGAGCAGGGCTGCCAAACTTTAAATGGAATGTATATGCTTCTCTATCAGGGCGCTGAAGCCTTCCGCCTCTGGACCGGACAGGAAATGCCTGTGGAGGAGATAAAAAGACGGTTTTTCCAATAATTTCCCAAAGAGAGACCAGAGGCGCAGATCTTATACCTGATCTGCGCCTCCGGTCTCTCTTTCTGTTCTCTGTGACAGTATTTACTGCCCTGTTTCGGGGAAATACATTTCCTCTACATATTTTTCCTGAAACTGCTTATCCTCTGCCAGGCTTACTTCTTCCGCCATCGCTCCAATTTTCTCAAGTCCTGCTCGGGCATCTTCCTGAAAAAGGCAGGCCACAGCTCCCTGGAGGGAAGTATTGCCCAGTACCTTTATTTTTCCCCGGGCCTCTTCCGGAAGCATCCCCAGAGCGATCATTTTTTCCAGATCCACATGGAATCCAAAACCGCCGGCCAGGCAGATTTCATCTACCTGCTTCCAGTCTGTTCCAAAATGGCTCAGCAGTACTTCCATTCCGGCCCGCACAGCCGCTTTGGCCAGCTGAATCTCCCGGATATCCTTCTGGGTAAACACAATGGGACTTCCCGTCTCATTCTCCGCCAGCACCACACCATCTTCCCACCGTTCTTCATCCAGATATCCCGTTTCATCCATCCATCCGGCCCGCAAAAGCTCCGCCGCCGTCTCAATCACACCCGTTCCGCAGATCCCCACCGGAGGATACTTATCCCGGATCGTCCGGCAGACTGCCTGTTCCCCTTCAATGGTCACACTGCTGATCGCTCCGGGAATACTGCCCACTCCGCAGCTGATATTCCCGCCCTCAAAGGCAGGCCCCGCCGCTGTGGAGGTAACAAGGATTCTGTCTTTGCTGCCCAGAGCCATCTCTCCGTTGGTTCCCAGATCCAGAAGCAGACGGATCTGATCCGACTGATCCATCCCGCACTTTAAAATGCCCGAAACGATATCGCTCCCCACATAAGTGGAGATCCCCGGCAGCAGCCATACCGGACAGGTCAGAAGTTCCTCTCCCAGCACTTCTCTGCAGGTCAGCTCGTGAAACTGAATATCATAGGGCGTAAACGGCGCGGCCCCCAGGGTCTCGCAGGGATATCCCATCAGCAAATGCTGCATCGTTGTATTCCCGCTGATCACCATCCGCTCCACCTGCTCTTTTTCTGCTCCCGCGTCCGTTAAGAGCGCCTGGATCCCCTTCCTTAAAGCCTGTCGGATCACTTCCTGAAGTTCTCTGCCCCGCCCTTCTGCCGCAGCATGGATCCGGGCGATCACATCCGCCCCGTAACTTCTCTGAGGATTCACCCCGGCCCAGGCCGCCTTAACTTCCTGGCTCTGTCTTCCCACCAAGGCCAGAGCCAGCGTCGTCGTGCCCAGATCCACGGCGATTCCGTAACTTGTATCTCCGGCTTTCTGGGAAACCGTTTCGCCCACCACGTCAAAATCCTTTTCCGCCTTTCCCGCCGGTTCCACATACAATGTCCCCTGCGGCCGGGCACAGCAGGCCAGGCGCATCCCCCTGTTCAGCTCTTCTTCTGAAAAAAATCTTCTGTCTTCTTCCGTGACCGGAAGGCTCCCTCTCGTCACCCGGACGGCACATTTTCCGCAGCGTCCGCTTCCCCCGCAGGGAGCGGAGATCATCACCCCGCCCCGCCGCAGGATTTCCAGAAGACTCTCTCCCTCCTGAAATGGCAGTTCCAGTTCCCTTCCTTCCCAGGAAACACGGATCACCTTCCGGCTCCTTCCCCGCAGAGGACATTCCTGATTGGTACATTTGCTGCAGTCATGCTGGCTTTTGAAGAGGGAAACGTCCTCCGTAAGTTCCAGAATAAAGCCGGAAGATTTGACCGGCCGGAACATATAACCACCGCTCAGAGAAATGCCAAATTCCTCCGCCTTCGTGTGTTCCAGGATCTCTTTCTGGGCTTCCATCGGCAGATCTGCCGGAGCTTCCAGGCGGGCTTTGACCCCTACCTTCCATTCTGCCGCAATTTCCTTCAGTTCCGCCATCAGCTGATGTTCCACCTCAAAGAGAAGCGTATCTGCCATAGCGTCTGCCAGCATTCCCTTCACATAATCTCCGGAATTGAAGTAGGAGGAAGCCAGCGCGCTTATCTTTTCTCCCACCGTCAGGAAAACATACATCCGCTCCTCTTCCAGACAAACCACCGCCAGAGCTTCCATCGCTTCCTTCACCTCGGGGCTTAATTCTCTGTATTCCTCCCGGAAAGTCTCATACGTTTCACTTTCTTCTGAACATTTTAACAGCTGAAATACTTTTTCCTCCCTGATCACAGGGAGGAAATCGCGAAATACATATCTCTTTTTCATAGACGATCAGGCGCTTTTTTTCTTCTGCACCGCGCATTTTGCAGTTTCTGCACAGCTTGCCGCGTCCGGAGTATAGTAATCCGCGCCGATCTGCTGGGCAAAACTTTCGTTTACAGGAGCTCCGCCGATCATAACAATGTATTTATCCCGGATCCCTCTCTCTTTTAATACATCCATCACTTCCTGCATATTGGGCATGGTCGTCGTAAGCAGTGCTGACATACCGATAATATCTGCCCCTACTTCCTCTGCCTTATCTGCAAATGCGGAAGCTTCCACATCCACGCCGATGTCATAGATCTCGAATCCGGCGCCCTTTAACATCATGATAACCAGGTTCTTTCCAATATCATGCAGGTCTCCCTTTACGGTTCCGATCACAGCTTTGCCCACCGGCTCATTTCCCACTTCCACCAGCTTGGGTTCCAGAATGGCAATTCCTGCGCTCATGGCTCTGGCAGCAACCAGTACCTCCGGCACAAAAACCTGATTATTTTTAAATTTTTCACCCACGATCATCATGCCGGACAGCAGACCATCGTTGAGGATCTCCTTTGGATTCACCCCTTCATCCAATGCCTGCTGCACCAGAGTTTTCACATTCTTTGCCCGGCCTTTCTGTAAAAAAGTAGAAATCTCCTGAATAATTGCCTCCATTACATTATCCTCCTCTTTTTCTGCTCCGTATTTTTCAACAACGTCTTTCCATCAACAGGTAATTATAGTATAATCAATGTACGGAAATTTGTTTTGTACTTTTTTTAGAAACACCGTACATATTTTGTATCATAGGAGGTTATGGAACATGCAGCCATATTTATACACCGTTGTCGAACAAGAAAAATTGCATGAAATGCTGGAAGCTTTCTATGCCTGCCTGGATCTTCCCATACAGGTGATCGATGATATGGGAAATATTTTGGAATCCTGTGGGGAGGAGACGGATTTTTGTAAATCTTTTCAGAAACATCTGCCCGCCGGGGACACCTGCGAGAAAATCCATGTGACTTCCAGCAAGCGCGCGATCAGCCTGGGCGAGCCCTATACGTTCTGCTGTCACGCCAACTTAAATCACATTGTTTTTCCGCTGATCAATAAGGACGCTTTCTGGGGCTCTATCATCGTAGGGCCTTTCCTTCTGGAGCCGGTGGACGCCCTTCTGATCTCAGACATCGCCAAGCGATATCCCGGCATCTCTACCCCGGATCTTCTGGCTCTCTATGAGGCCTCGGATTCTGTTCAGGTGATTTCTCCCGCCCGGGCCACCCAGATCAGCCGTCTGCTCTATTTTATGTTTTACAATCTGATCACGGACGGCAAGCAGAAACTGATGGACAACCAGGGAAAATATTACCAGCAGTCCAAAATCAGTGAATCGATCCAGATGTACAAGAATTTCACGAAAAAAGAAGGGACTACCTACCCCTACGAAAAGGAAAAAGATCTGATCACCAAGGTAAAAACCGGGAATGCCAAAGAAGCCAAAAGTATCTTAAACGATCTTCTGGGCTATGTCCTCTTTTCCGAGGGAAATAACCTGGATGTGGTAAAATCAAGAGCGATCGAACTTTCCTCTCTGCTCTCCCGGGCGGCGATCGAAGGCGGAGCCGCCACCGATACGATTCTGAAGATCAACAATATGTTTTTAAAATCTGCCCAGCAGATCAACAGCCTGGAGGAACTGTGCTACAAACTGCAGGAACTGGTGGAAGTCTTCACCGAGAGTATGTTCAACTACACTCCCACCAAAAACAATGAAATCATCAAGAAGGCCATGAGCTACATTTCGGATAACTTTGCCTCCAACATCACCCTGGACGATGTAGCCCGGCACGTACACCTGAATCCGGCCTACTTTTCCACCATCTTCAAACAGAGCTGCGGCTCCTCCTTCAAGGAATACCTGAATATGGTGCGGATCGAGGAGAGCAAACGCCTGCTGGCCAATACAGACTACTCCGTGGTTGACATCGCAGTGGCCACCGGGTTTATGGATCAGAGCTATTTTTCCAAGGTTTTCAAAAAATACACGGGACTGACACCGAAACAGTACCGATAAGACACAGGAGAAGCATAAATTCTGTTCTATGTGGAATACTATTGCTAAAACTTTTTAAGCCTATTGAAATTTTGTCCCGAATAATATATAATATTCGGGACAAAAGGAGGCGAGCAATATGGCAAATGGCTATTCCAAACAGATTCAGGATCAGATCAAAGCAGCGGCAGAAGGAACTATTTTCATCAGTTCTGATTTTGCGGATATTGCCGATACGGAAACCATAAGACGGAACTTAAACCGGCTTACACAGGCAGGTATGCTTCGCCGCATTTTGAAAGGTGTTTATGAAAAACCAAAATATAGTAAACTTCTGGATGAATATGTGGCGGCAGACCCGGAAGCGGTGGCGAACGCATT
>OLQH01002088.1_pt1 | contig 12733 bp, 7 predicted proteins | sample 1672671 | NCBI WGS metagenome assembly OLQH01 (sample SAMEA3136712, study PRJEB25190) | human gut metagenome
CATTATTTAGTTTATATAATATACACTTTTATTTAAAAGTGTAGCCACAATTGACCTTGCAGGTTAATCAAAACAAGTTATTTTGTATCACACCCACCAGAGGTGGGGGCACACCACTAAAGAACACTGTATTGATGATATTAATCTAAAATATTATAAAATAATATGATTCTGCAAACTTCGGAAGGTGTGCCCACCTGTATCATACCTTCCGGCGGCACTATTAACATTCTTATTTTTTTGTTCAGTCTATTGTGTCCTATATTTTATTCGCAAGGAAGCTATATTGAAAAACTATTAGCAATTTATAAAAATAATATTTATAATTTATTATTATTTCTGACTTACTATAAGAATATTGTAACTTACACAGATATATTTTATACCGGCATAATCAGCTTATTAAACAAGAATCAAAATAAAACAAACCCCATAAAAACATATGTTTTATGGGGTTTATACTATATATGCTCCAAATCTTGAATTATATTATACTATCTTAACCGCATACAAATCCGGCAGCCATGTTGATAGATTTGTAAATGTCAATGTTCCGTTTGTCAAGTCCTGTGACAGCGTAAATGTTATCTTGCTCAGCTGCAGCTCCTTCTCTGCTCCTGCCGGAGTCAATGTTACAGGGCTTTCTGTTCTCTCCGCTGTTGCCACCACTCCTGAACCGTCTGACAGGCTCATTGTTATTCCTCTGTTATACGCTCCGATAAAGTATACCGTATGGGTTCCGGCTGACAGGTTTATTCCGTCCACATATGGGTCTCCCAAAGTATTTGAAGCATTTGGATTTCCTATAAAATTTTTATATCCTTTTACATATTCATTATCAATCGTCGTTCCATTTGAGCAGAACATATACTGAACCTCTGTTCCGATAAAATCATCACTTATTACAAACGTTCCCGCCTGCTCATTCTGTCTGCCTTTCGAAAAATCTTCAGCTATATAACTCAGCTGTTTCACAAACTTAACCGCATATAAATCCGGCAGCCATGTTGAACTGTTTGTAAATGTTAAAGATCCTTCTGTCAAATCCTGCGGCAGTGTAAATGTTATTGCGCTCAGCCATAATTCCCTGACGCTTCCGTCCTCCGTTATTACAACAGGTGTCTGAGTTCTTGCCTCTGACACCACTGTTCCCGAACCGCTTGCTAGATTCATTGTTATTCCCCTGTTGTTGCTTCCCAGGTAATACATTGTATATGTTCCGGCTGACAGATTCACTCCGCTCACATACGGGTCCCCTTTTGTGCTGCTTGAGCCTGAGTTTCCAATAAAGTCCTTATAACCCTTAACGTACTCATTATCAATTGTTGTCCCGTCAGAACTGAACAAAGCCTGTATGCCCGTTCCTGCATAAGAAGGTTTTAATGTAAACGTTCCGCTCTGCTCGTTTTGTCTTCCATTGGCAAAGTCCTCTGCAATATATATTACCTCACCGGTTACAGGAGCCGGTTCCGGCGTTGGAGTTACCGCCTGCTTAACGAATGCTGTATACATAACCACTCCTGACGGCGGTCCGTTTGTTCCCAAAGTTACCTTATCGCCTTGATTAAAGTTTTTCTGATATATTTTATAGGTCACATCATTTGACGCCTGCAGTATATAGTCGTTAGCTGTCCATCCACTCAGCCACGACGGCAGATTGGATACTCGGGTATCCAACCCTATATACACTGTGATTGCACTGCCAGCAGTGAACTCGGCAACATCAGACTGAAGATTCTTTGAATCGCACGCCATTCTTATCCATTCAGCACCTTTGAGATAATTAGATACATTTGTAAAAGTATTGGCTCTGTCGCCGTAGATTACATCGCCTGTCTGCAGATTATTCTGTATTGACCAGTCCGCAGCATTTGCAGCGTCTTTTATTGTCAATGACTTAATCAAATTTCCATTAAGAATTGGCGCTGCGGTTGGTTTCGGTGTTGCTGTTGGTGTCAGTTCGGGCGACAATGTAACGGTTCCTTTCGGGAACGAATCAATTGTTAAATCATGGCTGTAATACTCAATATTGTTATATCCTTTACCCTGGTAATCACCGGTTGCATCGCTGGCGCTGTTAGGATTAAGACCGCGGGCAGTCTCCCAGCTGTCGGGCATACCGTCGTTATCAGAATCAACGATCTGTTTTGATGACGACGATGGATAATAAGAATTATAATCCATATGTTTAATGCCATATTTAGTTATAGCGTCCAAAACAGCACTGTCTGTCACTGTTGAAAAATCACGTCCGCCTGTAAGTGATCCGGTGCCTGTTCTTGTCTCTTCAATAACCTGCTTGTCAATCTTAGGACGTGACGCCGCATTTATTCCCGAACCTGCATAAGCAAGCACATTTGAATAAGCCGCGTCAGCGCTTTCGGGATTTTGGGCAACTGATACGTTAACCCCATTTACATTAATCGGATAATGGGAATTAGAACGATAGTATGCTTCGTCATATCCGGCGCTTCCAAAATTGAATCCGCTCCAGTTATTGTTTGTTTGTTTACTCATAACTGAATTATCCGGATTAACCATTTTATTGCCTGTTAAGTAAAACTTATAATTCTCAGGCGCGGTCCCGCTTGAAATGTTAATAAAGTTATACCCGCCCTTTGTGGATGGGCCGGCTTTTAAGTAATTGTTTACATAGTTCTCATGTCCGAATGTTCCATACGCGGTCTGACTGCCCCAGTCATAGATTACGTTATTAACAAAATCCATTGCATAAGTTCCGACAACCTTGCCTCTGAAGTTTCTTGACAAGCTATGACAAATCAAGTTATGATGCCAGGAATTTTCGCCCTTTCCAAACATAACCCCAAATCCATGAGCACCCTTGGAATGATATGATACACAGTCAGAAGGCCCGATAATGGTATATTGAACCGTTTGGTTCATATTATTGGAATACAATCCAAACTGCTCGTCATTTGCCCAGCCTATCGAACAGTGGTCAATAATAGAATTAGAGCCATTTGAACCGCCCCAGGCGTCATAATCACCGCTGCCTTTTTCACCAGGTCTAGATGAAATATAGCGAACGATAATATTATCTCCGCCCATACCAATCTTGCCGTTTTTCAGGGTTATGCCTGCTCCTCCGGGAGCAGTTTGTCCCAAAATAGTGACGTTGCCTTTTACAACAACATCGCTCTTAAGCGTTATTGTTCCGCCAACGTCAAATACAACGATTCTGTTTGATGTACCGACAGCATCCCTAAAAGAGCCTGAGCCGCTGTCATTTAAATTTGTTACATGAACCACCTGTCCGCCACGACCGCCGGTTGCATACATACCGCCTCCCTCTGCACCAGGGAAAGCCGGAAGAGTATTAGCCGCGCTAACCTCGCTTGTATCAAATACTGTTATTAAAGAGACTAACATAAACGCCGATATTACCATACACACAATCTTTTTTAACATTATTGTTTTCTCCTTTAACTTTATATTTTATTTAATACCACAAACACAACTTATACCACAAATACAATAATACTATTTTGTACTCCTCCTTTACTATTATATTTTTTCTGCCCTCCTTTCTAATTAATAATTTTTTATTTTGTTTCTTTTTCTTTGTTAAAAATTAAAGATGTGCATTCAAAATAAACGCACAGCCCGACTATGAATAAATTAGGTAAGAAACAAATTTTTGTTTCAAGCTATCAATAAAAAATTTAAACAGCTATATAATAGGAAAATAAAATAAAATTATAGAGTACTGACTAAAATTTTTAATGCAGCCCTAGGGGGATAGATATCTATCCCCCTAATTGTTTCCGTTTAACGATTATATAGACTGTAAAAAACTTTTTAACGTCTTTTATACTATCTTAACCGCATATAAATCCGGCAGCCATGTTGATAAATTTGTAAATGTTAAGGTACCGTTTGTCAGGTCCTGCGGCAGCGTAAATGTTATCTTGCTCAGCTGCAGCTCTTTTTCTGCTCCTGCCGGAGTCAATGTTACAGGGCTTTCTGTTCTCTCTGCTGTTGCCACCACTCCTGAACCGTCTGACAGGCTCATTGTTATTCCTCTGTTATACGCTCCGATAAAGTATACCGTATGGGTTCCGGCTGACAGGTTTATTCCGTCCACATATGGGTCTCCCAAAGTATTTGAAGCATTTGGATTTCCTATAAAATTTTTATATCCTTTTACATATTCATTATCAATCGTCGTTCCATTTGAGCAGAACATATACTGAACCTCTGTTCCGATAAAATCATCACTTATTACAAACGTTCCCGCCTGCTCATTCTGTCTGCCTTTCGAAAAATCTTCAGCTATATAACTCAGCTGTTTCACAAACTTAACCGCATATAAATCCGGCAGCCATGTTGAACTGTTTGTAAATGTTAAAGATCCTTCTGTCAAATCCTGCGGCAGTGTAAATGTTATTGCGCTCAGCCATAATTCCCTGACGCTTCCGTCCTCCGTTATTACAACAGGTGTCTGAGTTCTTGCCTCTGACACCACTGTTCCCGAACCGCTTGCTAGATTCATTGTTATTCCCCTGTTGTTGCTTCCCAGGTAATACATTGTATATGTTCCGGCTGACAGATTCACTCCGCTCACATACGGGTCCCCTTTTGTGCTGCTTGAGCCTGAGTTTCCAATAAAGTCCTTATAACCCTTAACGTACTCATTATCAATTGTTGTCCCGTCAGAACTGAACAAAGCCTGTATGCCCGTTCCTGCATAAGAAGGTTTTAATGTAAACGTTCCGCTCTGCTCGTTTTGTCTTCCATTGGCAAAGTCCTCTGCAATATATATTACCTCACCGGTTACAGGAGCCGGTTCCGGCGTTGGAGTTACCGCCTGCTTAACGAATGCTGTATACATAACCACTCCTGACGGCGGTCCGTTTGTTCCCAAAGTTACCTTATCGCCTTGATTAAAGTTTTTCTGATATATTTTATAGGTCACATCATTTGACGCCTGCAGTATATAGTCGTTAGCTGTCCATCCACTCAGCCACGACGGCAAATTGGATACTCGGGTATCCAACCCTACATACACTGTGACTGCGCTTCCAGCAGTGAACTCGGCTACATCAGACTGAAGATTCTTTGAATCGCACGCTATTCTTATCCATTCAGCGCCTTTGAGATAATTAGATACATTGGTAAAAGTATTGGCTCTGTCGCCGTAGATTACATCACCTGTCTGCAGATTGTACTGGATTGACCAGTCTGCAGCATTTGCGGTATCCTTTACAACCAGTGATTTAATCATATTGCCCTCAAGAGGTTCGCCGCCCCCACCGTTAAAGACTACTGGGTCGCCGGCAAGTTCATTTAGATACATTTCAACATTTGTATAACCGTCAGCTGACAGACTTACCGCACTTCCGTCTCCGGAATCGTTAGGATTGAGCCCATGACTGTTTTCCCAATTGTCAGGCATGCCGTCATGGTCTGAATCTACAGGCGCCGTTCCGCCTTTAAAGTTAGATGAATTTGGATAGCCGCCTGCGTCATTCTGACTGTCTATAATACCTTTCAACCCTTGTTTGCTGCCTTTATAAGTATAGGTTCCTGTTGTAACTTCTTTTATATAGCGTGAATCTATATAATCCCAGCCCTGAGCGTTTGCGCCTACACCGTTTACAACACTGTTATAGGCCTCGTCTGCCGATTGGGTGTTAACATAAGATTCAAAGAAAGGCGAGTTGCTTCTTACATCGGAAACAGAAACCTTATTTCCTGATGAATTATTGCCCTTGCCTGCCGTTACCGCTTTTCCTTTGCTCCAGGCGTCGTCGCTTGGATTCAGCAACACGGAGCCGCCGAGAGCAACCATTTTATTACCTGAAACATATGCCTTCTGCATATCATAAGTATTCAGCTCGTTGCCGTCGATTGAGACTATGTGCATATTAGTGTTGCTTTCCGCTCCTGCTTTGTAATAGTTGTTTACGAAGTTAAGTCGTCTTACGCCGCCATCTGTTGTTCTGTCTCTCCAGTTATAAACAACGTTGTTTCTAATATCCACATTGCCGCCGTATGTGAGAGCGTCTTGTTCCATACCTCCTGCCAATGACCAGTTTCTGCCGGTGCAGTTTATAAGCAGATTATGGTGAAAGCTTCCAACATAACCGCTGATTGAAGCCGCAAAAGCATGAGGTTCTGTGTCTGTACGGTCATCACCGTTATAATGCACAGAATCATGCAGTGACTCGCCGATTATATTCCACTGAAAAGTGATATTTTTAGCTGACCTTGAGCTGAATCCCTCGTCTGTTGCCCATGATACTGAAGAATGGTCAATAATACTATAATCGCAGCTGCCTAAACCCATACCGCCTGTTGATTTGCCGTCCATATCCCCGACTCTTACACGGATATTACGAATAATAACGTCTGATGAGCCCATAGCACCAAAATCATAATTTATCAAAGTTATACCGTCTCCCGGCGCTGTCTGACCTGCCACATATACTTCGCCGCCGTCATTCGGAATAACCAGTGCGCTTTTCAGCTGAATAACGCCTCCGACACGGAAGACAACAATACGAGGACCCTTTTCCACCTCAAGAGCCTGACGCAAACTGCCCGAGCCGGAGTCATTGAGATTTGTCACCTCAACAATACGTCCGCCCTGTCCGCCTCTGGCGAAACGGCCGTAACCCTCAGCTGTAGGAAACGCAAGACGGGCTACCTGAAAACTGTACACAGCACCCTTGGTAACTCCGCTGCTTCCGACCTCATCAACTCTCCAATAGTAAGTGTTGAGCGAAGAATAGCTGTCGTCCAAAGCATAATTCGGAGATGTTCTGTTTCCTTTATACTCCGCCGAATTTTTAGTCGCGTTATACACGCTGTTATAATCTGTTCCAATATAAACATCATGACTCTTTGCGCCGGAGCCCGCAGTCCAAGAAAGACCCTTATCTATTTCTAAATGTCTTTCTCCGTCTTTAGGATTCATTCCTGAAATAGACTTAAACGGGTCAGCGCCGTCAATTTCAAACGCATTCAGCACGGCTCCGTTTTTGCTTGTGTCTGTTGGCTGAATTAAAACCGTAACCGTGCCGCCTGAAGCATTAAAGGTCGTAAATGACTTACCCGCATTCTCGTCGTTTGTTACACGAGTGGGGACTGTAACCGTACTTGATTTTGAACCATTCACAGTAACAGTCACCGGACTGCCGTTCGGCCAATTGTCAAAATAACTGTGCCAGGTCGTAAGAGTGTGCGTTCCTGAGGAAAGACCGGAAATTTCAAGCTTAATAGCTCCGCCCTTATCCGCGTCCTTAATCGTCACGCCATCCATTGTAAGAGTTGGGGTCGTACCGTCAGACTTTGTCAAACTCTTATAACTGGCTGACCTAATGCCTGAACCTGTGTTCCCGCCGTTGCTGAGTTTAAATGTAACACCGTTAAAAGCAGCTGTTGGTGCGGTTCCCGATACAATCCAATTGTAAGCATTATTCGTGTAAGAATTCTGCCTGCCGTCATTTGCGTTTAGGTCCACACGAATCCTGCTGCCCGTGCTGAACATCGGTTCCGGAGCGGCGGTATACCCGGTCAGCGTACATAATACCATTGCTGCCGAGAGAGCCGCCGCAAACATTTTGCGGAAAAATTGACTTTTTTTCATGATTGTTCCTCCATTTCTATTAGATTATATAAGCCTGAAGACTTGTCCGCTTACTTGTCGCCAAACCAATATAACCCTTATTTCCGTAAATATATAATTATAATTAAATAATGTCAATGATACGTGTATCATAATATTATATCATTTGCACTTAGTTAATTTTTGCCAATATTTCTGTAATGCGCGGCAGAAATAATCTGTTAAATTTAACAATTATAAAAATCAGGCTACGAACAGTATTTCGGACTTTGCAAACGTTTCTACACTATAAAATAAACGAAATATAAGATTCTAAGCTTATATTAAATATACAAAAATTTGCCATGTAAAAAATAAATTTTAATAAAAAAAGAAGCTGCGCCTATGGCGCAGCCCCAATATTTTAAGGAGAGAGTTTTACACATTTATGCCGCACAATCAGCGCGGACTTTTTATTATTATCATCCTCACGCTGTCCTTGAGCGGTTTAACAGCAGAAGCGGATTTTCTTGGTTCCTTTTGAAACAAACTTTGTAAAAACGATTTTACTGCTGCCATATTATTACTCCTTTCTGGTTCTATCCTTACTCTATGCTATTATTATAACAGGTTAGGTGTACAATAAAACGGACAAGCGTACTTATTTTATTTTTTAAGTTTTCATATATAGTATACATTAATTTATTAGAAAATTCTTGTATTATTAGTTAATTATATGTAAATTTTTTTGGATTATGCTGATTCATTAAACGAATTTCGAAAAATAAATATATTTGTTAATACTTTTGTCTTGTGATTAAAATATGCTTATGATATAATCAAGTATATAGAAAATAATGCTGTTAAGGAGGCTTTGTTATGATAGCTATAGGCAGTGACCACGGAGGCGTGGCGCTTAAAGATACTATAAAAGAATATTTTGACGAAAACGGCATAGAGTACAAAGATTATGGAACTCAAAAAGACGTTCCTGCAGATTACCCTGATATAGCGGAAATTGTATGCGGCGGTATTCTAAACGGCGAGTGCTCTTCAGGAGTATTGGTCTGCGGAACCGGTATAGGAATGAGCATTGCCGCAAACAAAATAGACGGGATAAGAGCGGCTCATGTAACTGACGTGTTTTCAGCAAAAATGGCAAAGGAACACAATGACGCCCAGATAATATGTTTAGGCGAGAGGATAACCGGACCCGGTTTAGCATTGGAAATTGTAAAAGCATATTTTGATTCAAAACACTTAGGCGGACGCCACAGCAGACGTGTAGAAAAAATAATGGCTTTAGAGAAGAAACAGTAAAATACTATTTCCTATAATATTGTTCTCAGAATGTTTTCCCTAATTATTACTCTCGGCATACTGTTTCTCAGAATTTTATTCCCTGATTATTATTTCTTGGAATATTACATCAGCCGCCGGCATATTTTTCTGAATATAAAGTAATTCAGAGGTGCGGATATGAATAAAAGCTTAACAGATTTTCTGCGAACCGCAATGGAGCCTGTCGGTTCCACGATGTATATATGGGGCGGCGGCTGGAACAGCGAGGACAGCGGCGCCGGAAAGGACGCCAAAATAATTGGAGTAAACCCAAATTGGAAAAAATTCTTTATGTCACAAGGCAGCGATTACGATTATAAAGAACACAGATATGAGCATAGAAACGGGCTGGATTGCAGCGGATATGTAGGCTGGGTTATGTATAACTTTTTTGAAGATAAAAACGGCGCAGGCTCAGACTATGTTACAAACGCAAAAAACCAGGGGAAATTATTTGCTGAAATGGGTCTCGGTAAACACTCAAAAGAATTTTCAGAGGTCAAACCCGGCGATATAATGACTTCAAACGACCATGTTTACATAGTAATAGGAGAGTGTACCGACGGAAGCATATTATTTGTTCATTCCAGCCCGCCCGGAGTTCAAATATGCGGAACACCGGCAAAATCAGGGCTTTATTGCAGCTGTGCCGTAGAATTGGCTAAAAAGTACACTCAAAAATGCTTTCCGGAGTGGTATAAAAAATTTTCGAACTGCCGTCGCGGTATGAGTTATTTAACTGACTTTTCAAGATTTCGTTGGTATCCTGAAATAATGCCCGACACTGATGAATTATATTTAAAAACTCCCGGAGAGATATTAGAAATAATTTTGCGCAAAGGATGATACAAAATGATTGAGGTAACACAATCAACAGTGCTTGATTTTGAAATAAAAACAGTATGGGATATAGTAACTTCTCTTGAAAACTACAGCTGGCGCAGCGACCTGAGCAAACTCACGGTTATGAAAGAGGGCGAAAGATTTGTCGAATTTGATAAAAGCGGATACGCCACAACCTTTGAAATAACAGAATTTAAACCATATAAAAGATATGAACTAAACATGGAGAACGGCAATCTATCAGGGCACTGGATAGGAATATTCACCGAAAAAGACGGCGGAAAAACAGAGGTATGTTTTACAGAAGCCGTTGAGCCGAAAAAATCTATGATGAAACTTCTTGCCAAACCATATTTAAAGCGGTTCCAAAAAAAGTATATATCCGATTTGCAAAACGCTTTAGAGACTAAATAAATTAGAATTATATCTAGGGATATCCCAAACATATCTTAAGACTGGCAATAAACCCTTTCAGCAAAATTCTGTTTCATTGCCGCCGAACTCAAAAGGCGGAACGATGATTTTTTACAGTAAAATCAAAGCAAAATTTTGCTGAAAGGAATAAAACACCTAATTTTCGTTACACTCAAGGTATGCTAAACATATCATTTAAACTATCAATAAAGTATGAAGCGTTTAACAATATTCACAAATGCCAATGCTTTTGACAATCTATAGGAGTAAATAGCAGCTTTGCAGTCTCAAGAAGAACAAACAGCGTTTCCTAACCATTTCTCAGTTCAGCAATGGTCATTCGTCTGAGTACGCTTACTTTGTTTTATAACCTTTTTTCTCAAAACCGCTTTTCGCTAGACACAGATACTGTAAAAAGTTATTTTTCCAAATTTATTACACAAAAACAGTGCTCTTTTAATGGCTAAAAGTCTGAGGACAGCGCTGTTTTTGCGTAGTCATAGAGTTTCCTTTGTGTGATTTGCTATCACGGCTTTGCTTTTTTACTGCCCTTTTTGATGTTTTTATAATCATTATGGTTTATTCGAATTATTTACAAACTGTTAATATTTTATAGAAACGCCCAAAATACTTACGCTCCCGCACCTATTTCAGCAGACTATTTATACAAAATTTGCTTATTTAGGAACCAATTATCTTGACATATACCGGGATATGTTGTATACTCTTAACTTGTAATGTTACAATTGTGTTACATTAAGATTACAATTTGAGGGGTGCATAAAGTTTTGAATTATAAATCAACCAGTGTAAAGAAAAGTTTTGCCGCAAAAATACTGAGGTGTTTTCTGCCGCTGACAATAGCGTTAACTGTGCTGTTAAGCTCCGTTTCAGCTTATGCGGTAAGTATATCTGCCCGCGGAGCATTTGTATTGGATTCCGAAACAGGTGAAGCATTATTCGTACATAATCCTGACACACCGATACCGCCGGCAAGCATGACTAAGATTTTATCTTTATATGTAATATACAGTCATTTGGCAGACGGAAGCCTTTCAAAAGACACACAAATACCCGTAGGGCGTGCCCTGGCTAATTATTCAAGAGACCCGGGATATTCAAATGTGTACCTGGATGCCGGTGCCACTTACAGCGTAGACGAACTTTTGGGGGCGATATGTGTTGTTTCAGCAAACGCGGCGGTTATGGCAATCGGTGATTATTTATGCGGAAGCGAAGCGAATTTTGTTGATGAGATGAACAATTGGTTATCAGCGTGGGGCGTTAACGGTTATTTTGTTGACTGCACCGGAGTGTCGAGCAGAAACAAAATATCGCCGAGAGGAATGGCAACAGTAGCCAACAGGCTTATAAGCGACTATCCCGATGTATTAAATTATACGAGTTTGACATTTCTTAACTTCCGTGGTTATACATATTATCCGACAAACAAAATGCTTCCGGGCGGAGCATACGAATATGAGGGTGCGGACGGCTTAAAAACAGGAACGACCTCAGCCGCAGGATGCTGTTTTACCGGAACGGCGGTAAGAAACGGAAAGCGTCTTGTATCGGTTGTAATGGGTGAGAGTTCAACAAACATGCGTTATGTTGACACGATAAAGATGATGGACTACAGCTGGGACTTGCTGTCAAGCAGAGCGGCCAACGGTCAGACATATTTTGACAGCACGCCTAAGGATTACATAGTAGCGACCGACCTGAGATGTTTCATCAACGATTGGGAAATACCGACATTTATTCACTATGGAACAGCTGAAACGAATTATCAGGACTGTGCTGTTGTAATGCTCAGGGATTTAAAAGATTATGGATTTGATGTGAGCTATGATTTAGCCACAGACACCGTCACAATAGTAAACAATGTTGACAAGGATTTGACGGCGGGACCGAATTACGGAGAGCAGTCACAGTATGACGATGAGGAGAAACTGGAGCTCAGCGATTGGGAGCCGGCTAACATACTGCTTAAGAACGGCCCTGACGACCCAGGAGTTTATGCAGAAAGAACCTTTGATATAAACGGAAGCGGAGCTATATCAATAGATGAGCTTTGGCATATGGGAACAGTGGTTTGGAACGAGAAGTACAACATAACAGTAGTGGTTACAAGATATTAATAAAAAAGATAGGAAGAGCAATTCTTCCTATCTTTTTACTATTATAATATTTTTTATAATAGTGTCCATAAAAGCAATATAACTGACCTTGGCACGGACGGTTATATCTATTATAACATTTATTATAATAGTCACTATAAAAGCAATATTACTTATTTCTGTGACAACCGTTAAACGGTTACCTTTTATCTTTAATCAGCAAGCTTGCTTGCGGGTTCAAAGCAGACTCTGAGCCTGTCGAAGAGAGCTTCCTTTAAAGTGTTTTTATTATAGTATCTTTTTCTTCATTTGTCAAGGTAGTTATAAAAAATGTGAATTTATGTAAAGAATTTTTAATTTGACTTTATTCGATATTTCCCATATAATGTTTTTAGCAGGTAAAAGGGAATTGTAGGACGGTTGTCATCTCCATATGCTGTTACTT
>OLQH01002090.1_pt1 | contig 12728 bp, 12 predicted proteins | sample 1672671 | NCBI WGS metagenome assembly OLQH01 (sample SAMEA3136712, study PRJEB25190) | human gut metagenome
CCGCAGGTAGATACTGTAATATTTCTCTGGCTGATATTCAGCCCTTTTTCATCGCTGAGCATGCGGATAAACCGCACCAGGTTGTCATAATTATCCAGGGGCTCTCCTGTTCCCATCACAACCACATTAGACACACGTTCTTTGGATAACTTCTGAATCTGGTAAATCTGATCCAGCATCTCTGACGGCAGCAGATTTCTGGTCAGCCCTCCTATGCCTGAGGCACAAAACCGGCAGCCCATCCGGCAGCCCGCCTGAGAGGATATGCAGACAGAATTTCCGTGCTTATACTTCATCAGCACACTCTCAATCACATTTCCATCCCCAAGGGCAAACAAGTATTTCTGTGTTCCGTCCTGTTTTGATGTTTGAACTTCCACGGGTTTCAGACAAGTATATGGATATTCTTCCTCCAGTCTCTGTCTCAGATGCTGAGGCAGGTTTGTCATGCTTTCATAACTGTCCGCCAGTTTTACATGCAGCCACTGGTACAGCTGCTTTCCCCGAAAAGGCTTTTCCCCAAGTTCTGCCATTACATTCTGCAGTTCCTCAGCTGTCAATGATTTAATATCTAATCCTTCCATCTCCTACACCCTTCTCAATCTGGCTATAAAGAACCCATCACTCTCATGAACCCCGGGCAGCAGCTGAAGATATCCCTGTCCGGTAGTCTCACTATGTAGCTCTTCACATAAGTAGGGATCCAGAGATTCCGGCTGAAAGGGATAATGATTGACAAACCAATGTATGTTGTCCTGGTTTTCCTCCCTTGCGATCGTACAGGTACTATAAATCAGGATTCCCCCCGGCCGGACATAGGCAGCGGCATTTTCCAGTATCTTCCTCTGAAGCTTGATGATCTGTTCCTGCTTCTCAGGTGTCATCTTATATTTTATATCTGTCTTTCTCCCGATGACTCCCAGTCCGGAGCAGGGGACATCCGCCAAGACTATGTCTGCACTGCCGGCAGTCTCCTCCTCATAAACGCATGCGTCCCTGCAGACAGCTTCTATATTTACAGCATCTGCACGGCGAAAATTTTCTTCCATCAACTGTACTTTGTACTCGCTCACATCCCTGGCTTCCACATGGCCCTGTCCCTTCATCTTATCTGCCACATGGAGACTCTTTCCGCCGGGGGCTGCACACAGATCCAGAATTCTGTCCCCTGGGCTGGGGGCTGCTATCTCCCCTACCAGCATAGAGCTGACATCCTGTACCTGTATTCTGCCCATGGTAAACGCATGAAGGGCCGGCAGATAATCATATTCAGAGATATAGTAAGCGGTTTTTATATAAGGAGCCTTCTCCACTTTAACCCCCTGGCTTCTCAGGCTGGCTATGGTGTCTTCCGTAGAATTAAGATATTCCTGGCAGCGCACGGCCGTGGGACGTTCTTGTAAAAATGCCTTCAGTATAGTTTCTGTGGTCTCAAAGCCCAGCTGATCCAGCCATCGGACTACCAGCCATACCGGCATGGAGTAGGTAACTGAGAGATATTCTACGTGGTGCTCCTTTGGAGGAAAAGCAAGCTTCCCCCGCTCCCTGGCTATAGTACGAAGTACCCCGTTCACAAACCCCTTCAGACTGTAAAATCCTTTTTTCTGAGCAAGCTTTACAGCTTCGTTGCATACTGCGGAATCGGGAATGCTGTCCATATAGAGCAGCTGATAGACCCCGCTTCTGAGTATCTCCCTGATGACAGGCTTCATTTTATTCACCTTGACATTGGAAAACTGATTAATGATATAATCTATTTTAAGCCGATATTCCAAAGTTCCCTCACACACTCTGGTAATAAAAGACCGGTCCTGCTTTGACAGATACTGGTATTTCCCCAGAGTATTGCGGATTGCAATATGGCTGTATTCCCCCTCTTTGTTCACTTGCAGTAAGATTCCCAGGATCAGTTCCCTGGTATTGATACTATTAATCATCCCTTCTTGTTCCTCCTGCGAGTATCAGCAAACGCAGCAGCTGTAATATGGAGGATGCGAGTGCTGCTACATATGTCAGCGCTGCAGCCTTCAGAACTTTTCTGCCGCCTCTTAACTCCTCTTCTCTTAAAATTCCTGTTTCCTGCAGCATTGCAAGGGCCCTTCTGGAGGCATTGGTCTCCACCGGAAGGGTCACCAGCTGAAATGCCACTGCTGCTGTAAATAATACAATCCCCAATGTCAGCAATGATGGTACGGAAAAGATCAGACCGGCAAAGAATAACGGCCAGGACAGGGCTGAACCCAGATTTGCCACAGGAACAATAGCGCCCCTGACCGTCAAAGGAAGATACTGTCTGTTATGCTGTACCGCATGTCCGCATTCATGGGCGGCTACACAGACAGCAGCCACAGATGTGCTGCCGTATACGCTTCCCGACAGCCGCAGTACTTTTGTTCTGGGATCATAGTGATCGGTAAGGTTTCCCCCGGTCCGCTCAATATGCACGTCATGAATCCCCGCATACTGCAGTATTCTCTGTGCTGCTTCCGCTCCTGTGATTCTGCTGCGGTTCTCTATCCTGCTGTACCGGCCAAATGTGCTGTTCATACTCGCCGATGCCCATACACAGATAAGAAGTCCAATAATAATCAGTAAATACGTAGGATCAAAGCCCCAATAATATCCTGTCCCAAATGGCATACCATCACTCCTTGCTGTCTTTCAATCTCGTTCCCTCAGGGATCTCATATCCCCTCAGAAACGCTCCTGCTTCCATTCTTTTCTTTCCTTCCAGCTGCAGTTCTTTCACACACAAGACCTTATCTCCTGTCTGGATATAAAGCCCTGTTTTATCTGTACGTACCACTTCACCCGGCTCTTTCCCGGATTCCTCAGAAAGCACATCTGCCTCCCATATTTTCAGGGTTTTCCCCTGAAGATACGTATAGGCACTAGGCCACGGATTCAGCCCACGGATCAGCTGTTCTATGGTCTTTGCCTTTTCTTCCCATTGGATACATCCCATTTTTTTATCTATCATACCGGCATATGCCGTCGGACTTTCTTCCGGCTGCTTCTCGTAGACTGCTGTCTCATTTTCAATAGACGGCAGAGTCTGCACACACAGCCTGGCGCCAGCTTTGGCCAGTTTGTCAAAGAGACTTCCGCCGGTTTCCTTGTCCTCCAGAGGCACAATTTCCTTGGAAATCATATCGCCGGTATCCAAACCCGCATCCATTTTCATAATTGTTACCCCGGACTCTTTCTCTCCGTCGATGACAGCCCATTGGATAGGAGCCGCACCTCTGTATTTGGGAAGGAGAGAGCCATGGACATTGATGCAACCAAAGGGGGCAAGCTCCAGTATCTCCTGAGGTATAATCTGGCCAAAGGCAACTACCACAATTATCTGAGGTTCCAGTTTTCTTAAAATCTGGATAAATTCCGGGTCTCTGACTTTTTTAGGCTGATACACAGCCAGTCCCCGGGCAATAGCAGCCTGCTTTACCGGCGGGGCCATAAGGTTCTTCCCTCTTCCTTTTGGTTTGTCCGGCTGGGTCACTACACCGGCAATGTCATGGCCGGCTTCTATCAGAGCCTCCAGTGTGCCTACCGCAAAATCCGGGGTTCCCATAAAGACGATTCTCATTCTTCTTCCTCCTCGTATTCCGCATTAGTACTGTGGAGATCACCTTCCACCAAGTCTGTATAAAGTTTGCCGTCCAGATGATCCAGCTCATGACAGATAGCTCTTGCCAGCAGATCGGTGCCTTCCAGAATAAATTCTTCCATATTTTCATCTAAGGCTTTCACTTTCACCCAGTCTGGTCTTGTAACCTGTCCGGCCATGCCGGGCACACTTAAGCACCCCTCATCCCCTGTCTGTTCCCCTGACGTCTCCAGAATCTCCGGATTGATATAAGCCCTGGGGCTGCCGTCTGTATCAATGACAACAATTCTTTTCAGGACACCTACCTGAGGTGCCGCAAGCCCCACACCCATTTCCTCATACATGGTATCAAACATATCGTCTATCAATTCTTGAATCTTTGGTGTCATCTCCTCCACCGGTCTGCACTTTTTGTTCAAAATCGGATCTCCCTGCACTCTTATCTTTCTTAACGCCATACCTGTCCTCTCCTTACTATATTTATAGTTTATACATTAAAATCAAATTGAACCGTAATCTTGTCAAATCCTTTATTTATTCTGATATAACGCTCCAGCTGGTTTTTTATCCATATCAGCCGTTCATTCTCCCCGTGCTTCAGATAAAGTACCATACGATACATATCATTTACTTTGGAAATATTCTCCGGTGCCGGCCCTATCAGCTGCAGCTCACTCTTAGGATAAATCTTTTGAATATACTTTCCTATATAATGCATTCCCTGCTGTAAAAGCGACTCATCCCTGCAGGCGCCCCGTATGGCGAGCATTGAGGCTGCGGGAGGGTATCCCATGAGCAGTCTGTATGAGATCTCTTCCCTGTAAAATTCTTCATAGTCCTGATGTACAGACGCCTGAATGCTGTAGTGTTCCGGGTGATACGTCTGAATCACAGCTTCCCCTGGATTTTTTCCCCTTCCGGCTCTCCCCACTGCCTGCGTCAGCAGCTGAAAGGTCCTCTCACTGGCTCTGTAATTCTCTGCAAATAAAGACATATCTGCGGCGAGAACGCCTACCAGAGTCACTTTCGGAAAATCATGGCCTTTTACTATCATCTGGGTTCCCACCAGAATATCGGCTTCTTTATTGGCAAAAGCGGCAAGAATTGTCTCATGTCCATTCTTTCCCTTGGTAGTATCCAGATCCATTCTCAAAATCCTTGCCCTGGGGAACATCTTCTTTACAATCTCTTCTATCTGCTGGGTCCCTGCACGGAATCCTCCAATATAGGGAGAACCGCATTCAGGACATCCGGAGAGACTTGGCGTCTCATATCCGCAGTAATGGCATACCAGCCTCCCATGGCTGTGAATAGACAGCGACACATCACAGTGGGGACATTTTACTACGAAGCAGCAGGACCGGCAGGCCACAAACCCGGAGTAGCCCCGCCGATTGAGAAACAGCATAATCTGCTCCCGGTTATCCAGGCGCTCCTGGATCTTATCCCGGAGCAATTTACTTATAATAGATCGATTTCCTGTTTTTAATTCTTCCCGCAAATCTACAGTATATACCATCGGAAGGCTGCTTCCGGCAAAACGGGAAGACAGGGAAACCATATGATAGATTCCCTGCTGCCCTTTATAATAGGCATCTACGGAGGGAGTAGCGGACCCCATAAGGACATATGCCCCTTCCATTCGGGCCCTCTCTATGGCCACATCCCTGGCATGGTATCTGGGAGTGCTTTCGCTGATATAGGAGGATTCGTGTTCCTCGTCTATAATAATCAGCCCCAGCTTCTGGAATGGTGTAAACAAGGCGGAACGGGGACCCACCATGATCTGTATCTTCCCCTCTCTTGCCCTTTCAAACTGGTCAAACCGCTCTCCCTGGGACATTCTGGAGTTAATCACAGAAACGCGTTCTCCAAACCGAAGGTAAAACCGTCGTACCGTCTGATAAGTGAGGGCAATTTCTGGAATCAGAACAATGATTTCCCTTCCCTCCTCCAGAATTCTCTGAATCATCTCCATATAGATCAGCGTTTTTCCGCTTCCCGTAATTCCGTGAAGCAGACAGGGCCTTGGAACCTCTGAAGCCCATTCCTCAGCAATCCGTACCGCTGCTGTCCTCTGCTCCTCGGTTAAAGAAATCTGTTCCTCATTTCCCTCCACTGGCCCCAGAGGATTCCGGTACACGGTTGACACTTCCTCGGCTACTGCGCCATTTTCTATCATTTTCCTGACAGCGGCCGGAGAAACATGAAGTGCTTTTATCGCAAATTCATAATCCATATCTCCATTTTCCAGAATTGCTGACAGCAGCCTGGCTCTGGCCGCATATTTTTTTCTTTCTAATTCTATAAGCAACTCCTCTGCCTCTTTGGGGGGCAAAACAAGCCTTAACCTTTTTTTCTCCTTTGCCTTCATCTTTTTTTTCACAGGAAGAACTGTTTTCAATGCCTGATTCATAGTTGAACCATACTGCTCACGAATCCATGCCGCCAGCGCTATCAGTTTAGACTCCACCGTAATTCCCCCGGATTCAGGGCCCAGAATTTCTTTCATTTTTTCGGTGTCATACCGCGCGTCCACGGAGATGCCTGTTACATACCCTGTAATCTCCCGGTTACCTTTCCCAAAAGGAACCCTAACCTGCATGCCGATGCAGATGTCTTCTCTGAGAGCCTCCGGTATCTTATACTGAAAAGTACGATCCAACTTTTCCTGAGAAATATCTACAATTATATCTGCATACCATTCGTTCATTTTATTAGTTTCCTGCCAGAATATCAGCGATCAGAACCCTCTCATCCATTGGATATTTTTTTCCGTTAATCTCCTGGTAATCTTCATGCCCTTTTCCGGCCAATACTATAATATCTCCAGGCTCGCCGTGATGAATCGCAAAGGCGATTGCTTCCTTTCTGTCAGCGATCTCTATATGCTTTCCGTCTGTTTTTTGGATTCCGGTCACAATATCGTCCATAATTGCCTGAGGGTCCTCATTTCTGGGATTATCTGAAGTAATAATCGTAAGATCTGCCAGTCTTCCGGAAACCTCCCCCATCTCGTACCTGCGCATCCTGGACCGATTTCCTCCGCATCCGAACACACAGACAAGACGGTGCGGATGATATTCCCGCAGGGTATCTAAAAGACTCTCCAGGCTCATAGCATTATGGGCATAGTCTATCATCAGTGTAAAATCATCAGACACTTTGACCATTTCCACCCTGCCTTTTACCTTCGCTGACTTCAGCGCCTTTTTAATATTTTCCTCTGATACCTGAAAATGCCGGCAGATTGCAATTGCCGTAAGAGAATTATAGATACTGAACTTTCCCGGTATATCAATCTCCACAGGGAACTCCAGCAGTCCTTTCACATCATAGCTGATGCCAAGATACCCTGGACGGGCAACCATATGGGCATTAACCGCTCTGAGATCTGCATTGCCGCCAAAGCCAAAGGTCTCCAGCCTGCAGGTAGCGTCCTTAATAATTTGTTCCAGATGTTCATCATCTGCATTGACAATGCCTACCCGGCACTGTCTGAGCAGCATAGCTTTGCACTGGAGATAATGTTCAAAACTTGTATGCTCATTTGGTCCTATATGATCCGGCTCAATATTGGTAAAGATTCCGTAATCAAAGGTAAATCCCGCTGTCCGGTGAAGCATCAGCCCCTGAGAGGAAACCTCCATCACAACGCAGTCACATCCCGCCTCCACCATCATGGAAAAATACTTCTGTATCACATAAGACTCCGGGGTAGTGTTGGCTGCTGGAATAACTCTGTCCCCAATAATAGCTTCTATGGTGCCTATAAGTCCCACCTTATATCCGGCGTTTTCCAAAATAGACTTTACCATATATGTGGTGGTTGTTTTGCCCTTTGTACCAGTGATCCCAATGGTCTTAAGCTTTTGGGCAGGATGATCGAAATAAGCTGCTGAAATGCATGCCAGAGCATATCTGGTATCCTCCACCCGAATAACCGTTACGTGGTCCGGCACAGACACCTCTTCTTCCACGATAAGAACCGATGCCCCCCTCTCTACTACATCAGGTACAAATCTGTGTCCGTCTGACACAGCCCCCCTGATGCATACAAAAAGAGAGCCTTCGACCACTTTTCTGGAATCAAAGACCACATCCTCTACCTGTATATCTGTTGTCCCCTGGCAACAGGTATATTCTATTTGTTCTAATAACGAAGATAATTTCATGTGCAATCCTCCATACCTTTTATCTTATTCTTTATTATGCAGGAGATACCACCTGCCCGCTCACAGGACATGCCCAAAGAACTGTCCCTGGGTATTCTATATAATATAAGAAATTCTAAGTAACAGAATACCACATGAACCCATAATTTTCAATCAGGCATACCTTTGCTTTTCCTTTCCTTAGGATTCTTTTCCGCTTTTCTTAAGATAGTTTCCATATTATTTATAATTTGTACATACTTTTATCACATTTTGTCTATATAATGAATCTTGGATAGTTGATAAACCACTCACTATCTCCCCCCTCAAGTTGGAAAAGCCCGGTACTCGCGTATCGGGTTTTTTCTTGCTTTTTCCTATTTTTCACACTATAATGGGACATAGAATATTACACCATTAAGAGAGGTATATTATATGAAAAAAACAATAGTTGTAGTTGCTCTGGGACACAGGGCACTGGGCACTACTCTTCCTGAGCAGAAGCAGGCAACAAAGGAGACTGCGAAAGCAATCGCCGATCTCGTCGAGTGCGGCGCTCAGGTGGTTATCTCCCACAGCAATGCGCCTCAGGTAGGTATGATCCATACTGCCATGAATGAATTCGGAAAAGTACATCCCGATTATACCTTTGCGCCTATGTCCGTATGCTCTGCCATGAGCCAGGGCTATATCGGATATGATATCCAGAACTCCATCCGTGCCGAGCTGTTAAAACGGGGAATCTATAAACCGGTATGTACGGTTTTAACACAGGTAAAGGTAGATCCCTACGATGACGCTTTCCATGAACCCACGAAGATCATTGGCCGTTATCTCACAGAGGAGGAGGCTGAGGCTGAAGAGGCAAAAGGCAATTATGTTATAAAAGAAAAAGAAGGATACCGGAGAATCGTAGCCGCACCAAAGCCTCAGGAAATTATTGAGCTTGATTCTATTAAGGCCCTCCTGGATAAAGGACAGATTGTAATCGCCTGCGGCGGGGGCGGAATTCCCGTTCTGGAACAAGGGGTGGAGCTACACGGTGCCAGTGCTGTTATTGAAAAGGATCTGTCCAGCGGAAAGCTTGCTGAGCTCCTGGAGGCGGATCAACTCCTTATTCTGACAAGTGTGGAGAAGGTTGCTCTGAATTATCAGTCCGATTCCGAAGAACTGATTGGCAGTATTTCTTTGGAGCAGGCAAAAAAATATATGGAAGAGGGTCATTTTGAACCCAGTACCATGCTGCCTAAGTTTGAGGCTGCCGTCTCCTTCCTGGAAAAGGGACAGGGCCGAAGGGCTGTTATCACGTCCATCACAAAGGCGAAAGACGGTTTTCTGGGCAAAACAGGAACTGTTATCCAGTAAGTACGCTTACTTCTATATGTACAAAAATGCAGAGAATGCCGGGGAAGGCATTCTCTTTTTTTACAATTTTCTTTGTCCCAAGCGTAATTTTTCTTATAAAATCGGCACTTTCTTCTCTTCCTACACATTGTATGAAAAGATTCAAAATTTGCCAATACATTGTGGTATTTTCCTATCAAGCAATTTTTGGTAGAATGGACATGTAGAAAAACATACGTGCATTAGGAGGTGCCATATAATGATTATAATCGGCGAGAAAATCAATGGTTCTATTCCGCCAGTAGCAAAAGCAATTGCGGAAAAAGATGCTGAATTCATCAAGCACAGAGCCCAAATTCAAGCAGACGCCAATGCGACTTATATTGACTGCTGCGCATCCGTTGAGGAAAGCATCGAAGTTGAAACTCTCCACTGGATGATCGATTTAATTCAGGAAGTAACCGATGTGCCTATCTGTATTGATAGTCCAAGCCCTCATTCATGTGTAGCGGCGATTCCTTTCTGTAAGAAACCAGGTTTAATAAACTCTGTTTCCATGGAAGGGGACAAGATTGACGTAATCTTCCCAGTGATTGCGGACACAAAATGGGAATGCGTCGCTCTCCTCTGTGATGACAAAGGAATTCCTAATTCTGTAGAGCGCAGAATGGAAGTATTCCACAATGTCATGGAGAAGGCAAAAGAATATGGAATAGCACCATCTCGTTTACATATTGACCCATTGGTAGTAACCCTTTCCACTGACGAAGAAGCCCTCACAACCTTTGCAGAGTGCTGCCGTCAGATCAAGGCAGAATATCCGGATATCCACATTACAAGTGGTCTTTCCAACATTTCTTTCGGACTTCCGGCCCGTAAGAACATCAATCAGGCATTCATGGTATTAGCTATGAACGCAGGTATGGACAGTGCCATCGTAGACCCGACCAACCGTGATATGTTAGGTATGATCTATGCTACAGATGCTCTGTTACAGAATGATGAGTACTGTCTGGAATACATCGGAGCTTTCCGTGAAGGATTAATCGGACCTGCTCCCAAAAAATAATACAGGACACTATTAAATTTATATAATTTATTAATAAGGAGGATATTAATATGTCACAGATTCAAGCAGTTGCGGATGCAGTATGTGCAGGAAAAGCAAAATTAGTTGGTGGTTTAGTTCAGGAAGCATTAGACGCAGGATGTGAACCATTAGAGATCTTAAACTCCGGTATGATCGATGCAATGGGTATCGTTGGTGAGAAATTCAAAAACAACGAAATCTTCGTTCCTGAAATGTTAGTTGCAGCACGTGCTATGAAAAAAGGTGTTGAGGTGTTAAAACCACACTTAAGCGCAGGCGATACAGGAACAGCAGGCAAAATGATCCTCGGAACAGTTGCAGGCGACTTACATGATATCGGCAAAAACTTAGTTGGTATGATGATTGAAAGTGCCGGCTTTGAAGTTATCGATTTAGGCGTTGACGTACCAATCGAAAAATTCATCGAAGCAGTAAAAGAAAATCCTGATGTTAATTTAGTAGGACTTTCCGCACTCTTAACAACAACCATGCCAGCTCTTAGAGATACAGTAAAAGCTTTAAATGAGCAGGATTTCAGAAGCAATATCAAGATTATGGTTGGCGGAGCTCCTATTACACAGGAATTCGCAGATGAAATCGGCGCTGACGCTTACACAGCAGACGCAGCTTCTGCAGCTCAGAAAGCAAAAGAATTAGTAGCTTAACTTGCCAAAGTTTAATTCCTTGAAAATCACGAAAAAGACGGTACTTTTAGTATCGTCTTTTTCACGTTATTTTCGGCCCGGACTGCCGAAAATAAGTGAGCATGGGCAGAGAATGCACATAAAGCATTCTTTGACCATACGAACGGTGCTCCGAAGGGGATTCCGGTTTGGCCATAGACTCTCTTCACGACGGAGGTGTCCGCGGGAACCTGACCTTCCGCCCGTCCAGACCAGCCAGCCCCCGGCACGAGCTTTCTCTCACTGTGCGTACCGATCGGTACACGGCGGTTTCAACAGTTGACGTGCACCGACTGATAGGCGGCGGCTAAATCATAAAAGCCGCTGCTTATCAGTCTTTCTTTTGTCATCGCCAGATTCACCGCTACCGTATGGGTCGTAAACCAATGACCTCTCCGGCTGTTTCCTGCCTGCCTTGCCAAATCTTCCGGTACTCCCATTTTCCGCAGGTTCTTCACCTTGGTTTTCGGTTTCTTCCACTGGATTACCCTTTCGTCCTTCACATTTCTGCGCAGGATATTCACAAGTATCTCATGGTTCAGAGTGTCGAAGTATTTCCACAAGTCTAATGCTACCGCATGGGTATATCCCTGCCCTGCGTACTCTTTTACCTTCTCAATGGCGTCTTTCGCACGTCTTTCCGGGCGAGATATCCGTAACTGTTCTCCGAGAACAACGGCTCGTATATCGGTGTCAGGCACTGTGTTATAGCCTGCTGAAAAATGCGGTCTTTTACGGTTGGAATGCCAAGCTTCCGTATTCCAACGTCTGACTTGGGTATCTCCACTCGTCTTACCGGGTCCGGGGTGTACTTTCCTCTTCTGATTCTCTCGATAAGCTCTTTCTGGTTCTCCCCCAGGTATGAGCCTATTTCCTCCACGGTAATCCCGTCGATTCCTGGCGCTCCCTTGTTTGCCCTTACTCTCTTAAAAGCTCTTTTGAGGTTGCCCTTCTCCAGTATCTTCTCCAAAACTTCCGGCTGTGCACTGTCCCTTTCCTTCCATATCCAGCTTCCTTCAGATTCCACCTCACGATGGACACCCTTGCCTTCGGCTATATCCTTCCCGCTACCGGGCGGATTCGGGACTTTCACCCGTTAGAAACGTGCGCCGCCAGGCGCACCACAAAAATACCCCTATGACTTCAAAATCGAAATCATAGGAGTATTTAATTCAACCTACTCAGTGGGGTGTTTTATATTTTGTTTTACACATGTCATTACAGTGTTTTTCAGTTCGACAAGCTGAAATTTTCGGATCCTTATACCTCTGCACACTTTAAAAGTAATATCCCTTTCATTACTAATAGCAGAAATACTACAGCCACTGCATAGGATTCTCTGGTTATTGCAAATATTAACACTAATAAGGTACTAATCGACATTGATACCTTTGTTGCCACCTTATTATATCTTTGCATATCTAATTTTATCAGTATCAATTTTATAAATCCGATCACAACAAGAAAAACAATCATAACCCAGTACAATGAACGGTTCAATGATGTAGTCTGAATGTATGCAAATAGATTTACTGAATAGACAAATCCATCCAACACATTTGGATAAAGCGGTAAAACAATTAAAACAATTGCGAATACATCCAATAACCCAAATAATAAATCACACATTCCTCTTAGATTTGCTCTGTTTTCCTTTTCTGCAATAGAAAGCAGCTTGTCCGTCGATAACAACTCATCAATGGTTACCGAAAAATAATTTGATATTTCCTTTAATGAATCAATACTTGGATATCCTCTTCCCGTTTCCCTTAATTAAAGATATTGTTGGGTAAAAAAAGAAAGGTCAGTCGATTTTGCCGATGAAGCGGTAGTAGATTTCTACTTCC
>OLQH01002093.1_pt1 | contig 12703 bp, 7 predicted proteins | sample 1672671 | NCBI WGS metagenome assembly OLQH01 (sample SAMEA3136712, study PRJEB25190) | human gut metagenome
AGCGTTGCCTTGCCCTCGCGAGCCGCTACGGTCTTTCGAAGCGCGAGCTGGAAACGCTCGTCTACCTGGCTCAAGGCAGGAGCGCCCCTTACATCGCCGACGAGCAGTTCCTGTCGGTGAACACGGTGCGAACCCACATCAAGCGCATCTACGCCAAGATGGATGTCCATTCGAAAGAGGAGCTGCTCGACTTGTTCCATAAAAGCTGAAAATGCCGTTGCGGCGAGGATACGGGCCCGGGACATGCGCCCGGGCCCGTTTTTCTTTATGGACGAGGACGAATGGCGGGTGCAAATCTCCGGAAAAGCCTTACTATGGGAACCGAAATCTTTGAAGCGAATAGGAGACTCACATGCTTTCCGAGCGCATACTGTCGCGCCTGATCCACACCATGACCAAGCAGCATCTGGCGCTCAACCCCACGAGCGAGACCACGATGCCCCCGGCGACGCCGGGGCAGAAGTACATGCTGTACATGCACGTCCCCTTCTGCGAGCGCCTGTGCCCGTATTGCAGCTTCAACCGCTACCCGTTTCGCGAGGAGGTCGCCCGGCCCTACTTCGCGAACATGCGCAAAGAGATGCTGATGCTGAAGGACCTCGGCTACGACTTCGAGAGCATCTACGTGGGCGGCGGCACGCCCACCATCATGATCGACGAGCTGTGCGAGACGCTCGATCTGGCGCGCGACGAGTTCAACATCAGGGAGGTGGCCTCCGAGACCAACCCGAACCACCTGACGCAGCCGTGGCTGGACAAGCTGCAGGGCCGCGTGCAGCGTCTGAGCGTGGGCGTGCAGAGCTTCGACGACGATCTGCTCAAGCAGATGGACCGCTACGAGAAGTACGGCAGCGGCGACGTCATCCTGGAGCGCATCGCCGAGGCGGAGCCGTACTTCGACTCGCTGAACGTTGACATGATCTTCAATTTCCCCTCGCAGACTGAGGACGTTCTCATGGCCGACCTCGAGAAGATCGCGCTGTCCGGTTGCCGCCAGACCACGTTCTCGCCGCTGTACGTGTCGTCGGCCACTACGCGCAAAATGGCCGCTTCGTTAGGCGCGATGGACTACGACCGCGTACCGTTACTACCAGATCCTCGACGGCGTGCTGGCCGGCGGCGACGACCCGCTGTTCGACCGCACCACGCTGTGGACGTTCACGCGCCCCGACAAGGAAGGCAAGCCGGCCGACGCGCCTCAGATCGACGAGTACCAGGTGAACTACGACGAGTACCCGGCCATCGGCAGCGGCTCCATCACGCATCTGAACGGCTGTTTGTACGTGAACAACTTCAGCATCAAAGACTACAACGCGGCCATCGAGAGCGGGCGCATGTCCATCATGGGCAAGACCGAGATGAGCAAGCGCGACCTCATGCGCTACCGCTTCCTGCTCGATCTGTACAAGCTGCGCCTGGACAAGCGCGCCTTCGAGCGCGACTTCGGCTGCACCGTGGAGGCCGGCCTGCCCGTGGAGATGGCCTTCATGAAGGCATCGGGCGCCTTCGACCGCGACACTCGCGACGAGCTCACCCTCACCCCCAAGGGCCGCTATCTCATGGTGGTCATGATGCGCCAGTTCTTCATCGGCGTGAACAACCTCCGCGACCAAGCCCGCGCCGCCCTGGTAGGCGAGGAAAGGGAGCTGATATTCGGGTAGGCTCCTTCGTCCGCCGCTGCCTTTTCTCAATCGTGAATTGACCGTTTAGGAAACTTCCATTGATGGTAAGATGAAAGTTATCTTGCGGATCTGGCAAAAGCGGAAGCGAGGAAGAATCGGCAGATGGCGCGCCAGAAGCATACCGAGGGTTTCACGGTAGCCGAGCTGCTGACCGTCGTGGCTATCCTCGCCATCCTCGCGGCTATCGTGGGAGTGTCGGTGGCCAACTATCTGCGCAACCTCACGCTCACCGAATACGACAATGCCGCGAAGTCGATCTATATTGCCGCGCAGAACAGTATCGCCGACTTGCAGGCGTCGGGCGAATGGATGGCGAAAGAGAGCACGTACACCAAGGGTGAAGTGCGTCAACCTACCGCTCCCCGTACCGATGACGAAGGCAGAACGCAAGCCGACGATGATCACTTCTATTATGTGACTGCCCAATTCGCACGCGACAATGGCATCCTTCCTGCTGGGAGTATCGAGGCCCAGGTGTGGGGCGACAGCTTTATCATAGAGTACCGTTATGACACCGGTACGGTGTATGGAGTGTTTTATACCGAGGGCGACATGAGCGAGCTCGGGAGTTTTTACGCGTGGGGGACGTCCGGTAACGAGCGCATTCGCGACCGCGATACGAGGCGCGACAACAATCCCATCATCGGCTATTACGGCGGGGCGGCAGCGGCCAACCTCGACAGTGCGACGCTCAAGGCGCCTATCGTGTCGGCCGGGCGCAGCCCTGTGCTGGGTGTGACCGACCCTAATCTGGCTGCGGGCGGGGTCGGCACGATCACGCTGGTAACCATCGAGAAAGCGTTGCCGAAAGGCGAGGATCCGGCCGAAGTTGGCCAGCAGATCAAGCTCATGCTAAGGCAGAAGACATCGCCCAGCGGCATGCGCACAGGCGGGATATCGGTGTACATCGTCGCCGATGGCAAAGCAATACTGCCTGTCGACGACACGTTCGTGAAAATGAGTGGAGAGCTTGGCAAGGAAACCACCTATTCCATCGACCTCATCAAGCTCAGGGTGAATGGCAACGCGAAGGAGTACCTCGCCGACATTGCTGTGGGCGACGAGTATCATGTGACCGCCCGTGCGACAACGAGCGAAAAGTTCTGCCGTCCCGCGTACGGCTACGGCGACGGCATTTGGCCAGCCGACGAAGAGGAGGTCGTATTCACCTCCAATATCATCGCCGACTACGAGCACGAGGCTGATCTCTACGTGTATCGCGACGAGGTGAACAAACAGGGCTCGGACATCACGTTCAACCTCGAGAACTGGTACAACGACCTCACGTTGGCCAACGAGGACCTGTATTACCGCATTGACGCGGATCAGCGAATCGCCATCAACAGTGTAAAGACCGATGAAAAGAAACCCAAGACGGTAGAGCCAAGCAACGGCGTATATGCTTACCCGTTCGTTGAGAAAGACGGACATGTTGCCCATAAAGTGACGTTTACTATTCCCTACATTAAGAATCTGACTGACGGAACCGTGATGAATATCAAGGTGAACGTGTACCGCCAAGGAACAATGCCTAACGCTCCCGGTGATTTAAGCAAGACGCTCACCATTAAAGTACACGTAATGAACCAGCGTCCGTTCAGCTACCACGTGGAAGACCACGGCAGCTACGCCGAAGTGGTGGTGACGGCGGGCGTCACGGACACGGGTTCTGTGACCATCGCCTCTAACGTCGGGGACAATGTCGTCGTCGACCAGAGCAGCGCGGCGTACACGCAGCCGTATAGACCAGGGCAAGTCGTGCTGAAATCCATTCCCGCGGGCAGCAGCACGTCCATCAAGTTTTTCAAAACCAACTTGGGTATCACGCTCGACAACCGCAGCTTTTCCGTGACCGGCCCAGGACAGTAAGGAGGTCGAAGCCGTGATCCGCCAACCTATCCAGCACCATGCGCTCGACCTACGCGCCATCATCGTCACAACTCTGCTCGCGCTGTTGACCGCCCTCGCCGTATGTGCGATGCCCACAACACGCGCCTTTGCGGCTGACTCTATCGAGATCTCAACGGCAGAGCAATTGCGCGCCATTCCGGGCAACTCGAACAAGTCATATGTGCTGACGGCCGACATTGACCTGGAAGGCTCCGAATGGACGCCCCTTGGCAAGCCCTCAAACTTCAACGACGGTAGCGGGACGGGTTTTAAGGGCACGTTCGACGGCAAAGGTCACACTATCAAAAACGTGACTATGTCATCGTTTCTCGTCGGTGGCAGCAATATCCAGTACACAGGATTCTTCGGCTGCACGAAGGGCGCGACCATCAAGGATCTCACTCTGGAAAACGTCACGATCAGTGGATCGTACAGTGGGGGAACCGCTCACGATCTCATGGTTGGCTCGCTTGTGGGATTGGCAGTGAACACCAACATCAGTGGCTGTAACGTCGTTAACGCAACCGTGAAAGACGCGTTCAAGGAAGAGCGTGCGGATGAGAGCAACTATTCGATCGGCGGTTTGGTCGGCGACTTTTACGCAGACGGATCAAATCGAATTTCAATTTCGAATAGCAGCGTTTCGAGCGTCGTTGTGAGCGCGAACGCGACTTTCAGTGGCGACGTGAACAAAGTCCAAGCTTTTGCGGGAGGCATCGTCGGACGCGTTCGGGAGCGCAACACGGCGGCGGAGGCGATGGTGTCGAATTGCGTTTTCGAGGGCGAAGTGTATGGAGCAGGGTACGTCGGCCCCTTAGTGGGCGGTGTTCGCAGCGGGGAGAATCCTCCGAATGCCGCCACGATTTCACAGCTGGTCGCAGCCCGTGCTCAGAATTCTTTCTTCTCGGGTTTGATCACAGGCCCCCTGGGTCATCCCAACCCGTCGTACAACTGCGGCGAGGACATTTGGGATGCAGATTGGAATTACCTGAAAGCGACGAAGATTACTGACGGAAACCGCGCGCAAGCTTTGTTGTTGTTGGGGGACTCTTGGCGCATAGCAACGCTCGTGGATGGCAGTGCGGCACTCGTCCTCGACTACCGCAGCGCGACGGTCAACGGAGTCGTACTCGGAGCCGGTAAAGCGGAAGTTTCCGTGCGCCTTTCGGGCTACTTTGGAGAAAAAGACGAGAATACGGCGCAAATTTCATGGTTGGTCGACGACGTTGACAGAGGGACGGGCGCTTTTTTCGTCGTTCCCATATCTGCCAAACAGCAGATAGTGGAAATGCGGGCGATGGATGGGGGTAAGGAAATCGGCTCCGGCTCCACCACCATCGAGGCGGCACAGCTCGAGTTCGCCATAAGCAAATCGCGTGATACGAATGGCGATGTGGAGAGTGTTTCCGTCTTTCTGCGGAGCGCGTCGGACGGCTTTGAAGAAGACGATTTCAACTATGCATGGTACGGCCTGAAGGAAGACAGTGACCCTATGTTTGTCGGAGAAGGGAAGACGCTGTCGAGCACTCAATTTCAAGGATTCGAGAACTTCAAGGCCGTCGCGACGAGCAAGGTGAATCCCGATCTGTCGTTCGCGCCCGCGGTTCACACGAGCGGGCGTACTGTGTACCTGAGCGAAAAGAACGGAAAAGAAGGCAACAGCGGCTTCGAACCAGGATCACCTGTTGCGACGCTCCAGCAGGCTTACGCGCTCCTCGACGAAAACGGAACCCGCGAGACCAACGTCATTGTGGTGATGGACCAGTACACGGACACCGAATTTGGTTACGACGATACGACGTTCAACAAGCCTGCCACTATCACCTCTTTCGATGCCGATCTCAACGTGGATTATCGTACTGAACGGGATGCCCTCCTCGGTTTCTACAATACAAGCGGGGAAAAGCATGTTGGCGACGATAGTACCCGAATCAAGGGCAAGCTCCTTTTCGCCGACACGACGTTCAAAGATATAACGTTGAGCGCTGCGGGTGGTGGCGACAGCAAATGGCGCATCGGCTACATTTATTGTCAAGGATACTCGCTCACCATGGACACCGGCGTGCGTATGGAGGGCTATCGGAGGACGTCCGATGCGGTCAATTCGTACGGTCTCTTGGCTGGCACGAATTCAAATGATTTCAACATCGTGGGAGGGTTCGCCAACTACGACGAGGATCCTGGCACGGGGTATCCGCAGGATAGGGGTATTTGCGAGATCGTCATCAAGAGCGGATCATATGGACGAGTCATCGCGGGCGGCCGAAACTACGATTCGCCGGAAAACGGGAAGACGGGAGTCAACCGCACTTCGCATAACCAGTTCGCGACCGAAGGGGAACCCTTCCGTGTGTCGGTCATGGTCGACATCGCCTCGAATCAAAGCCAGATGGGCTCGGGAAGCAACAACTGCGACATCGGTCAGCTCACGGGCGGGCAAACCGATGGCACAATCTACTGCGACTCCACGATAACGTTGAAAAACGGCGTGGTACCGCAGCTGTTCGGATCGAGCATTGGCTACAATCGCAGCGTGAACTTCGGAGGCACGACGTACCCCAGCAACGATTTCGTGGGCGCGGTTCAGGTAAACTTTGAAGGTGGATCAGTCGCCCAACTCTACGGTGGCTGCCTTGGACGCACCGCCAGCGGTGCGAAGGAGAACGTCGACGCTCGGTTCCGATCGTTCAGCCAAGAACAGAGGGACGAGCCTGATATCGCTATCAACATCAGTGGAGATGCCGTGATCGGGCCGATTTCCGGCATCACTGCGCCTCTCACCGGTGTGTTCGCTGCAGGTGCCGGTGGTATTACGGGAGAGGGCAATCCTGACACCGGCGAAGTTGCGAACAAAGTTGATGTATTGGTGAACATCTCCGGCGGTACCATTACCGGCAAGTTATATGGCGGCGGCTACGGGCAGTCCTCTGCTGTCACGATTGCCGCCCTCGCCTGCCTCGAGGCGGGCAACTTGTACGGCTCCAGCATGGTGAACATCACCGGCGGCACTATCAACGCTGACGTGTACGGTGGCGGCGCGGGTACCGGGACGTATCTCGGCGGCAACCCGAGCACCAACGCGCTCGCCCAAATCGTCGGCGACGTCAAGCTCTCCATCAGCGGTGCCGAGATAAACGGCAGCGTGTACGGTGGTAGTCAGGGCGTCGTGCAATCAGGGTCCGACTGCTCGTCCATGGCGAAGATCACCGGCAAGGTGGAGCTCTCCATCGAGAACGCCCGCATCACCGGCAACGTGTACGGCGGTAGTGCCCTCGGAACAATCACCGGAGGAGCCACCACCGCGCTGAACAATACCAGCGTGAACGGTTCTGTCTACGGTGGCGGTGAAGGCGAGCTGGTCTCCTTCTACAACTTAGAACAGCAGAGAACCGTGGGCTTGGTCGGCGGTAATGCGGAGCTCGCTGTCGAAGGAGGCATCATTGGCGGCAACGTGTTCGGAGGCGGAAGCGTCGGAGCGGTTCTGGGCGAGCGGGGCGTTGCTACCACGCTGCGCGGCGTTGAGGTGAAAGGCTCTGTCTTTGGCGGTGGCGAGGGCTCTCTCATCGAGGGTAACAGCGATACTTCCCTCCAAAAGCTCATCGGCTGGGTGAAGGGCGACGCGTCCATTGTGCTCAACGATAATACTAACGTCGCAGGTGACGTTTTTGGTGGCGGCAGCCTGGGTGTCGTGGGTGACGGCGCGCTTAGCAGCGAAGTGGTTCCCTACAGCATAACCAGTCCATCAAACGTCACGGTGCGTATTGAGAACGCCCGAGTGGGCAAGTCGGTGTTTGGCGGCGGTGCGGGTGAGGCGAGCGCAGGGAGCTTGATGCCGCGCCTGCTGGGCGCGGTGTTCGGTACCTCCTCGGTTACCGTTCATGAGGGTACCGTTGGCGAGGACGTGTTCGGCGGCGGCGACCAGAGCTACTCTTATGCGCCTCTCGACGACAATGGCGCTCCCGGCAAGGCCGCGACCGTCGTCGTCAACGGCGGCGACGCGCTTTACGTCAATGACGACGGCAGTATAGCCAACGGCCCGGCCGACGGCGTGCGCGAGGTGGACGTCCCTGCGGGCGACGCCTCCGCGCCACGCGCCATCAGCCTAGGCGGCTCCGTGTTCGGCGGCGGCAATATATCCGAGGCCCACACGGTGAGCGCGAACAATTACACCATGTACGGCGACACGGAGGTGTTCGTCAAGGGCCAGGGTGTCGATTTCGCGGGCAGCGATCGCGGCGGCGTGTACGGCGACGGCAACCTGTCGCGCGCCTACGGCGAGCGCACGGTCACGCTCGTGGAGCTGCACACGCCGCAGGAGAACGGCACGTTAGCCGCCAAGAGGTTTTTCTCTCTCCAGCGTGCGAACCGGGCCGTCGTGCATGATTGCTCCATCTACCTGCATGGCGCGAAAGACCTAGTCAACGAAAGTGACCAGACGCTTTACTCGCTCAACCGCGTGGACAACCTCAACCTGTACGCGAACAGCACCGTTCAGTTCGACACCGTGGTAAACGGTCTGGGTAACCTGTACTCCGACGTGCTGCCTGAGCGGATGTTCACGAGCGGGGAGACGACCGATTTCGGCGATAACGTGACGAATGACGAAAAGGGTTCGTATCGGAAGTTTGCTTCGGGCCAGGCTGAATTCTGGAAGGACGCAACCGGCAAGGAACATAGGTCAATCAACACCATCATCGTCAACAACGGAAAATGGCTCGACGTAAAGCAGCCTGCAGACGCGGCCGATGCAAGCTATGGTGCGGTGACGGGCCTGTTCTCCCTCATTAGTTCGAACGCCCAGCAAGGCGGCGCGTTCGTGTTCGGACAGTTCACGCCCCAGGACAGCACGGGTACGTTCATTTCGCTCAACCGAGATGGTGAGGAAGCGAACGCGGAGTATCTTGAGTTGTACACGAAGCAAACAACCGACGTGGACGGCAAGGCCTGTCGCGTGTGGTTCATCAAGGGCGCCGCTTACACTTACGAGCGTGACCTGCGGGCGTACACTACCAGCGACTCAGCCTCCATCAGGGTGCTGCTGCCGGTGGAGTGGGCCGATGAGGGGATGAATCTGGCGCTTGATTCCGGGCATCCCATCACCATTACGGATGCGCCGGACATGGTCAAGGATGCCGACGGTGAGGGCAAATACGAGGCGGGTATGGTGGTCGGTTCCTCGGATCCGCTGCCGTTCCACAGTGGTGAGAACAAGCAGTGGGTCTACGACTACACGAACGACGTGAAAAAAGGCGACGGCCCTGCGCTCCTCCCCGCTACCATCACCATCAACATCAAAGATCTCTCCATCGAAGATGAGTTGGAGCCGCAAAACGGCAAGGTGGAGTTCACCTTGCTTGCCAGCAATGGCACGCAGTACCGTTTCATCATCAATATCAAGATAGAGCGCGTGTACGCAGTGGCGTATGAGACGGTATATCCTGGGCGCGTATATGAGAACATCGGCCTTGAGAACACCACACCCATCACGCCCACCAGCTCCTACACGGCGCAGTTCACCACTACATACAGCCCTGGTGCATATCGCAGCGCGGTGGAGGCATCCCTGAACGCGTTCACTACAAGTGATATTCACGGAGGCGAATCACACAGCGGTCAATTCCCTGCCGGCACCAAGATTACCATGGTGAACATCACGGACCCGATGAGGCCGGCGTACTATTACTACGAGTGCGAAGCGAAGACCGAAACCATCCCCCTCACGAAGTTCAAGTCGATGGCAACCGGTGCAAATTACCAAAACCCGAAAGGCAACACGGTCATCGTAGAGGACCTGCTATTTGTGGTGGACTATTCTGCAGCCAACGGGGGCGACGGCAAGGCTGCAGGAACCACGTATCTCGCACTCAACCACCTGTACGGCAAGGACGACAACATCAAGAAGGACATCCTCCGTTACAGCCGGACGAACGACGACGGTAGCAAGGAGGAGCACTACAGCAACTTGTGGAACTCGTACATCATTTCCCCGGTTACGGATAAAAAATACATGAGCTCCAAGCTGGAGAGTCCAATCAATGCGGCCTCGATGGCTGTCAACCATACCAGCAACTTCATGTACGACACGTACACCACGAAACTTGTTCTGGAAGAGAACAGCACTTGTGTGAGCACGCTCTTCGACGAAAGCGAAATTTTGCTCCAGCTGAGCTTGGAAGGAAAAAGCAAGTTAGGTTGGGCTGAATATCAAAACAAAACGTTTCCTTTGGGGACGAAGCTTGTCATAAAGCGCACCGATGGCACGGTGATTGATACACGCTACTTCAAAAAAGAGGAGTGGTTGGGCTCCGACGGATTTCTCATGGCAAATTTGGGTGCGCAACCCAAAGGGGAATATCTCATAGAATTGCAGGTAGCTCGCTATGTCGAAGGCGGTACGCTAGAGTCAGTATTCAACTGGTTTATCTTTGAAGCAGCCGGGGAATACCGGCTTAACGCTGATCTTTACGTGAGCGCTGATGGGCTGTATCGTTCGACGGGAGATGCTTACGTCAACCACAGCGTAGAATTCGAGGCCGTTCGCAACTATGAGGATCCGCCCGAGTACGAACTGGGCGACAACTATAACAAGGGGGACTTCCTCAAAACCGAAGATGGGCAGGTGAAGGGCAGCGGCAAAGATGGTGAGATCGTGCTCAAGAAGGGTAACAAGAATGACAACTCTGACGCCGAAATGATGGTGTTACGCCGGCCTGCTGGTAGTGCGGATGCGGCAAGAAATATCACCGAGCTTGGCGGAACAGTGGAGCGAGAGGTCAAAGCAAACGGTAATCAGGTGGAATTCACCGTGACCGATACTCCGCCTCCCGGCACCTACGAGTACGAGATACGCATTGGAAACACGGTGTACTTCCAAACGGTTGCGGTACCATAGCCTTATGAGGAACGTGCCCAACACATCGACTCCGCGTAGCGCGCACCCGTTGCCGGGTGCGTTTGCCGCATGTCGTGACGAACGTGGGGCGTCCATCCTGCTCGCCCTTTTCTACTTCCTCGTGTGTGCGGTGGTAGGGGCTGTTGTGCTCACGGCCGCCACGGTCACCACGGGCCAGCTGGTGGCGCTTGAGAAGAGCCAGCAGGCGTACTACTCCGTGTCATCGGCTGCCGAGCTGCTGCGCGATAGTATCGAGGGCAGCACGTGTGAGTCCAAGGAAGTGGATGGCTCTGTTAGCTGGATTTTTAATTTTCCCGATGGAAGAGGCGGTCTTGAACCTTTACTGAGGGAAATGGTTGCCCACGTATCGGATATGCCTGCCGACGGCACGGCTACCGCCGTCTTCGATATGACTTTTTCTGGTGTAGATGATCAGGCGGTGAATGAGAGCGTGCTCGTTGTACGCGTGACGGCCACTATGCAGTCAGACTACGCTTTGCGCTTTGCGCTGCGACCCAAGGACTACACCGAAGCCGTCGGAGACTATCGCATTACGCTCGACATCCCCGCTGCGCTACTTCACGGTGTGGATGAAGTTGCTGTTGACAGAATAACCTGGGAGCGCGCCATCATTGGCAAGCCCCTCCAAGTTGAAGGAGGCGCAGGTGCATGATGATTGAGCGGTTGAAGTCCAATTCCGGTGAAACTATCTCCGAGGTTCTAGTGGGCGTGCTCATTGTAGGTCTGGCTACAGTTTTGTTTGCCACGATGGTCAATGTGGCTACCAGCACCAGTCTCAAGAGTGTTGACCTCACCATGGCCACCTATTCCCAGCTCTCCGAGGTGGATTCCGGGTCGGGTGTAGAGATGGATTTTGGTCCTTTGGTGATCATTGAGAATGCATCGGATGCGAATGCGGACGTGGCCTTCTCTCCGATATCGATCAAAGTGAACGCGATGTCTTCCACCTCTGATGATGCCAATTACATATTTACACGCTACTATATGCCCCCCGTTCAATCGCCCAACGGAAGCTACTAGTATGCGGCTCCGGATTTACAATGCTTTGGCGGCCGCCAATCGGGAAGACGGCTTCACTCTCGGCGAGGTTCTTGCCACCGTCCTGTTGGTGGGCCTGCTCACGCTGGCCATAGCCACGGGCATCGGCGTGGCCGTGAACGCTTACGGAGACATTCGTGGTTATACCGAGAAGCAGGCCGTGCTCAACAACGCCGTGACTGCTGTCACCGATGAGTTACGCTTCGCCTACGACGTGAACGCGGGCGATCCGGATAGAATCGTCTTCAGCAGCACCAACCACGACATGCGCCTTTACTTAGGCAATAACGCGGGAGTAGTCACGCTCTTCGGTGTCAATCCAGGCAGCAGTGATCCTGAACAGGATATTCCGTCAGGCGACTTCGTTTCTCTCCCTCTTGTCAACACGGCGGCCGGAGGCAGCAGTGACTCCAACATCACCGCCAGTCTCACCCAGCTCAAATACGAGGACGGCCTCTGGATGTTTTCGATAACTGTCACGGACGGTGCGCACACGCTGGAATCTGGTGAGCTCATCGTGCGAACCGTCAACAACTGGTAGGAAAGGACCCACCTGCATGGCGTACAAGCGACTGGGGGACATGCTCCTCGACAGCGGCTACATCACCACCGATCAGCTCACCACGGCCCTGTCGCTGCAGAAGGACAGCGGCATGCGCCTGGGCGAGACGCTCATTGACGCGGGCTACATCACCGAGAAGGAGCTCATCGACGTCCTGTGCATGCAGCTGGGCATCGACTTCATCGACCTCACGAACGTCATCCTTCCCACCGACCTCACGCAGACCATCCCCAAGAACATGGCGAAGAAGTACAACATGGTGCCGGTGAAGGCCACGCCCGACGAGGTGTTCGTGGCCATGAGCGACCCCATGAACTTCATCGCCCAGGAGGAGGCGCGCACGGCCACGCGGCGGCGTATCGTGCCCATGGTGTCCACGAAGCTCGCCATCGAACGCGCCATCGAGTACTACCGCCGCAAAGGCTACACCGAGGACTGGATCAGCCAGCCCCTGTTCTCCATTCGCGCGAGGAAGAACCTGACGTTCGAATGGCGAGAACGCGGCGTGAAAACCAATTCCGAATACGCCATCCTGACCAACGACATATATCACGCCTGGTCGGATCTGACCGCCCGCGAGTACAAAACCTTCAAAGGCCTCGCCAACGAAAGCCTGCG
>OLQH01002097.1_pt1 | contig 12664 bp, 10 predicted proteins | sample 1672671 | NCBI WGS metagenome assembly OLQH01 (sample SAMEA3136712, study PRJEB25190) | human gut metagenome
CTCATGATATTGTAATCGGTAAATGCATATCTGACGGTCTGCAGCGCAGGATATATCAAAAATGCTGCCAGCAGGATCACTGCCGGTATGACAAACAGGTATGCCGCTTTCTTTTCACTTGGTTTGTTTATGGCTTTTTCCATCTTTCTCCTCCTCCCCGGAATCAATCTTCATCCGCGTAATACTTGTTGTAATCCTTGTCCGTGTCTTCTGCCACTTTGTCAAGTGCCTCTTTTGGATCCACACCTGTGAAGATGTTCACCATAGCCTCTGAAAAACCTGCGGAGAGCACACTGTAGGAGGGTGTCCGCGGTCTCGGATGTCCTGTCTCCATAAGCTGTTCCTTGAACAGGGAGCGTGGATACTCATTATACTCTGTGAGCACCTCATAACTGGACTGTCTTGTGGGCGGCTTTGAAATTGCCTTAGCGTAAGTGGTCACATTATCCTTTGAAAAGAGATAGTTCATCACCTCTTTCACAGCATCCTTATCCTGTGTATCCCTGGTGACGGCTGCTGCCCAGTCTCCTGTGGGGGAAGTGGGGATTTGTCCGTTGTCCGCAACAGGAAAATAGGTAACACCCCAGTTCAGATCCGGATAATCCTTTTCCAGTGTAGCCACCTCCCAGGAGCCTCCCAGCATTGTAGCTGCCCTTTCGTTATGGAATTCCTTCTGGATGGGGTCCAGATTGGCATATCCGTTTTGGATCAGTCCATTCAGGAATGTGGCTGCCTCCACCCCGGCTTCACTGTTGATATATCCGTCTGCTTTGCTGCCGTCTTCACTCACAAAATCCGTACCGTTGGAGATCCAGAACTGCTCCAGAACATAGGGAAGTCCTTCCCCTTTATCCATGATGATGTTGGTTCCCATCACGCCGTCTTTTGTCAGTTTCTCTGCCACATCTGCAAATTCAGACCAGGTCCAGGCATCCACCAGCTTATCAGGTGCTTTTATCCCTGCCGCATCCAGCATATCCCGGTTGTAATAAAGGGCAACCGAACTTTCTGTAGCGCCGATGGCATAAATTTTTCCGTCGTAAGTCCCCTGGTTCTTGGTGGAATCCAAAAAGTCCTCCCAGTCCTCCTCCGGGAACATATCATCCAGAGGCACGATAATGTCATTTGCCGCATATACGGAAACCGTAGGTCCGTCCACAAAAAGGATATCCGGCAGATCCTTGGAAGTGATGGCTGCGTTTACCTTGTCCTCGTAAGCATAAGAATCCGCACGCACGATGGCTTCTCTTTTGAGATGAATCTCTCCTCTGTGTTCCTCATTAAAAGCATCAATTTTTTCTTCCCACCACTCCTCAATGGCCGGTTCATCGCTTGGACTCCAGATTGTTATGACAGACTCTCCGTCTTTGTTCACCCGTTCTTTCTCACTTCCGCAGCCGGATGCCATGGAAGACACCACCGCTGCCGCAAGAAGTATGGCAACTGCCCGTTTTTTCATTTCCCTCTCTCCCTTCTCACTGCTGTTACTGCCAGACAGACCTCATCATGGAAACCTCTGCCCGTTCTATCTTCTCCGGCTCTTCTGCCTCCAGAATAAAGCAGCCGTCTGTGTTGGAATTATAGAACAGTTTGGTACCTGCGGCTTCTCCGCCGTTCAGATAAATTTCCACAACTCTTCTGTCCACAAATATCTCCATATTCCTGATCCCATCCACATCTGCTGGAAACTTAACTGTTTCACTTTTTACACCTGATGTGCGAATACCCGCAAAACCGTTCTCCTTTACAAAACGTATCTCCTTCTTCCCGTCTCTTCCCAGCAGAAGGTTAAAGTCTGTATCTCCGGCAAAGGATATGCCTGCATAAAAACTGTTTCCCGTTATCTGCTGCAGACAGATGTTTTCCTTTTCACCCGTGTAGAGTTTTTCACCTTTCAGCGTATAGATTTCCTCCACAGGAGTCATATAAAGCTTATGTTCCTTCACATGCAGAACTCTGGGAATGGTTGCGCTGCCGTAAGCGCTGTCCTCTGCCTTTATATGTTCGCCGTAAAAATCGGAGATCCACCCAATGGCAATCCTCCTTCCCTCATGTTCAAAGCTCTGCATAGCGTAACAGTTGCTTCCAAAATCATACCAGCCTGTGCTTTCCACGGAAAAATTTTCATCCTTGAATTCCCCTGTGTAATAGCGCGACATCTGAAATCTTCCGCCCGGGTCCTTGTGGCACATCAACGCTCCCCACGCCACATAGCAGCCGTCCAGAGAAAAAAAGTCAGGACATTCAAAGCAGCGTATCCCCTCTTCTTTTTCTGTGAGCAGAGGTTTTACATAGCTCCAATGCTCCATATCACCGGATTTATACAGCAGGATAGCTGCCTGTCCGTTCATGGCGCTTGCCAGGACCATGTACCACATATCCCCTATCTTCAAAACTTTCGGGTCCCTGAAATCAAAGGACGCTCCCTTTGGTCCTTCTCCTATCACCAGCTTCTCCGGTCCAAATTCCAGCATATCCCGGCTTCTGGTCATCCATTGCTGCTGTACGGTCTCCTCACCGTCTTCCATGGGTCCCAGATGTCTGGTCAGATAAAAGACCACCTCATCTTCCAGCACCACTGCGCTTCCGGAAAATGCGCCTCCCTTTTGTACATCAGCCTGTTCCAGTACCTCTTTCTGCGGTTCAAGGACAATGGGAAGATGGGTCCAGTGTACCAGATCCGGGCTGGCTGCATGTCCCCAGTACATATTGGACCATTCCTGGCCGTGGGGGTTATACTGATAATACATGTGGTAATATCCCTGATACCAGCATAGGCCATTGGGGTCGTTCATCCAGTTCTTCCAGGGTGCAAAATGATATTGCTCTCTGTAAGGTGTGTCATAATATGCTGCCGTTTCACTGCCGCTCAGACATTGACCGCCTTCCTCAGGGTCTATATAACAGATCCCTCTCTCCAGAATCTTTTCACAGCCGCTTAAATATGCCAGTGATATTTCCGCATTTTGGACGGCAAGCTCGTAACCGGTCTGCCTGTCCACAGGTATTTTCATCCACTTATAATACTTCCGGCCCGCCGCATATGTGCTCTCCCTGCCTTCTGCATTTTTCAAAACCACATATCCTTCTTTTCCTTCCACTGATCTGGCCAGTATCTCCAGACATGTGTACTCACCTGTTTGTATCATATTTTCGCCTCCTGCTTCGCACGTTGTAAAACCGGTTCTATAATTATTATCCTTTAAATACATGGGTTTGTTTTCATTTTTATAAGTTATATCGGATTATTTTATGGAACCCGTTCCATGTATGTAAGTATAGGACTCTCTGACGGGTTTGTCAAGCACTTTTCCGTATGAATTCCCAAGACACAAAAGAGACCCGCGTTTTTCTTGTGCACTTTGCACAAACACAGGTCTCTTGATCTTTTTCATATAAATTTTAGCCAAAACCATTGCTTCATTTTTATAAGTTATCCGCAACACTACCCTTTTTATTTCTCACAGTGTTGTGCCGCCAAACTGCATTTCCACGTCCAAAATCTGTCTGTGGGGCACACCTTTCCTCTCCTCCACCAGATCCAGAAGGGTGTTTACACAAAGCTCTGCCAATAATTGTACATTCTGCCGAACTGCAGTCAGCCTGGGATAAACCATACGTGTCACATCCATTCCGTCAAATCCTATGATCTTCACATCCTCCGGCACGCGTATCTCTTTCTGCAGTACAGCATTCATACAGGCAATGGCAGCCATATCTCCTCCAAACACACCATCTATATCCGGATGCTGGCAGAGAAACCTTTCCATTCCCTCATAGTGGGCATTCCAGTCAAATACGTTCCAGTCCATAACCATGTCCAGTATCTCCACCCCCTGTCTCTGCATGACTTCTTTAAAGACACTGTGACGCTCCTGGGCGGCAATACCGGGGGCAACACCGGATACCTGCAGTACCTTTTTACAGCCATTCTTTAAAAGCAGCTCCGCAGCCATGCGTCCTCCCATAGCATGGTCACTTCCTATGAGGGGGATTCCGGGACCGAATTCCCTGTCTACGGAGACAATGGGCTTTTTCTGTTTCAGGTATTCCTCCTCATCCAGGGAGTGGGCCGCTGTGATAATGCCATCCACAATATTCCGATCCAGCATATCCAGATAATCCCTCTCCCTGTCACTGATCCCTATGGTATTGCAGATCATGGTTTTATATCCCTGACGGTATAGCTCCATCTCTATATGCTTTGCCAGGCAGGAAAAAAAAGGATGATCCAGATCCGGAACCATAACTCCCACGATACCGGTCCGGTTCCTGTATAGATTCCTCGCAAGTTCGTTTGGCGTATACCCCAGCTTCTCAGCCGCTTTTTCAATCTTCTTTTTTGTATCCGGCGATACGTAACCGGTTCCATTTAAGGCCCGGGAAACCGTTCCCACTCCCACTCCGGCCTGTTTTGCCACATCTCTGATGCTGGCCATTCCACTGCACCTCTTCCATACATATAACAGAAGCTGCCGTACCCTCCGTCTCCGGCGGGATACAGCAGCATGTCTATTCTCTCAGCAATTGTCTAGAAAGCCATCTTTTCCTCAAAGTAGGCCTTCAGGTCTTCAATTTTAACTCTCTCCTGCTCCATGGTGTCACGGTCACGGACAGTAACCGCTCCGTCTGTCTCAGATTCAAAATCATATGTCACACAGAACGGAGTACCGATCTCGTCCTGACGGCGGTAACGTTTTCCGATATTTCCTCTGTCATCATATTCACAGTTATACAGCTTGGAAAGCTCCTGGTAAATCTTTTCTGCGCCCTCGTTCAGCTTTTTGGACAGAGGCAGGATACCGATCTTTACAGGTGCCAGAGCCGGATGGAAATGCAGCACGGTACGCACGTCATTTCTCTCTGCGTCCAGAACTTCCTCGTCATATGCACTGCACAAGAATGCCAGTACCATACGATCAGCTCCCAGTGACGGTTCGATGACATAAGGAATATATTTTTCATTGGTCTCATCATCAAAATATGTCATATCCTGTCCGGATACATTCTGATGCTGTGTGAGGTCATAGTCGGTTCTGTCTGCGATACCCCAAAGCTCGCCCCATCCGAACGGGAATAAAAATTCCACATCTGTGGTTGCTTTGCTGTAGAAGCTCAGCTCCTCTTTATCGTGGTCACGGTAGCGAACTTCCTCATCTTTCAGACCCAGGCTGTGCAGCCAGTCAAGGCAGAACTGTTTCCAGTAAGCAAACCACTCCAGATCTGTGTCGGGCTTGCAGAAGAATTCCAGCTCCATCTGCTCAAACTCACGGGTACGGAATGTGAAGTTACCAGGTGTGATCTCATTACGGAAGGATTTTCCCACCTGTCCGATACCGAAAGGCAGTTTCTTCCTGGATGTCCTCTGTACATTCTTAAAGTTTACGAAAATACCCTGAGCAGTCTCAGGTCTTAAATAAACGGTATTCTTTGCGTCTTCTGTAACTCCCTGGAATGTCTTGAACATCAGGTTGAACTGACGGATATCTGTAAAGTTGTGTTTGCCGCAGGTGGGACATGGGATCTGATGTTCCTCAATAAACTCCATCATCTTCTCCTGGCTCCAGGCATCCACACTGCCCTCAATGGCAATTCCTTTTTCTGCGCAGAAATCTTCAATGATCTTATCCGCGCGGAAACGCTCATGGCACTCTTTACAGTCCATCAGCGGGTCAGAAAAACCGCCCAGATGACCGGAAGCCACCCATGTCTGCGGATTCATCAATATAGCACAGTCTACCCCTACATTGTATGGGCTTTCCATGATGAATTTTTTCCACCAGGCTTTTTTCACATTGTTTTTCAGCTCCACGCCAAGGTTGCCGTAATCCCAGGTGTTGGCAAGTCCTCCGTAAATTTCTGAACCCGGATATACGAATCCTCTGGATTTGGCAAGTGCAACGATTTTTTCCATTGTTTTTTCCATAATTAATCTCCTTTATATTCCCTGAGACATAAATATATGTCTGGTATTAACGTATTATTTATCGCTCGCGTATATCACATAGCCATACGCCTGCGTGGTCACCTGACTTTCACTGTCGGTATCCTCATCGGCTGAAAGTCTTGCCTGACTTTCATTGACCACTTCCATATTTTTGCTGACATACAGAATCGTTCCCGGCACCAGCACCTGCATGGGTTCCCGGATAATGATCACCTGCTGGTTTTCGCATCCGTCCGGTATTTTCGCAGTGGATGCATCTTTTCCTTTGGCATCCGTAAAGTCTGAAGCAAAAGCATATCCTTCTTTCTGTGCCTCTTTTACCGATCCGGCAAAAAAATCCACCTGATTAAATCCCCGGTAATCTGCCACAGACTGATATTCCAGCTGTACTTTCGCCTGCTCATCTTTTACCTGCATACTTTTTACCGATACCGCCTCACTTCCGGCTTCTTTGTTATAGGCTTCCACCAGTTCGTTGATCTGAGCGGTCAGCTCTTCTTCATTGTAAGTTTCGTTGGAAAAATCCTCCAGTAACAGTTCTTCTACCGTTCCCTTGTCATCCACCGTCACGGTAGTCTCTGTCATCTTTTCTATTCCGCCACAACCGGACAGTAACAGTACTGCTGCCAGTGCCAGTCCAAGCTTCTGTTTTTTCATGATTCTTTCCTCCGAATTACTCCTCTGACTCTTCCGCTCCCGGATAGTCAGACCTATTATACCGTCTGAGTGGTTAATTTTCAAGGTTTTTTCAGGAATCCATCACTTCCAAGATCTCCAGACTTTTAAACCGTTTGTCGGTATACCGGTCTATGTAGCGTTTTACCCATCGGGTCACTTCCCGTTCCACCTCCGATTTCAGGGTAAAAGAATAGATTTTCTCCAGCGGTGTCGCCACCATATATTGCAGTGTATACAAGGCTGATGGGGAAACCGGTATTCCGTCTTTTACCTGTTTGCGACAGCCCTCACAGATACAGCCCGACGCTTCCAGCGAAAGTACGGTGAGATTTTCCGTCTTCCCGCAGATCCCGCACTCGAAAAGGCGCGGATATTCTCCGTTGATCATCATCGCCCGCATCTCGAAGATCGAGCGGATGAGCCGGTTGGAAATCTGCCCCCGGATCAGCGCTTTCATCGTGATGTACAGGAGATTCAGCATATCCGTCTCCCGGTTGCCCTCTCTTCCGTAATAGTCAGCAATCTCCAGAAAATAGAAACCATAGTACACGCCCGGCTGCTTTGCCGCAAGTTCCGTAAAATACTCCCGGATATTTGCCTGGGACAGTGTGTAAGCCGTTCGCCCTTCAAAAAGCTGAAAACTTCCGAACACAAACGGATTTGCTATGGCAAGATACGGACTGGTACTTTTTCTGGCACCTCTTGCAAACGCGGTGATCTTCCCCCGCTCCCGGGTCAGGATCACCATACGTTTGTCATAATCCCCGACCGGCGTGGCGGCTAACACCATGCCGGTGACGGTAATGGGTTCACTCATACAGATCAGATCTCTTTCTTGTTATATCCGAAGTTTTTCATCAGGGTATCACTGTCTCTCCAGTCTTTTTTGACTTTTACCCAGATCTTCAGATTGACTTTTTCTTCCAGCATCTTTTCGATCTCAAACCGGGCATTGCTTCCGATCTTCTTTAACATCGATCCCTGTTTTCCGATAATGATACCTTTATGAGAATCTCTCTCGCAAACGATCGTTGCCTCGATATCCACGATACGCTGCCCCTTTCTCTCCCGCATCTTTTCAATGGTCACGGCGATACCGTGCGGAATCTCCTCGTCTAACGCATGCAGCGCTTTTTCACGAATGATCTCCGCTACGATCTGTCGCTGCGGCTGATCGGTCACGGTATCTTCATCATAAAACATCGGACCGTACGGCATGTATTGAAACAGGCTGTCCACGATGTCTTTCGTGTTCTGTCCGCGCAGGGCAGATGCCGGGATGATCTCTGCAAAATCATACAGTTTCCGGTAATTGTCGATCACCTGTAAAATCTCTTCTTTTTTTACCGTATCCACTTTGTTGATTACCAGAATAACCGGCAGACTGGTCTTTTGTAACTGCTCGGCAATGTGTTTTTCACCGGCACCGATATACGTGGTCGGTTCTACCAGCCACAGGATCACATCCACATCTTTCAGTGTCTGCTCTGCCACATTTACCATATATTCGCCCAGTTTATTTTTCGCTTTGTGGATACCCGGTGTATCCAAGAAGATGATCTGTCCATCTTCACAGGTATACACGGTCTGGATCTTATTTCTGGTTGTCTGTGGTTTTTTGGATGTAATAGCGATCTTCTGTCCGATCAGATGGTTCATCAGCGTGGATTTTCCCACATTCGGTCTTCCGATGATCGCCACAAATCCGGATTTAAAATTTTCCTTCATAGATTCTCCTTTATTTTACAAGAGGTTCGATCTGTTTTAAGATCTCACGGTTCTTTTCCAGTGCGGATTCACTTCCCACAACACAGATATTCTTCTGTTTGAGCACTGATTCTACCAGATCACCGAGTGCCTGGATATCTTCCGGCTGAGCAGTCAAAATCTGATTTCTCTCCTCCTGCAGTTCTTCTTCCGTAACGCCTGCAAACCATGCGCCAAGGGACAGTTCTCCTTTTGCATATGGATTCAGCGGCACATCCAGATCACTGATCGTACCGATGATGTATTTGGTCATTTCTCTCTCGTCCGCAGTAAATGCACGCAGATACTCCGGTGTTTTTTCAAATACTTCCAGTGTATTTTTCAGATGCGGATCACGGTAAGATACCAGGAAGCTGTCTCCGGACCTCTTAAAACTGCTCATGCAGCCGTAAGCACCGCCTTTGACACGGATATTCATCCACAGATAATCATAGCTTAAGATCACTTTCAGAATCCGCAGTGCTCCGGTATATGCATAGCCGGCTTCTTTGTAGTTACCGCTGACCGCCACATACTGTACCTGACCGGCGGTAGAGAAGCCTTCGTTTTTCTGTTCCAGATCATAATGGATCTTTCCGGTCTGTACCGGTGTCTGGTACAGGAGATGACGCAGAGTAGAAACTCTTCCCTCCACACCCAGATAACCTTTTTCGTCGGTGGTCACACTGACAAAAAGATTTTCCGGGCGGAAGATCAGAAGCATCAGTTTCTTCAGATTCTCTTTTAATGTCTCTTTTTTCTCTTCAAAATGTTTTTCCAGATCTTCGATCAGACGGAAATATCCGATTCCTGCGATTCGATCCTGGAAATTGGATACCGGTGAATAGTAGGACGCTGCACGCATCACTGCCGTGGAATGTCCTGCCGCCGCCAGGGAAGACTGCAGGCGTGCCTTCTGTTGAGAAAGGATCTCATACAGACGCTTATCATCGTCCAGTTTTGAAGTAAACAGGATCTCACGGATCATCGAGAATACAAATTCTTCTTTTTCCACCAGATATTTTGTCTTCACACCGAACATCCGCAGGCAGTCATCTCTCTGTTCCTTGCCCTGGAATACCTGTAATCCACAGTTGATGCCGCCACTCTGTGCGTTGATCTCATGGAAAAGTTCTCCATAAGTAAAGTGAGCGGTATCCACATACCCAAGAACGGATTTTAAAATTCCCATATAGGAAATCAGTTCGTCCGGCACCTGTTTCGTATCAAATAACAGTGTCAGATAGGTAATACCGTTTGTATCCAGATTGTGATGCAGTACGGTATTTCCGGTCACATGATGCGGTGTATTGTAGATTTTCAGTGCTTCTTTTCCGATATCCCCGCGTTTCAGCATCGGGATCTTTTCTTTTGCCTCGGCACTGTCCTCGCTGTCCTGAAATTCTTTCAGTTTTCCGGTCTTTTCCACCAGTTCTTCCAGCTGTTCCTGGGATAACGATGCTTTGTAAGCAGCTAATTTTTCTTCTGTCTGCTTCTCTTCCTGTGTGGTCAGTCCTTTTTTCGGAATGCCGAGTACCACTGCACTGTGCGGGTTATCCAGCATAGTCTCCTGAATCAGTTGTTCAAAAAATCCTTCACCGGCTTCTTTCTTTAACTCATCAAATGCCTGCAGTTTTTCCAGATGAACGAACGGTTTGTTGTCATCATACAGCCAGCTTTCGCACACATCGATGCTGTACATCAGTCCACGCGGATAGGAACCGTAATCAGATTCCCGGAAACGGAATTCCAGATAGTTGATACCTGCTGCGATCGCTTTCTGATCGATGCCGTCTTTTACCAGCTTTTCCAGTGTCTCGCGGATCACCTGCAGGAATTTTTCTTTGTCTTTTTCCTCGGCGCTCTTCACTTCTACTGTAAAGAACGGCTGATAAATCCCATCGTTGTAGCCACCGTCCACATCTTTGCCGATTCCGGCATCTAAGAGTGCCTGACGAAGCGGTGCACCCGGTGCAGAAAGCAGGACATAATCAAGGACCTCAAAAGCGGTGCATCGTTTCACATCCAGTCCGTCTCCAACCACCATACTGTATGTCAGATACGTATTTTCTTCTTCAGAATCGTTCTCTCCTACCGGATAAAATATCTTATGTTCTACCGGTTTCTCAAATGGTTTCTGTTTTGCGATCCGAGAATCTACGGTAATCTGATCGAATTTGCTCAGATATTCTCTGTCCATCCACTCCAGACGCTCTGCCATATCCATATTTCCATACAGGAAAATATAGCTGTTGGACGGATGATAGTATTTGCCATGGAATGCCAGGAAGTTTTCATAAGTCAGATCCGGGATGCATTTCGGATCTCCACCGGACTCTACACCATACGGGGTATCCGGAAACAGCACGTTGAAAATCTCACGTTCCAGCACTTCTTCGGAGGATGAAAATGCTCCCTTCATCTCGTTGTATACAACACCGTTGTATTTTAACGGATCTTCCACCTGATCCAGCTGATAATGCCAGCCTTCCTGACGGAAAATCTCTTCTTTTTCATAAATATTCGGATAAAATACCGCGTCCATATAGACGTGCATCAGGTTTTTAAAATCCTGATCGTTGCAGCTTGCTACCGGATACATCGTCTTATCCGGGTAAGTCATCGCATTTAAAAAGGTATTCAGGGAACCCTTGACCAGTTCCACAAAAGGATCTTTCAACGGGAACTGACGGGATCCGCACAGCACACTGTGTTCCAGGATATGTGCGACACCGGTGCTGTCTGCAGGCGGTGTCCGGAAAATAATATTAAATACTTTATTTTCGTCGTCATTTGCCAGCAGCATCACTCTTGCGCCGCTCTTTTTATGGCGCAGCAGATATCCGTCGGCATGGACGTCTTCGATTCTTTCTTTCTGTAAAACTTCATAAGCACTGCAATCTGTAATCTGCATTCCTGCCTCCCATCTCACAAAACCTTATTTTTCTTCCGGTTTCTGTGTCTCTTTCTTTCCGTTATAATAATTGTTCAGTAATTCGATCTGCTTCTTTTTCAAAATCAGGTTGATTCCTTCCGGATTCAGCACATAGCCTTCCACATCCTGGAGCATATAACGCGGCAGCTGACCAAACGGTACCTGGATCAGACGGTTCTGTACTTCTTTTCCGCGGTAATGTTTTACCAGTTCGCCGGTATCGGAAAAGATTGGCTGAAAACGTTCACCTTTTTTATTCTGGACAAACATCAGACGTACATTTTCTTTTCCGTTTTCATCTTTTGCCACATCTACCGGCATCAGATAGGTAGATCTTGTCAGGTTGGCTGACATTTCTTCTTCCAGATCTTTCAGTGCCACTCTGTCCGGTTCCACCCCCGGCTTTCTTAACTCCTGTAAAAAGTATACTGCGGACAGCAGTAACTGTGGGTTCAGGATCGGTTTGCGGTTCTCCGGAAGAGCATCCACATCCGGCATCCGGACGATCTGTGTCAGTTCGATCTTATTTTCCTGGTCTCCATCGCAGAATACCACTTCGTTGATTCCCATGGAAAACAGATTCATATAAAACATTGATGCATCTTTTTTCTGCACCTTCACCGGAAGAATCAGTTTCTTTTCTTCTTTATATTTTTCTGCAAATGCTTTCATTTTATCCTGATCGGTAAAAATCCATACCTGATCGTTAAAGCTCTCTTCATCGCAGGTGGCAAACGGCATCCGTGTCACTGCGGAATACGCAACCAGCATCTCATCCAGATTCTGTAATTTCTTAATAATAAATACCTGATCTACTGTCATTTCTTTATCTATCCTTTCGTCTTCCTTCGACTGTCTCTATTCACGTCGCTTACAGATAAGTATAGCATAAAACCGTCCCAAGAACAACGAGGGAAACGCGTTTTACACGCAGCAAAAAAGGACTGCCGCTTGCGCGACAGCCCTTTCGTTGTTTTGATTTATCCTCACGGAAGAATCTTAATTCAAGAATTACTCTTCTTTTCCGTACAGAGTGATCAGTTTGTTCAGATATGCATATCTTTCTTTTGCTTCGTTTTCGTTCTTAGCAAACAGTCTAGCTGCTTTTTCCGGGTTAGAACGTTTCAGAGAGTTGTAACGAACTTCGCCGTCCAGGAATGCCTGGTAATCTTCAGAAGCCGGTGCTTTGGAATCCAGTGTGAACTTGTTCTCTGCAGCCGGGTTGAAGCGGAAGTTATGCCAGTATCCACATTTAACTGCCAGTTCTTCCTCAGTCTGAGCTTTGCTCATACCTTTCTTGATACCATGGTTGATACATGGAGCGTAAGCGATGATCAGGGATGGTCCCGGATATGCCT
>OLQH01002100.1_pt1 | contig 12631 bp, 11 predicted proteins | sample 1672671 | NCBI WGS metagenome assembly OLQH01 (sample SAMEA3136712, study PRJEB25190) | human gut metagenome
TTGTCATTCCCTCTGCCCGTACCGCCCCGCTGGAAATCACCACATCCCCGGGATTCACCTCATCCCCAAAGCCTCCGGATCCTCCTACTCTCAGAAAGGTATGAGCATCCGTATGTTCCATATAGTCATATAAAATCATTTCCATCTCAGGTGCACCGCTGCCTCCGCTCACCACGGTAATATGTGCGCCTTTGTAATATCCGCTGTAGGACAGATACATTCCCGACTGGCCTATCATACGGGCATGTTCCATTCTCCCGGCAATGACTTTGGCCGGGTCCTGGTCATAAGAGCAAAGAGCATCCCTGACACAGATTAGCACAAACTCTCCCACCTGGGAGGTATCTATCTGGGTCAAAGCCGGTTTCCCCTGGATATAAAATCCCTTTTCCGGGATATTTTTATCATATTCATACTGTGCATGAATCTGTCTGATGGATTCTTTTTCCCTAATTTTATCGCTTAATTTTCCCAATCCTCTACTCCTCCATCATCTGTCTGCGCAGCCTGTGGGCATTTCTGCGAAGGCCGTCATCTATGTTTTCCGGGACAGAATACTGGGTAATGCAGGCGGCTGCGGATATACTGCCCAGGATACCGCATTCTTTCGGTGCAAGTCCCTCACAATAGCCGTATAGTACTCCGGCGGAGGAACTATTGCCCCCTCCTGTGGCATCTATAACCGCAAGGTCCTGTACTCCGGGTACTTTCTGAATCTCCCGGGGAGATATCACATAAGCCCCTTTGGAACCTCTCCGGTAATAGACCAGGGGCACACCAAGAGCTCGGAGCTGTTCCACAGTCTCTGCCTCCTCACACCCAAACAGCCTTTTTGCTTCCCCTGCATTAATGGAAAAAACATCGATCCCTTCCGCTATGCCTCTGACAGCATCCATATACTGCGGGCAGGCATAATCTCCGTTCAGTTCCCACAGGATACGGAAGCCATACTGATTCTTTAAGTCCAGGATTTTCTTCCAATACTCCGAATCCGTGCCCTTAAAAATATATACCCCTTTTGCCTCCCTGCAGTGGGGTTCTATCTCCCGGGGCGTGGCCTCCATCAACTGATAGTGTTCTGCTCCGTAGAGGGGAGCTTCTGTCCGCTCCCCATTCTCCTGATACTGCAGGATTGAAATCGGACTGCATTCTGACTTTATGGTAATTCCCTCCATAGAAAGCCGGTTCTTCTCAAACCAGCTTTTATGCCTGTCATACAGATCCTGCCCGGCCCCGGTGACTAAAATCACCTGGTCCGTCCACAGTTTGGCTCCGCACAGTGCATAGATGCCAGCTCCCCCCAGCAGCTTTCCCATATACGTTCCGTCAGCTAGGGTCATATCATCCATAACTGCGGTTGATACGATTACGTATTCCATACCAGCAAACCCCTATATTCCTTTTACCGTGAGGCATTCCGCCACGATAGCGCCCTCATCCACCATGAATCCCGCCGCTCCGTTTGCGAAGGAATCGTCTGTACAGGTAACTTTCTCTTCATTATCCACAAACATGGTCAGCCGGTTTCCTTTTACCTCCAGTCTTATCTCATGTGTCATGTCATCTGTGGTGGGATACGCAGCGGCAGCCAGAGATATCACATCCCGGTCAAAGCGTTTTATGATTTCCGCCTTGTTGTCCCGGAAGACAGCCGCATAGTATCTTCTGTGGCCTTTGGCTCTTGCCACAACCCCCGCGCATTTGCCGTGTACAAACTGAAGCTTTGTCTCTATGGAATAATCATCCCAATCCGTCGTTCCTATGGTCATTACCCCGTTTTCTTCCGGATGGGACAGGGAAATGGTTGCCAGATAGTCCGGACCATAGTGTTTTACCGATGTCATAAATGCTGACAGCCACTGTGTACGTGTCACAAAGGGGCTGATCCCCGGTGTCAGTTCATTGGCCTTTCCCATATGGAAGAGTTCCGGAGACCCTTTCCAGTCCAGACTTTTTACCACGACAGCACCGTTGAGCATACGGTCGCTGTTCAGCCGGATTCCCAGTCGGTAGATTGCCCGGCCTTTGGTATCCGGCACCTTCCAGGTAATTTCATTCATACCTTGTTCTAATCTTACAGGAGACCCTTCTATAGTGCTGATACTGTCATTCTGGTCATAGTAATCAATAAATAATTGCAAATCAGGATTTTCTTCTTCAAAGCATTTTACCGTCATGTGCACGGTCTGGCCGGAATAAATGGAAGGGCTTGCATATACTTCAAAATAAGAAGTCCCGGCTTTTGCCTTTGGCGCAGGATCCACAAAGGTTGCCACTGATGCGGAGGCCTTTGCTCCTCTGCTCAGATTCTTATATGTAATCTGAAGTCCGGCTTCTCCTTTTTCTTCCCAGGCATTTTTTACTTCTGTAGCTGCCTGTACATGAATGGGTTCCGGGTGAAGCATAAAGCCCTGGGTGGATCCCCTATATTCAAATGCAAATTTATTCTCCGGAAGTTCAGCAGCTTCCCCTGCCAGGGCAGAGGCTGCTTTGATAATCTTTCTGCTCTCCTGCACTGCATCGGAGATACAAGACCCCCCATCGGAGCTTACCACCAGCATTCTGTCAGCCACGGGGCCCCTCAGGTCAATGCCGTGATTGATGGCATCCAGACCCAGGCGTATCCCGTTCAGGCATCCCACATTTCCTGCGTTACAGTCTGTATCCCAGCCGGCGCTGGTAGCGATAGAGATACTCTCCTGGAAATCATCCCCCGCCATTTTCAATGCCATGATAACCGCCAGATGATTGGGCACCATGGGGCAGTTTCCCGGATACAGATGGTATCCGTGATTCTCCTGGATCCAGTCACGCACCTGTCTCCAGTCTGCTGCCTGGTTGCACTGTTCCACCACATCATCCACAAGCTTCAGGAGTTTTTCCCCGTATTCCCCCTGTACGTATTTTCTGGCACTGCGGAGCAGTTCATCCACGTCTTTGATGTCAAAAGCCAGGGCTTCGATGGCTGCCAGATACACGGCCGCCTCCACGGCGATCCCCGCGTGACTTACAATAGCAGCTTCTCTTGCCATTTTTGCTGCGCGTTCAGGATTTCCCGGATTGCTCATGGCCCAGGTATCAATAAAGATCTGTGATCCGATGGCCTCCGCAATGGATTGTCCATTATATTCAAAAGAACCGCTGTACGGAGGCTTCACTCCCTGTTTTAATCTCAGGTATGCGGAATGCTCTGTGGATCTTGCCAGGCCTCCCCACCAGAGAATGGTTTTATCTTCTATGATATAATTCAGCCATGTCTGTCCAATCTGATCCGCGGTCACGTCTTTCGGATATCCATTGTCCTCAAGTGCACGGTAAAATACAAACGTACCTGATATGTCATCATCTGGGACTATCAGAGGGAAGCCATTATGCTCTGCCACAAAATTCTCTATTTTGCCGAATTCTTTTACAATATTTTCATAGGACCACCCTTCCACAGGCCTTCCCATATATACTCCTATGATTTTACCCAGCACTCCTGCATAGATTTGTTCTCCGTATGTTTGACTTATCATAACTAACCTCCAATATTATTATTTAACCTTTCACAGATCCGCCGGTCATCCCTTCGATAAAATATTTCTGCAGCAGCAGGAATACGATAACCACCGGAACTATCATAATCACAGCTCCGGACATGATAATACTCATATCTCTGGAGAATGTTCCATTGAGATTTAAAAACTTTATTGTTGCCGTAAAATTTGTCTCTCCCTGGAGCAGTGTAGAACTTAATAAATATTCGTTCCAGGAATTCAGTGCCACTATTACGGCTACTGTTATCATTCCCGGTGATACAATGGGCAGCATCGCCTTGGTAAATACCTGAAAGGTCCCAGCCCCATCGATGCGGGCCGCTTCTTCCAGATCTTTTGGTATTTTAAGGAAAAACGTCCGCATGAGAAAGATAGGCAGAGGAAGATTCCATGCCGCAATAACTACTCCTGCGGCAAACGGATTCCCCATAAGTCCTAATTTGACAAATGTAGAGTACAAAGGCAGTAAAAACAGCTGCATAGGTACAGTTGTCACCAGCATGAAGTAAATCAGGATCATACCCCACATTTTAATTTTCTTTCCCGCAATGACATACCCGCATCCCGCGGACGCCAGTACTCCTACCACAACAGCGGTTCCGGAAAGCTTGAGGCTGTTGGCAAATCCTTCTCCGAACTTGCCCAGCTCCCAAGCCTGCCGGTAATTATAAATGGAGAACTCTTTCGGCCAGGCCAGGGGATTCGCCACAATCTCCGCATGCGTCTTAAAACTGTTAACCAATACCAGCAGCACCGGTGTAAGGGCAATGGCTGATAAAACCGCCAGAATAACTACTATAATAACTCTATGAATGACCTGCTTCTTTTTCATTATTCAGCCACATCCTTTCTGCTTATCCAAACATAGCAAAATGCTGCAACACTTCCAAATAACCCCATCACTACAGATACTGCGGCGCTGCGTCCAAACTTAAAGGCAGAAAATGCCGTACTGTAGGCAAAGGTGCTCAGCAATTCAGTGGCATGAGCAGGTCCTCCTCCTGTGAGGAGGTATACGTAATCAAAGGAAAGGAACGAATAGATTACAATCATTACAAACATTAACTTTACAGTAGGCATAATGTTTGGCAGATATATATAACGATAGATCTGCCATGCATTTCCCCCTTCTACCCGGGCCGACTCAATCTGGTCCATTGGTGTCTGCCGCAGAGCCGCCAGATAAATCACGGTCAAAAAGCCCCAGTAATGCCATATATCTACTCCGACTACACCGTAGAGTGCGGAAGACATATTACCTAACGGCGATGAAATATTCAGTCCCAGATCCTTCAGATATCCGATGACTCCCGCATTGGGAGAGAACATAATATTCAGCCAGATTACCGCATTGGTGGAAGGCGCCAGAATATATGGGATCAGATAAAAGGTCTGAAACATATTCTTGGTCTTCTTCATGTTGATCAGCAGTACTGCGGCAACCATTCCTATGGTTACCGGGACGATGAGAAAAATAAGCGTCCATTTAAAATTATTCTTCAAGGATGTTATAAAGATTGGATCACCCAGAATATCTTTGAAGTTCTGCAGTCCTATCCACTTCATCTCTCCCATTCCGTTCCATTCCGTAAACGAAGCATAAATAGTGGTAACTGCCGGAATCAAAACTACAGACAGGCTTAAAAGTATAGCGGGTGCGGCAAGTAAGTAATAACCTGTTTTTCTTTCTCTTTTACTCTTTCTATCGCTCATCCCTTATTACTCCCATTTACTTTGCTCTGGCAGGCTCTGCCAATGGGCTCACCAGATTCTTTTCCAATTCACCAGGGAACACGGCATCCACAGAATCCAGAAACTCTTCGGGCGTCATAACTCCCTGCCAAACCATATCAATATCTCTCCACTTTTCCTGGGTTTCGGGCGGCATAAACGTGGTTGGATGGAAGCTGAACTGTCCGTTATCAATTGCCGTACAGGCTTCTTTTACTGCGCCTATAAATTCACCGCCCAATCCTTCAATGGAACTTTCATCTACCGTAATCTCTTTGAGTGGTGTTGCCCAGTATCCCGGCCATCCTTTTGTCATTTCTACCAGGAAATCCTCTGTCAGCATAGTGTCTAAAATTTTGGCACATTCATCCGCGTAGGGTGTGGTGGCACTGATGCTGAAGTTACAGGGGGTAGCCACATCATACACTGGTGACGGCTGATCAGACTGAAGGGACGGAAATGGAGCAAAACCAAGATCATCTTCCAGTTCCCCGGTAAAGAACTGTCCTGCAAACTGGAAATACAAGGTAGGCGCAAGGACAAAAGGAGATTTTTTCTCTGAAAGCATCTGCATACATTCCTGAGAATCCAGATCCGTGTAGTCAGACCCTCCCAGATAGCCTTTTTCATACCACTCTTTCGACAGCTCAACGGCTCCTGCCATTTCTGGATTGTTAAAAGGAGTCTTACCGCTGAGGCAGTCATACATCACAGACGGATATGTAAAATGGCTGATCATAAGAGAACTGAAATTATCGTTGCAGGGCTTCCAGCCTTTATTTCCGGCCAGAGATCCATACAATCCGTCTTTCATTGCCTCGTCCATAATAGTTGTGAGTTCTTCTACTGTAGTGGGTACCTCCCAGCCTTTCTCCTCGAATAAAGCCTTGTTATAGAAAATTCCTCCCACAGAAATAGAATTCGGAATGGAATACAGACTTCCGTCTACCGTACAGGCATCATATAGAATTTGCAGCATTCTGTCCTTCCACCCGTACTGCTCAGCATATTTATCCAGGCTGATTACCTTTCCCTCCTGGACATAGGTGGATACATAGGAGGGACCGGAAGCATATACTATATCCGGGCCGGAGTCAGCTGCCAAAGCAACCGGAATATCTTTGTCCACAGTATTTCTGAATTCCAGTGTCAGCCAGTATTCATCCTGTGACTCGTTGTAACTGTCCACCAATACCTTCTGCATGTGTTCCTGATAGGGGGTGGCACAGCCCCAGAACCACATGGAAATCTGCTTTCTGTCTCCCTCTGCCGATGCTGATTTACCGGACTTCTCTTTCTCTGAGCTGCCGCATCCGGCCATTCCTACTGCCATACACAATGCTAATACTAAAGATAATACTCTTCTCTTCATATCCGATCCTCCACTTCTTATTCAGCCACCTGCCATTTAGGTGCTAAGTTGATCAAATCTTCTGCCACTGGCGTCATGTCTATATGATTTACCTTGTTAATCGTCTCTCTCCATACCAGCGGTACGGCATCCACACCATTCATCGCTCCAGCCATTGCCCCTGCCATTGCCGCATTCGTATCACAGTCACCCCCGATATTAACCGCATACTCAATGGTATTCTTAGGATCTCCTTTTCCCAGGACAAAAAGTCCGATGGTCTGTGGAATGGAATCTGCACAGAGATCTCCTCCGCCAAAGTAGCTGTAAATGGCGTCCATTCCCTCTTGCGGGGATTTTGCCTTAAATGCCAGATCTGCAGCATAATCAATCCGCTTGCCAATGGACGGAGCCGGAATATCATTTCCGTAGGCTTCTCCTGCTGCTGCCGCTTTTATAGTTTCTTCCACCACTTTACCGATATCGGTCTCCCCTTTCATGCAGACTGCGATGCCCCATGCGATTGCAGCTCCCGAGGATACTGCTACTTTCGTGTTATGTGTCACAAGACATGTCTGATATACGTCCCTGACAATCTCCTCAATAGAGCTGTCCCGCAGCCCGTGGATGATTCCCAGAGGGCTGATCCGCATGGCAGAGCCATTGGTATTGCCATATTTTCCGGATTCACCGATGGGGCAGCCTTCCCGTATCGCTTTCAGTGCCCGCTCTGTGCTGGGTCCAAAAGGACTGGCGTATTTATCTTTCACCCGATCCGCCCATTTTTCCAATTCCTTTGCAATGTCCTCTGGAACCACTTTACGATACCGCAGAAAGGAATGGGTCAGTGCCAGAGCCTGCTCCGTATCATCTGTATATTCCCCTGCCAGAAGTCCGTCATGGTAGATATGTCCTTTCTCCGGCGGATAAAAGGTATCAATCCATCCATATAATTCCCTGATGCGGTTAGGTGTCAAAAAAGATGAAGGTACACCCAGGGCATCTCCGGTTGCTGTCCCGTAAAGGCATCCCAAAGTTCTGTCCATTTTACTGATTTTCATTTTTTATCCTCTCTTACATTTTATTTTTTGTGCTGTCACAGGATATGTCTGCTCCAGTCTTTCAATTAACTGCTCAAAGTCCGGCAGATTCGTCTGCCCACCTGTCATCTCCAATACAAAACTTGCATTGGCCGCCCCCACATAGCCTGCCAGCACCGGTTCCAGTCCCCACACTGCTAAAGCTGACACAACCCCGCTGGTGTAGGCATCCCCCGCGCCGGTGAAATCTACAATCTGCGTCCCCGTTACCACAGGCACCCGGGTCATCTGACTCTGCTCATAGACTCTGCTTCCCTTCTCACCGTTTGTAATAAACAGCAGACCCCCGTTTAAATAAGCTGCCAGTTCTTCCTCCCTGTGAAACTCCAGATGTTTCATCAGGTATTCAGCCTCATGCTGATTAATAATTACCGCCTTAACACCGGGCAGATAGGGAATCAGTTCCCGGGAGCATATACCGGTTACGATACAGGATTTGTTCTCTTCGATCCCACGTTTCAGATATTCTTCCGTATATCCATTCAACATGGGGGCTATCACCACCCAATCTCCTAATTTTGCTTTTGCATCTGCCCTCCCATATTGGGCCGCCCCTGCATAACCAAGACAGATAGTTTTTCCATCTTGCTGCATGTACATGTGAGCATATCCCGACCGGCAGTTTTCTACTTTTGTAATGTTTTCACAATTCAGTCCTTTTTCTTTCCAATAATCCTCTAAGCCGCTGTCTTTATAGTCATAGCCCACCGGATAGAAAAGGTCGGGGATAATCCCTGTGATACTTTTAATACCAACAGCAATATTCGGGGCACATCCCCCCCATACCGGATCTGGATATTCTTTTGTAATCTCCACAATATCTCCTGGTCCAGGCAGTTTACTTACTTCATATATGTAATCACATACAGCTGCTGCTCCTATTACTGAAATCCTTTCCTTTTCCAGAATATCTCCTCCTTCCATTTATTTACATCTTGTCTGCTTGTTATGTTGTATTAACTTTAACACAAGTTGTAAAGTGTGTCAACTATCAACTATAAAATTATTTTTTCTTGTGCAATTTTACTTTTTATAAATAAGTTTGACATTTAGGAAGAAAGTATGTAGAATCAATATATAATCTTGTCTGCTTGTAATAACTACATAACAATAAAGGAGGGAGCAATATGGGACAGACATTAGATCGCAATTCCCCTATTCCCGCATATTATCAGATAGAGCTTGACTTAAAGGAACGAATTACGAAAAAGGAATGGGATATTAATGACCGGCTGCCCAGTGAAGCAGAGTTGTCGGCCCAGTACGATGTAAGCAGGGTTACTATACGGCAGGCTCTGGCAGAACTGGAGAAGGATGGAATTATTAAGAAACAGAGGGGAAAAGGAGCTTTTGTCAGCGCCAATCCCCAGGCATTTATACACGATTTAGACTATAGTATTATTTCAGGGGAAAAACTGAATCACCAAGGGTTTGAGATGCACGCTAAAGTTTTGGAGCTGCAGCTGTTCACAGCTCCCCGAAGTGAAGTATACGAAAATCTGGAGATTTCCCAGGACTCCCCGGTGGTTTATATTAAAAGGCTTTTTCAGCTGGACGAACGGCCTATAGCAATCTGTGACTCATGGCTTCCTGCCTGTCTGACACCAAAGCTTCAGGAGCGGGGACTTATAGATGGAAAACTATCCAAAACATTAAATGCTTATTATCAGCTTGTGCCTGAAAGAATAACAGACTATCTGGAAGTTCTCCGGCCTACCAGCAAGCAAGCTCTGCTGTTAAATACAACATCCGAATCTCTATTAATCCTTCTGAAAGGTATCTCCTATATGAAGGATGGCACACCGCTGGAATATTCAAATACTTATTGGCTGGGCGATGTGATGCGATTCAAATTCCAGCTTCATGCAACGGAAAACGGGTTTGAAATCGACAATTAAGCATAAAGAACCATCGGTTTAAAACCGGTGGTTCTTTATGCTTAATTATCCATACCTGTTCAGTATGTTACCCTTAACCTATCATTGGTTCCACTCTTGTTGCCGTATCAGCTGCTGCGTCAGGAATGCTAAAATCATATGTATGCATTTTTTATATAGTCTTTACACTTTCTTAAACCTTCTATCACAGAATCAACACATTTTTCTTTTATAGTGATAATCAAATAAAGGCCAGCTGCCTTTTTCATATAGATTTCTTTTCATATACGCCGGTACCTCATTCGTACCGGCCCTCCTATTTTATACGCTATAATTTCCACTCTCGCATATATGATTACTTTTCTCTTACTGCTTGACAACTATTCCCGCTTTCGTTACCATTAACTTAGTTTACCGTCATGCTGCTTACCGGCTGCATGATTCACCTGTAACACGGAAAGGAGGAGTTTAATATGATACAGCATTCCAGAGAGGCAGAAGAAGCCGCCGTAATACATGTTGCCCGTAAGATGTGTGCTGCTGCCAGAACCGCCCCCAAGACAAAGGGAGAGGACTATCTGGCTGCCTGCATTCTGACAGGAAAAGAAAAAGAGGAGTTGGCAAACCAGATGGAGGCGCTATCCCCGAAACTGTCCTATGGCTTTTTCATGAGAGATGCGGCTAATGTACGTGACAGCTTTGCTGTTGTATTGTTTGGCATTAAAAACCAGGCCCATAAAATGAACGACGGATGCCGCTACTGCGGGTTTGAAAACTGCAGTGCCTGTATGGAGGCCGGAGGAATGTGTGCGTTCGGCCCTATGGATCTGGGCATTGCCATAGGCTCCGCAGTCAGTGTGGCTGCTGATGCCAGAATTGACAACCGGGTAATGTTTTCAGCCGGGAGAGCGGCTATGGAGCTTGGAATTCTCGGAGAGGATGTAACAGACGTTATCGGCATCCCCCTTTCAGCCAGAGGAAAGTCACCATATTATGACAGAAAGAGATAAAAGGAGGATCAGCAATGTCTATAGAAAAGGTACGGAATCATCTGAAACAATACGGTTTAGATTCTAGAATTATGGAGTTTGATACCTCATCTGCAACCGTAGAGCTTGCAGCACAGGCCGTGGGATGTGAACCCGCGCGGATCGGAAAAACTATGTCTTTTAAAGCAGAGGACAAGCCCATCTTAATTCTCACCGCCGGAGATGCCAAGATTGACAATGTCAAATATAAGAATCAGTTTCACGTAAAAGCAAAGATGCTGGCGGCGCAGGAGGTAGAACCCCTTATCGGTCACGGGATCGGCGGCGTCTGTCCCTTTGGAATTAATGAGGGGGTGGATGTCTATCTGGATGTCTCCCTGAAGAGATTTCCCTCAGTATTTCCCGGTGCCGGCAATGACAGCAGTGCGGTTGAACTGACCATGGAGGATCTGGAGCGGTGCGCCGGAAGCAAAGGCTGGATAGACGTATGTAAAGGCTGGGAGTAATTCCCAGCCTTTATCCCTCCGTAAACAGATACCTATAATACTTCGGTAATTGGTCTCTTTACAGCCAGCACTGAGTATCCTCCAGGTGCCTGATAAACAATCTGCCTGCGTCCTCCGGCTTCTTGGCCTGATGGTATTTAAACAGCATTTCATCCTCTGCGGTCATACCAAGAATCTCTATTTTGCCTGCTTCATGGGAGAGGACATAACGAAAGTTTTTCCCCATTCCATTCTGCATATTCTTAGCCTCCTCAACGATCTTAAAGCCCTGCTTTAAAGGAACCTGGAACTGGTTCTTTACTCCGCTGACCGGACGGCACTGAAATACATAGTACGGGAGCACTCCCGCTGCTGTAAGCCTTTTCAGCAGCGTACCCAGCACCTGAGGAGAGTCGTTGATTCCTTTTAAGAGTACCGCCTGATTTCGAACGGGAATTCCCACATGCAGCAAAGCCTGAACGGCTGCCTTGGATTCTCTGGTAATTTCATTGGGATGATTGAAATGCGTGATCACATAGATTTGCTTTTTGCTGCTGTATCTCTGCAAAATATCCAATAACTCTTTGTCTTCTGTTATTCGCATGGGCAGCACCACAGGGGTTCTTGTCCCAAACCGGATAAAATCAATATGCTCCATTCTGCATAAGCGCTCCAGATACTTTTCAATTACCTCATTGCTGTTGAGGAAGGCATCCCCACCGGATATAAGAACATTGCTGATTTCTGTGTGCCCTTCTATGTATTCCATAATCTTATCGAAATACTTTGCTATCTCTTTGTCTGACAATCCAACCAGCCTCTTTCTAAAACAATGACGGCAGTACATGGCACACCTGTTTGTGGATAAAATCATGGCACTCTGTTTGTATTTGTGCTGCATTCCTTCTACAACGGTATTGTCTGCCTCTCCGCTGGTATCAAAGCTTCCGTCCAAATCTGTCTCCCTGATAGAGGGAATGCACATTTTTTTAATCGGATCATTTTCGTCTTCCCAATGAATCAGTGATAGATAGTACTGGGTAATGGACATGGGGAATTGTTCCAGTATCTGCTTTAGCTTTTCCGTCTCCTTATCGTTAAGTTGCAATACGCCTTTGAGTTGCTCTGCTGTAGTAAGATTGTTTTGTAAATTTTCTGCCCAGTTCATGCTAACACCTTCTTTCATAGTAGTAACGTCTGATACTAAAAACAGCATTTTATGGGTATCCTGACGTCCGTTATTATTGACAAAAATGCTGTATATGAACTTTATTATAGCAGAAAACGACTGTTTTGAGAACACTTTTCATATTCCTCCGTCAGCATACTGCACAAGGTCCGGGAGGAGAAGGCAATGTCTTCAAATCTGTTCACCGGCATGATTCCCAGGAGGGAATTTGTAACCATCATTTCATCGTACTCCCCTGCCTCACAGGGATAAACGGCTTTTTCCTCCACCGGAAACTTTTGCATCACGAACTTTCTGACAATGCCGTCCAGCAGGCCGCAGGACAGGGGCGGTGTATACAGTCTACCATTTTTTCCAAAAAACAAATTGG
>OLQH01002101.1_pt1 | contig 12630 bp, 11 predicted proteins | sample 1672671 | NCBI WGS metagenome assembly OLQH01 (sample SAMEA3136712, study PRJEB25190) | human gut metagenome
CTTCAGGGGCAGATTTGACTCATGCGAGTCAAATCTGCCCCTGTTTGGAACTATCCATTTCCCGACAGCCCCCCGCTTATGAAATCGTATTCCTACCAGTCGAAAAAGCATAAATTTTTCTGTGTATATTGAGTTGATTATATGAAACCAGTATAATAAAGGTAATACTATTGCCTATATGCGAAAGGAGGTTTTGTCATGAATATTTTTCCTTATCAAGAACGGCAGGAGGAATTCGCTGCGATGATGCGTAGTGCGGTGATATTAAATAAAAGGAGAGGCGTAGATGAAAAGAAAATATAGATGGGTTTATTTTGGGGTTGCAGGCTGCATTACCATAGTAAGTGTATTGTTTATAGTTATTAAAGCAAAGTCGAAGAATTCAGTGTATGAAAAATATGAATGGGCAGAAGAATTTTATGGAGAAAAATTATACTCAGAAATTGATCACAAAAGTACAAGCGAAGAGGAAGTAATAGGAAAACAAATAGCAAAACAAACAGAAATCGTTTTGTCATATATGGGAAATTCAGAAGATGCCAAAGAAGTAGGAGAATTAAAGCATTTTTACTGGTTTAATCAGGGAAGTGAGAAACCAGTATCACAAAAAAGCAAAGTAACTCATCTTACTACTAAAATAACAAAAGACACAGGACATGTATGGTTATCTTATACGGTGACTCGTTATGACAGAGAGGGAGAAATAATCAATCATACAGGAGATGGTCCGGTTTTACTTTATATAGAAAAAATTAATAATGAGTGGGCAGTAGTAGATAAAGATGAGCCGGCTTAGAGATTGTATCTTTGATTTTTTACTGATTCTGTGAAAGTGAGGTTCTGTCGTGGGAGATAAATTGATAAAAAATAAGAAAGAAACTTCATCTGTTGCAGATTATGAATGGGATGATGAAACAATCAGAAAAGGAAAAAACGGTTTTATATTTGGAATAGTGTCAGCATTGATAGCGATTGCCTTGCTGATGTCTTGTTTTATATTTTTGAGTAAAGGAAAACAAGGAGTGGGATTGGCAGCACTTGTTGGATGTATAGTAACTACAATACTTGCATTTGTACTAATCTATAAAAATGCTGCCTACGTGCTGTATTATGAAAGTGCAAAGATATATAAGATATATGAAAATCAAGAACTATGTAAAATTGCATTGTCGGATGCAAATAGAATGAAACAAAAATTTCTGGAGTATAAATTTGAATCACGGGCGGATGGTTTGCTTTTTAGAAAGAAGTTTTCACCATTCAAGGATTTTATTTCTTATTATGTCAGTATTTCAGAAGAAAATGATATAAAAAAATTACTCAAATGGCAGCTTGCTCATACAGATATGAAAAAAGCAGGCAATTCTTGCTGGATTATTTTTGCATATATGGATGAAATATCAGAAAAAACAAAAGTTTTTGTTAAGAATCATGGAATAAATAGGATTGCTTCTGAGGAGGTATTTGAGCCTCATACACAAGAAACAGTAATCTTAGTTGCTGTGGATAAGCAAAGACAAGAAGGCTGGTATATGGATATTGGAAAAAAGAAAAAGCTGTCTTTGTATGCACATGGATGCAGATTGATGAGAAAATGTTTTGGCATCGTTTCGCATAGAACCCTTTAGGCAAAGAGGAAAGGAGAGCGCTATGGTACGATATGGCACAATAGGAACAAACTATATTACAGATCTGTTTGTAAACGGTGCATCCGTGTGTAAAGATCTGGTTTATGAGGCGGTGTACTCCAGAAGGCAGGAGACCGGCCGGGCTTTTGCTGATAAGTATGGAGTGAAAAAGGTGTATACTGATCTGAAGGAGATGGCGGAAGATCCGGAGATCGACGGCGTTTATATTGCCAGTCCCAATTGTTTTCACCGGGATCAGGCGCTTCTGATGCTGGAACACGGGAAACATGTGCTCTGCGAAAAACCGGCGGTCAGCAACAGCCGGGAATGGGATACTTTGATGAATGCGGCAGAGGAGAGAGGACGGATTCTTCTTGAGGGGATGCGGTCTGTCTATGATCCGGGATTTGCAGCGATCCGGGAGTATCTGCCGAAGCTCGGAAAAATCCGCCGGGCAACGTTTCAGTTTTGTCAGTATTCCTCCCGCTACGACAGATTTAAGGCCGGGATTGTGGAGAATGCTTTTCGACCGGAACTTTCTAACGGTGCACTGATGGACATTGGCGTATACTGTATTCATCCTTTGGTGCGCCTGTTTGGACTGCCGGAGAAGATTTCCGGGGAAGCGGTGTTTCTGGAAAATGGAGTGGATGGGGAAGGAAGTATTCTTCTGAATTACGGGGAGATGGTGGCGGAGGTGATTTATTCAAAGATTACCGGCTGCCGGATGGACAGCATTATCCAGGGAGAGGCGGGAAATCTCCGTATCGATCGGATTCAGGACACACGAAATCTTATTTTTGAGCCGAGAAAAGCAGAAGCGGAGGAAATCCGGATTGAAAAAGAAGAGAACAATATGGTTTATGAGGCGGAAGCCTGGTGCAGGATGATCCGGAATCAGGATCTTAGGGAAGCACGGCATCACATGGAGGCTACCCGGATGGAACTGCAGGTTATGGATCGGGCGCGAAGGGAGATGGGGATCACCTTCCCGGCTGACGTAAGGGGGCAGGAATAGAAAATGAGGGCAGAATTTGAGCAGAGAGTGACAGAGGGCAGAAGCTTTCGGATCCTGATTTCGGCAGCGGGATTTCTCATCGGATCCGGATGTGGGGCGCTGGAACTTTTCTATCGCTGGAAGGCAGTTCCCGGAGGGGCAGAGTGGCTTTATCCATGGATAGAGCCGCTGTGTTTTGCTTTCCTTTTCGGGGGCTTCGGTCTGGCCTGGCTGGTCTGGCTGAAAGCCGGATGGAAGATCCGGCTTTCACTGGCGGCGGGGATCTTTGTTCTCACTTTTGGGATTGGATTTGCTGTAAGCGGAGCGAAAGATCTTTCTGTTCAGGTAGAGCACTCACCGGAAGGGGATTATAAGCTGGCGATTCGGACAGAGAAAGAGGATGGGAGTTTCTCCGTTGGACGTATTTCCCATGGAATCCTGTACCGGGAGCGCCGGCAGCTGGAAGAGAAGGGAAAAGGAGAGATAAAAGTGCAGTGGCTGGAAGAGGATATCTGTGCGGTTACCTGTGAAAATGGGGAGGGGAAGGTCTGTCAGTATGTGGAGACCTTTGGCGACCGGGGAGATGGGATCAGTTATCTGGATCCGCTTGCAGCGGTAAACGGAGTGTGGAAAGATTCTTCCGGGACGACAGTAACGGTGGAGAGCGGGCGCGTGACAGTGACGGCGGAAGGAGAGACGGAGACGTATGAGGAGAGCGACTGTCTCCGTTCGGGAACTATTGCCCTGACCCTTTGCAGGAATGGAATTCCAAAGTGGAATCTTGTCATGAATCAGGACTGCCGGATCAATTATGATGACCGGATTGCCGCGGGAGGAACGCTGACATTCTGCCCTGTTTCTGTAAAGAAAACAGAACCGCTGATCCTGGAAGCCAAAGATGAGAGGGAGGCATACAAAGAGACAGCTCCTCAGGCAGAGGAAGATCCAAAAGAGTCCCGGGAAGAGATGGAACGGACGGACATAGAGATTCTGCGGGCAGCGGCTTCCGGAGGGAAGACGCTGGAAGAAGCAAAAAGCGAAGCGGGACGCCCCATCTACGAAAGCAGAAGCAGGGATGAGGATGTATACTGGAATATAAGGAATATTCTGAAGGAGGCTCAGGAAGCGTACCGGATCAATGGGGTGGACTGCAGGACTCAGATCTGTTCGATCCAGAGACTGAAAGGGGACGAGGCGGACGGTCTTTATCAGGTGGAGACCAGCGAACGTTATGTTTCTCCGGGCAATCAGGGAGCCGGCCCGACAGGCGAGACGGTGCAGATGACTTACAAGATCCGCATGATGCAGAGGACAGAAGGAGGATACTGTGCCCTGCTTTTCCATGCAAATGGGGACGGTGGATATGGTCTTTCCGGGGAAGCAGGAGAGAAGAAGGATTTTTCAGAAGATCTGCAGTATCATTTTTTCCAGGAGGGAGATTACGATACGACTTATATGTATACATCCAGAAGAAGTCCTGTGCAGGGAATGATGGACCTGTATGAACAGCAGCTGAAGACAAGATATCCGGAAGCGGTGCAGCGGGAATTCGACGGCAGGATGTCTCTGGATCTGACAGGAGAGGGAAGAGAGTTTTTGATCTACGACGGCATTTCAGAAGAATTAACAGAGTATTGCTTTTGCCGGATCCGGGTGTCGGAAGGGGATACGGATGGCCGGATGACGGTGGAGGAAAGTTATCGGATTGGTATAATTCCCGGATAGCTCTTGTGCCGCGCAACAATATCATGTATAATGGACAGGAAAAATGCGCATATCTAGTGGTATAGGAGGCGCGGAAGAAGCGAGAGACAGGAGAAAGGAAAGATAGATGGATCGGATAAAGGAAGGGAAAGAGGAGCTGCTGAGAGAAAATAGAAGTCCCGGAATGGAAGCGTGCCTGGAGGGGATTGAGAGGGATTTTCCGCAGGAAGAATACAGTCTGTTCTGGCTCTGGGAAAAATATAACAGTTTTTTAAGGCCGGGAATTACAGAGGAAGAAAAGCTGGCAGCCATGGTGAAGGCAGCCACGGAGTTGACGACTCAGGAGGCGCCCCGCTGGGAATATATAGCGGCCAGGCTTCTGAACCTGCAGTTTCATCAGAAACTGGAACAGGAACTGAAGAAGAGAGGGATTCAGGGGCTTTATGAAAAGCTCAGCTACCTGACAGAAGAAGGACTGTATGGAGATTATATTCTGAAGCATTATACAGAGGAAGAGATCCGGGAGGCAGAGACTTTTTTAAGAGAAGAGAGGGATCATCTTTTTACTTATGCAGGTCTGGAACTGATGCTGAAGCGGTATGTGATCCAGACGCACAGCCATGCGCCGCTGGAGACACCGCAGGAGATGTATCTGGGGATTGCCCTTCATCTGGCTATGGAAGAGAAGAAAGACCGGATGAAATGGGTGCGCCGTTTTTATGATATGTTAAGCCGGATGGAAGTGACGATGGCCACACCGACTCTCTCCAACGCGAGAAAACCGTATCATCAGCTGTCCAGCTGTTTTATCGATACCGTTCCGGACAGTCTGGAGGGAATCTACAGAAGTGTGGATAATTTTGCCCAGGTCAGTAAGTTCGGAGGCGGCATGGGGATGTACTTCGGAAAGGTGAGGGCAACAGGAAGCAGTATTCGGGGATTTGAAGGAGCTGCCGGCGGCGTGATCCGCTGGATCCGCTTGGTCAATGATACGGCAGTGGCGGTGGATCAGCTGGGTATGCGTCAGGGAGCGGTGGCGGTATATCTGGATGCCTGGCACCGGGATCTCCCGGAATTTCTGCAGCTGCGCACCAACAACGGAGATGATCGGATGAAAGCCCATGATGTCTTTCCGGCAGTCTGCTATCCCGATCTTTTCTGGAAGATGGCCGGGGAAAATCTGGATCAGGAGTGGCATCTGATGTGCCCGCATGAGATCTGGCAGACGAAAGGGTATCACCTGGAGGATTTCTGGGGAGAGGAGTGGGAGAAACGCTACCTTTCCTGTGTGGAAGATCCTGGAATCCGCAAGAGAACAGTGCTCATCAAAGATCTGGTGCGGCTGATCTTAAAATCAGCGGTGGAAACAGGGACACCGTTTACATTTAACCGGGATACGGTAAACCGGGCAAACCCCAACGGACACAGGGGAATGATCTACTGTTCCAACCTCTGTACGGAGATTGCTCAGAATATGGGAGAGATTGAGACAGTCAGTCAGGAAATCCGCACGAAAGAGGGGGAGACGGTAGTAGTCACGACTACCAGGCCGGGAGAATTTGTAGTCTGTAATCTGGCCAGCCTGTCACTGGGGCATCTTCCGGTGGAGAATGAAGATTATATGAAGGAGATCGTGGAAACGGCGGTGCGGGCCCTGGATAATGTGATTGATCTGAATTTTTATCCGCTGCCGTATGCCAGGCTGACAAACCGGAGTTATCGAAGCATCGGTCTGGGGGTCAGCGGTTATCACCATATGCTGGCAAAAAGGGGAATCCTCTGGGAGAGTGAGGAACATCTGGCATTTGCAGACCGGATTTTTGAGACCATCAGCCGGTTGGCAATCCAGGCCAGCAGTGATCTGGCTGCAGAAAAAGGAAGTTATGCTTACTTTGAGGGAAGTGACTGGCAGACGGGAGAATATTTCCGAAAGCGGGGATACACATCAAAAGAATGGGAAAAGACGGCGGAAAAGGCTGCGCGCCAGGGGATGCGAAATGCTTATCTTCTTGCAATTGCGCCCACCAGCAGCACCAGTATTCTGGCGGGAACTACTGCCGGTGTGGATCCGGTGATGAAGCGCTTTTTCCTGGAAGAGAAGAAGGGAAGCATGCTGCCCCGGGTGGCGCCGGATCTCTCTGTGGATACGTACTGGTATTATAAAAATGCCCACAATATTGATCAGACGTTCAGTGTCCGGGCCTGCGGAGTCCGGCAGAGGCATATTGACCAGGCTCAGAGTATGAACCTTTATATTACAAATGATTATACCATGCGTCAGGTGCTGAATCTTTATCTGCTTGCCTGGGAGTCAGGGGTGAAGACCGTGTATTATATTCGCAGCAAATCGCTGGAAGTAGAAGAATGTGAAAGCTGCGCATCGTGAGGGAGGAAAGATGACAGAAATGAAAAAGAAACCGCTGTTTAATCCGCAGGGAGATACAGAGGTGCGAAACCGGCGGATTATCGGGGGAAATACAACAAATTTGAACGATTTTAATAATATGCGCTACAGCTGGGTGAGCGGCTGGTACCGCCAGGTAATGAATAATTTCTGGGTGCCGGAGGAGATCAATCTGGCGCAGGATGTGAAAGACTATCCCCATCTGCTTCCGGCAGAACGCAGGGCTTATGATAAGATTTTAAGTTTTCTGGTTTTCCTGGATTCTATTCAGACAGCGAATCTCCCCTGTATCGGAGAGTACGTGACGGCTAATGAGATCAACCTCTGCCTGTCTATTCAGGCATTTCAGGAGTGTGTGCACAGCCAGAGCTACAGTTATATGCTGGATACGATCTGCAGTCCGGTGGAGCGAAATGAAATTCTTTATCAGTGGAAAACGGATGAACATCTGCTGCGGAGAAACACGTTTATCGGAAATCTCTATAATGAATTTCAGGAGAAGAAAGATCCTTTTACCCTGCTGAAGGTGATGATGGCCAACTATATCCTGGAAGGAATTTATTTTTACAGCGGTTTTATGTTTTTTTATAATCTTGGAAGAAATCACCGTATGCCTGGTTCTGTACAGGAAATCCGGTATATCAACAGGGATGAAAATACACATTTGTGGCTGTTCAAAAATATTCTGCTGGAATTAAAGAAGGAAGAACCCTCCCTGTTCCATCCTGACTGTATCAATGACTACCGCCGGATGATTAAAAAGGGCTGTGAGCAGGAAATCCGCTGGGGTCATTATGTGATCGGCGATGAGATCCAGGGTCTCAAAAAAGAAATGGTGGAGGAATATATCCGTTATCTTGGAAATCTGAGGTGCCAAAATCTCGGTTTTGAACCCATCTATCCAGGCAGTGAAACTGAACCGGAATCCATGTCCTGGGTCAGCCAGTTCTCTAATGCCAACATGATTAAAACAGATTTTTTCGAGGCAAAAAGCACTGCGTATGCAAAAAGCAGTGCCTTAGTGGATGATCTGTAAAAATGCAGATCCGGCAGTTATTACAGCTGCCGGATCTTTGATTTACCGTTTATTCACTTTTCTTCTTTACCGGAACCCAAACTTCATATTTTGCATTTTCAGGGTCCGCATTCAAGTATACCTCAATGTCCGGCGCTTCCCCAAACTCATATCCTGAGTTCGGCAGCCATTCCGTCCCGATCCTCTTTTCCAGCTGCTGGATCGATTCCGGCATGGTACCTTCTCCTTCAAAGATTGCCCAGGTGGCAGCCGGAACCATATATTCATCCCAGCCTTCTTCTGTGGGATCATCGCTTGAAACTGCGATGAGATATTTCCACTGCTCTGACTTATCGTCACATGCACTGACTCCCAAAATGCCCTGAGGTTCTTTTCCAATCTTAGAAACCAGTTTCTGGACAGATCCGTCTGCGGCAGCTTTTGTCCACAGTCCGGGCACCATCTGAAAGTTTTTTTCCACATCTTTGTGCATCGGCGCAGACGGCCCTATAATACGGAAGCTCTCTTTTGTCTCAATTCTGTAATTCATCTCTGCATCTCCTTTTATTGTGATCTGAAAACTGATGGGAGGATAGGATTTCAATATGATACCGTTTTTTCTCGCCGCCGAAGGCGCTGTGTGATGAACACTTTGAAATGCCCGGTTAAATGCGGTCGGTGAATCATAGCCATATTTAAGTGCTATATCCACGATCTTTTCCTTTCCGGTGCTCAGCTCAGCCGCTTCATCCATTCCATCTCTAAACTCCCTCCTACAACAAAAGAATACAGCCATATGAAAAAATATTCCTCTTAATCTGTGCACGAAAAAGAGAACTGCCTCACAGACTATTTTCCTGCAATTCCGTCTGCTATCAATTTTGCTACCTTTTTCATATCTTTTCCCAATTCACAGTCACCCTTATTATCGCAGAAAAAACTTTCCACAAGAATAGCCGCCGGTTTTGTTCCATTCAGAAAATACAGATGATCCTCTTTTTTCGCTCCCCTGTCCCTGAATACACCGGCCAGCTTTTTCTGAACTCTCTGTGCATACGCTTTTCCTGTCTCCGTCTTGTAGTACACTTCCGCGCCATGTCCTGTTCCGTCGCTGGCATTTAAATGCAGTTCCAAAGCCAGATCATAGCCGCCCTGATTGATGAGAGGTAGTTTATATGATTTTTCCTCTTCCTTAGATGCAAATTTCTTTTCGGGACATACAATAACATCTGCTTTCCACCCGTTCTTCTCCAGGTACACCTTTAAAAGAGGGGCAAGCGCCTTGTTATACTGGTATTCATTCACAACACCGCTGGCTGAAGTGCACATACCGTTTTTCAAAATACTGTGGCCCACTGAAATTACTGCTTTTTTCATACATTTGCCTCCTTTTTTTATTTCGGATCAATGAAAAAGGCAAAACCATAAAGAAGGTCCTGCCTTAATCTTACAACCTACACCTGTCTTTTGTGATAGGTCTATTATAAAAATTTTCTGCTGCTCAAGCAATAGTTCTGCAGTCAATCACTTACCCGGGTGAGTGAATCACTGATTCTATGTAAACTATTTTTTATACCTGTTGATCTGGTTTGCACTAATGACCACATCGCCCTTGCCGACCTTTATTCCCTTGGCTTCCAGGAGCTCAGATACCGTGCACACTTCAAATCCCTTTGCCTTCAGCTGAGGAAGAACCTTTTCCACTGCCGCCACCGAAGGTTTATGGATATCATGCATCAATACGATGTCTCCGTCCTTGGCCTGCTTTAAAATCGTGTTGACCGTGGCATTTGTATTCAGTGTCTTCCAATCCAGCGTATCGATGCTCCATAAAATCAGAGGCGCATCAACATTGGCTTTCACCGTGTCATTGATAGCACCGTAAGGAGGTCTAAGCTGTCCCACATCTGCTCCTGTCACCTTGGAGATGGCAGCGTTCATCTTCTGCATCTGCAGCCGGACTCCGGAAGTCCCGATCTTTGTGAGCTGAGGATGATTCCATGAATGTCCTGCCACTTCATTTCCTGAATCCATGACTTCCTTTACCAGTTCCGGATACAGGTTGGCATTCTGTCCCAGCATAAAAAATGTTGCTCTCGCATCATTTTTGTCTAAAGCCTTGACAATCCTGTCCGTATTCTCTCTGGCCGGACCGTCATCAAAAGAAAATGCGATCAGCTTCTTCGTTTTATCAATTTTTCTCGGAACATAGAGCGACTCCTTTAATTCGTCTCCTGTTCCTTTGTCCATGACACCTTCATTGGCCTTCGCAGTCATTTCTCCAATCCCGTCATTTACACTTGTGTATTTTGTCTTTCCGGAACGGACAAACCAGATACTCCCGGCTATGACTACAGCCAGTAAAAGAATCCATCCGGCAATACCGGCTTTGTTCCATTTCCTTCTTGTTCTCCTTCTTCTGCTCATTCTACTCACCTTTTTCCTTTATCATCTGAAAGTTTTTTACATCCACCAGTCCTTTATCTGTCAGGCGTAGTTCCGGTATCACCGGCAGCGCCATAAATGACAATGTTATAAAAGGATCACAGTCCTCTGATATGCCCATTTCCCTGGCTCTCCGTACCATGGCATCCAGCCGGTTCTGTATCTCTTTTGCAGGCCGCGTACTCATGAGTCCGGCAATCGGAAGCGGAAGTCTCAGAATATCTTCCCCGCCCTGCACCAGAGCATAGCCTCCCTGCATCTCTTGTATGATCTCCACAGCTTTCATAATGTCTCTGTCATTATCTCCCGCTGCGATAATATTGTGTGAGTCATGGGCAACAGATGTAGCAACTGCTCCATTTGTGATCCCATACCCTTTCAGCGGAGCGGCCTTAATATTCCCTGTACCTCTGTGCCGCTCAAACACACACAGCTTTGAGTATGTGGAATCGGGACAAAAAAGACCATTTTTAGCAGGCACCTCTTCTTTTAGGTACCTTGTCGTGATCTGTCCGGGCACCAGCCCGATCACCGGCACTTTTCCTTCTGTGTGCAGTTTCAGCTGTTCCTCAGTAAACGGTTTCAGATTCACTGTGTGCAGCATTCCCCTGTAATTCGTTTCATGTTCCGCCCTGTGTTCCAACCTCCATCCGGAAGGAAGACCCTTTTTATAGACTTCAAGAACATTCATATTCTCCAGAGAATCTAAGACTGCGATGTCTGCATCAAATCCCTTTTCCAGGCATCCGACGCTGGCAAGGCCATATGTCCGCGCCGTATTCCAGGTGCCCATGGCCACTGCTTCCTCCGGTTTCAGTCCCAGCCGGATGCTTTTCTTTATATTATAACTGATATGACCTTCGTGCTCGATTGTATCCAGATGTTTATCATCTGTACAGAAAAGAAATCCTTCCGTGTCAAGGCCCTTCTTCACGATTCCTGAAACGATCGCCTCCACATTTCTTGCCGCACTTCCTTCCCGGATGAGAATCTTCATGCCGGCTCTCCGCTTTTCTTCTGCCTCTTCAAAGGAGGTACACTCATGGTCCGTCATGACCCCAGCCTGTATATATTGATACAAATCGGTTCCTGAGAGTCCGGGAGCATGTCCATCGATCACTTTTCCCCTGCAGAGAGCGATCTTATCCATAATCTCCTTTCTTCCTGCAAGAACATCCGGATAACACATGACCTCTCCCAGGCCGAGCACTCTCGGATGTTCAATCCACGCCTCTATATCTTTAGACGTGAAATCCGCCCCATTAGTTTCAAATGGTGTAGAAGGAATGGAGGACGGGAGCATCACATAGACGGAAACCGGCAGATCCTCTGATGCATCCAGAAGATATTTCATAGCTTCATTTCCCCTGACATTGACCATCTCATGAGGATCGGCGATTACCGTCGTAGTCCCATGGGGCAGCACTGCATCTGCAAATGAAGCCGGCGATGCCATGCTGGACTCAATATGGACATGGGCGTCTATGAATCCCGGACAGAGCACCTTTCCGCTGCAGTCCACTACTCTTTCTCCGTCAAGACTGCCGATCTCTGCGATCACTCCCCCTGACACAGCCAGGTCTGCCCTGTAACTTGTCTTTGTCTTTACATCTACAATGGTTCCGTTTTTAAACACAAGGTCGTATGACATCATCCTATCCTCTTATTTGGCCTGTTCTCTCAGCATCTCTGCCTTATCCAGGCGTTCCCACGGCAGATCCAGGTCATTTCTTCCGAAATGTCCGTAGTTGGACGTCTGACGGTAGATCGGCCTTCTCAGATCCAGCATCTTGATGATACCTGCCGGTCTCAGATCAAAGTTTTTCCTGATCAGTTCCACGAGATCTTCGCTGGATATTTTTCCGGTGCCGAACGTATCCACATTGATGGAAGTCGGATGTGCAACACCGATCGCATAAGAAAGCTGGATCTCACATTTGTCAGCCAGTCCGGAAGCTACGATATTCTTTGCCACATAGCGCGCAGCGTAAGCAGCCGAACGGTCTACCTTGGTACAGTCCTTGCCTGAAAAAGCTCCGCCGCCGTGCCGTGCATATCCGCCGTAGGTATCTACGATGATTTTTCTTCCCGTGAGTCCCGCGTCACCCTGCGGCCCCCCGATGACAAAACGTCCTGTCGGATTGATGAAAAATTTTGTTTGATCATCCACCATTTCTTTCGGAAGAACCTTATCAAAGATCTCTCTTTTCACATCTTCGTGAATCTGCTCCTGATCCACTTCCGGATCATGCTGTGCAGATAAGACTACAGCTTCCAGACGGAAAGGATTTCCGTTTTCATCATATTCCACAGTTACCTGTGTTTTCCCGTCCGGGCGAAGATACGGCAGTGTTCCGTTCTTTCTTACTTCTGTCAGACGGCGCGCAAGCTTATGCGCCATCGCCGCCGGATACGGCATATATTCTTCTGTTTCATC
>OLQH01002106.1_pt1 | contig 12587 bp, 11 predicted proteins | sample 1672671 | NCBI WGS metagenome assembly OLQH01 (sample SAMEA3136712, study PRJEB25190) | human gut metagenome
GGGCCGGGGACGGCTTTGGATGTTGTTTCAGTTCCAGCCTCAAAAACGGGGTGTTTCTAAATATTTCATTCTTCCGGAATTCTGCCAGCGCGGCAAAACTCCTCGCGTTCGCTCGTCAGACAAGCCGCTAAGGACGGCAGCCTTCCGGAAGAATGAAATATTAAGAAACATCACCGTTTTTTTCCATGGAACTGAAACAACATCCAAAGCCGTCCCCGGCCCGGGAGAAAGGGCAAGGCGCAGGCAGGCGGAACAAAAGGACGGGAGGGACCCTGGCACGGATACGTCTGTTTCGGCAGGCTAAGTATTTTATGTGCCTGTGGGTTTCGCAGGGGGGCATTTGTTAATCAATGGAATAAACGGTCTTTGATTGTACATTCTATACAATTAGAGACTGTTTTTTTGTGCAATAAATTGGTTTTGAAGAACACTTATTGAACAACCTGACAAAACCAACTAATCTTTTAGATAGAAAGATACCGAAAAAATGGTGTTTCCCGGAGGACGGGAAACGGCTGAAAAGGAAAGGGGATTATATATGGAAAACAAACAGGCGAAATGGTGGCAGAAGGCGGTTATTTATCAGATTTATCCCAGAAGCTTTTATGACAGCAATGCGGATGGAATAGGAGATCTTCAGGGGATTATACAGAAGCTCCCTTATCTGCAGGAGCTGGGAATTGATGCGATTTGGCTGTCTCCGGTATTTCGTTCTCCTCAGGATGATAATGGTTATGATATCTCCGATTATCAGGATATTGATCCGATTTTCGGTAAGCTGGAGGATATGGATGAACTGATTGCGGAAGCGAAGAAAAGGGGGATCCGTATTATCATGGATCTGGTTTTGAACCACAGTTCGGATGAGCATCCCTGGTTCCTGGAGGCGAAAAAAAGCAAGGATAATCCCTATCATGATTTTTATGTATGGCGTGACGGCGTGGAGGGAAAGTATCCGAATGATTTGAAGGCGGCCTTCTGCGGCCCTGCATGGGAATGGGTGCCGGAATGCGGACAGTATTACCTGCATCAGTTTTCTGTGAAGCAGCCGGATCTGAACTGGGAAAATCCTGCGCTGCGGAAAGCTATTTACGATATGATCAACTGGTGGATTGACCGCGGTGTGGGCGGCTTCCGGCTGGATGTGATAGACCTGATTGGAAAGGATACGGATAACTGTGTTATGGCGGAAGGGCCTATGCTTCATCCTTTTATCAGGGAGATGAGCAGCAATACCTTCCAGAGAGCCGATTTGGTGACGGTCGGTGAGGCGTGGAGCGCCACTCCGGAGAGGGCGTTCCTCTACAGCAATCCGGACGGCTCCGAGCTTTCTATGGTATTTCAGTTCGAACACATGGTGCTGGATCAGCAGCCGGGAAAAGAAAAATGGGATTTGGCCCCTTTTCCTTTTGTGGAATTTAAGAAGGTGTTTACGAAATGGCAGCAGAGCCTGTACCAGAAGGGATGGAACAGTCTTTTCCTGGATAACCACGACCTGCCCCGGGCGGTATCTCATTTCGGAAATGATGAAAAATACCGTGTGGAATCCGCTAAAATGCTGGCGACAATGATACATGGCATGCAGGGAACCCCTTACATTTACCAGGGAGAGGAACTGGGGATGACAAATGTGAGATTTGACATTGAGGATTACCGGGATATTGAACTCCTGAACATGTATAAGGAACGGATGGAAAACGGATACGAGGAACAGGATATCATGCGTTCCATTTATGCCAAGGGCAGGGATAATGCAAGGACTCCCATGCAGTGGGATGAAAGCGCAAATGCCGGGTTCACGGCAGGAACTCCCTGGATACGCTGCAATCCTAACTATACAGTGATCAATGCCCAGGAAGAGCTGGTGGATCAGGATTCCATTTTCCATTACTATAAAAAACTCATTGCCTTGAGAAAAAAGGAAAATGTCCTTGTTGACGGCTGGTATGAGCCGGTGATGGAAGAGGACGAGGATATTTTTGCCTATACAAGGGAAAATGATACGGAAAAGCTGCTCGTTCTCTGTAACTTTAAAGAACAGCCCCAGACACGGATCCTTCCGGAGGAGTGGAAAAACGGGGAAGTGCTGATTTCCAACTATCCTGACAGCAGTGCGGGCGGAAATTTACGTCCCTTTGAAGCAATGATGATAAAGGTGAGAAAGGGGTAAGAAAATATGAGAAAACGGGGGAAAGCGGCGGCCTGCCTGATGATTACGGCACTAACGGCAATCGCAGCGGTGCTGCCCGGCTGTCAGCCGCCGGACAGGAAAGGCAAAATCGAGATAGAGCTTGTACAATATAAGCCGGAAGCGGTGGAAGTATTTGAAATGTTGGAAGAAAAATTTAATGCCTCCCATGATAATATCCATCTGACTATTGAATCACCCAACGATGCGATGACCATCCTGAAAACCCGTTTTATCAGGGAGGACGCGCCGGATATTATTGGTATCGGAGGAGATATCAACTATTCCAATTTCCTGGATTCAGAGATGCTCATGGATATTTCCGATTACCGGGGCCTTGCGGATATAAATCCTTCTTACCTGACTATTGACAAGCAGCTGGAATTCATTCCCATGAATGGTACCTATGCGGTCCCTTATGTGGCAAATGCCGCTGGTGTTTTATATAACCGCGCGATGTTTCAGGAGAACGGATGGGAAATCCCGGAAACCTGGGAAGAATTTAAGGCTTTGTGTGATACGATACAAGCCGCGGGAATCCAGCCTTTGTACTTCGGCTTTAAAGATACCTGGAACTGCCTGGCGCCCTGGAACGCCATAGCTGTGGATTTGGCTCCGGCCGACGTATGCAGCAGGGTTAACAGAGGAGAAACCACTTTTACTGAACAGTACAGGGAAGTGGCGGAACGTATGCTGGAGCTTCTTCCTTATGGACAGAAGGATCCTTTTTCCTACGGTTATAATGATGCCTGTACGGCCTTCGCACGCGGACAGTCCGCCATGTTTACTATCGGCAGCTATGCGGTGCCCCAGATCAAATCCGTGAATCCGGATATTGATATTGATACCTTTGTCCTGCCCGCCAGCGATAGTGCACAGGAGAATGTTCTGAACTCAGGTATTGACCTGCAGTTTTCCATTATGGCGGACTGTCCTGAAAAAGAAGCGGCCTATGAAGTTCTTGATTTCCTTCTTGCGGATGAGAATGTACAGGCCTATCTGGATAACCAGAACGCCGTGCCCTGTAAGAACGGGGACTTTAAGCTTCCTTCCATGCTGGACGGCGTCGCCGATTATATTAAGGAAGGAAAAATGGTGGATTATCAGGATCATCACTATCCAACGGAGATGGCGGTAGACGCCCTGATACAGACCTATTTGATACAAAAAGATACCGATGCTTTTCTTGCCGGTTTCGATCAGGACTGGCAGCGTTATAACAGGGACCTGATTGCCAAGGTGCAGCGGTATGAAGAAGAACATCCGGATACCGGTGCGGAAGGGGGAACGAATCATTGAATAAGAAGAAAAAAATGAGTGACAGAGACAGAACCTTTCTGCTGATTACGATACCTATCCTGCTGTTGTTTTTCTGCTTCAATACGCTCCCTTTGCTGAAAGGCTTTCTTTACAGCTTTACCAATTTTAAAGGCTACGGAAGCTATGATTTTGTTAAGCTGAGAAACTACATCGATCTTTTCCAGGATGCCCGTGTGGGAAAATCCTACCTGTTTACCTTTAAGTTTGCATTGGTTTCCACAATCCTGGTAAATGTCCTGAGCCTGATTCTTGCCTTGGGGCTGAACAGCAGAATAAAGGGAAAAAGTGCGCTCCGGGGAATTTATTTTATACCCAATGTACTGGGCGGACTGGTGGTAGGCTACATTTTCAGCTATCTTTTTACCTATATCCTGCCCGCACTGGGACAGGCGGCGGGGATCGAAGCGCTGAGCACCAGCCTTTTGTCAGGAACCGGTACAGCCTGGTTTGCCATTGTGCTGGTATGCTCCTGGCAGTCGATAGCCATGAATACCATCATTTATATATCCGGGCTGCAGACCGTTCCCGAGGATGTGTATGAGGCCGGAGCCATAGACGGCGTCTCAGGCTGGAAAAAGTTTTGGAGCCTGACCTTCCCGCTGATCATTCCGTTCTTTTCCATTAACATGGTGCTTTGTATGAAAAATTTCCTCATGGTCTTCGATCAGATCATGGCCTTGACAAAGGGCGGGCCGGCACAGAGTACGGAATCCATTTCCTACCTCATTTATAACAACGGTATGAGCGGAGGACAGTTCGGCTTCCAGAGCGCCAATGCATTCGTATTTTTTATAGTTATAGTAGCGATATCCGTCATTCAGATGCGAATTACCGGTAAGAAGGAGGAGCAGCTATGAAAAAAGGACAGCAAAAAGGAACGCAGCGGGTCAATTGGCCGGTTACGATTCTGTTGATTCTGGGAAGCCTTACGATTTTCTTCCCCTTATATATGGCAGTCGTCATAGCCTTTAAAAGCCCCTCCGAAATGACCAATGACATCGCCGGAATTCTGTCCCTGCCCCCTGCATTCCGTCTGGATAACTTTACAGAGGCCATGCGGGTAACAGATTTCTGGCATTCCCTGGGAAACAGCCTCCTCATTACCTGTACGGTCATCCTTATAGCCGTGGCGGTCCATTCCCTGGCCGGATACGCCATCGGGCGGAATATGGCCCACAGCCGTTTTTATAATATTGCCTACCTGTACATTGTGAGCGGTATGTTCGTCCCCTTTGCCATTCTCATGATGCCGCTGGTAAAGCAGACAGCCCAGATAGGACTGGCAAACCGGGTGGGGGTTATCCTTTTGTATGTGGTATTCTATATGCCCATGAACCTGCTTCTGTATTCCGGCTACCTGAAAAACATCCCGCTCGCGCTGGAAGAAGCGGCAAGAGTGGATGGAGCCAGCACCTGGGAGACCTATTGGAAAATCATTTTTCCCATTATGAAGCCCATGCACGCCACGGCAGCAGTCCTCACCGCGCTGGGGACCTGGAATGACGTAATGACGCCTCTCGTTATCATGTCCGGAACCGGGCACAATACACTGCCGCTTGCACAGCTGAACTTCCAGACACAGTTCGGGACGAACTATAACCTGGCATTTGCCTCTTATCTGCTGGCGCTGCTTCCTATTCTGATTTTCTATCTGTTCTGCCAGAAACAGATATTGAATGGCGTTGTAAACGGGGCAGTGAAGTAAGGTTTAATTAATTTATTTCTGGTCAAAAATCGAAAGAAACAGAGCAACATCAAAAAAGCAGATGCTTAACTGGCATCTGCTTTTTTGGCGTGCGAAACTTTTTATCCGTCCGGATGTTTTATTTTCCGTTTTTTATTTCGCAAAATCTCACCTTATGCGAAAATTAGAGTAAGTTTTAAACTGACATTTTATGGTAATTATAAACTCAACACTGGAATTTATTGTAAGACAAGTTTTGTATTTTGTCAATTAATGCGTAAAAAAATATATTGAAATGTCATTTTCTGTCGCATCAGGTATAAATTACCGGGAAATGACATTGCTGATAAACAGACAGTAATTACTTTTACGGAATACAAGCTACGTTTGAGTTGCCATAGGTGGTGCAGTTAATTTATGAGCCGTCAAATATTTCGTCAGGACGATGGAGGAGACTATGGCAAGAAAAGGGGAAAATATCTATAAAAGGAAGGATGGCCGCTGGGAAGGACGTTACCATAAAATCAATATGGCGGACGGCCGTCAAAAATATGCTTCTGTCTATGGGAAAACCTACAAGGAAGTGAAGGAAAAGCTTTTTTTAAAGAAAAGGGAACAGCTCCTGGAAAAAGGCGGATATGGCTGTCTGCCGACCGGCCTTACGATAGGGGAGGCCGCCGGGATATGGCTGGAGGAACGCAGAGGCGCCTGGAAGGAATCCACACTTTCCACCTATCGTTCCATTATGGAGAAGCATATTCTGCCGCTGATTGGTTCCGTACAGGCGGAAGCCTGGGATTTTGCCGCATACAGAGAATATTTCAAAATTCTGCGGGAAGGGAAACAGGGAAAAAAACTTTCCGAGCAGTATCTGCACCAGATACACATTATTTTAGGACAGATTCTGCAGTTCCTGAAGGACAAATACCACTGTACCGGGCTGGAACAGCCCCACGCGCCTTACGCCGCCAGACACAGGCCGGTACATCCCCCTCTGGAAACAGATATACGGAAGCTGGAAGCATACCTGCAGAAAGAAGCGCTGAAAGGGGATGTTACCTGCATGGGCATCCTCCTGACCGGCTGCAGCGGAATCCGTATCGGAGAACTGTGTGCCCTGAAATGGGGCGATATCAGTTTTGAAAAAGGTACGATGCATATCGGCAGGACCCTGCAGAGAATCCGCACTTTTTGCAGTAACAGCAGGGAAACAGGCTGTTATTCAACCGGAACGAAAATAACAATTACTTCCCCAAAATCAGGTAATTCTGACAGAGAGATCCCGCTCCCCGGTTATCTGCTTACGCTTCTGCAAAAATGGAGAGGCAGACAGGAGGATTATCTGATGCCGGGAAGGAAAAAAGAATATACCGAGCCGAGAACCTTACAATACCGGTTCCTGAGAATTCTGAAAAGCCTGGGGATCCCTTCCTTTAATTTTCACATGCTGCGGCACCCGTATGTCAAGCACACGACAAAAAAATATAATTCTGAAAAGCAGAAAACCCAAGCTACCAAGATAGATTTGATAGCCTGGGTTTTCCGTTTTTGTATCTTCAATTATTCAAAGAGGTCATGGACTTTGTAAACAATCTCAATGCGGTTGTCGGGGAATACATACACCTTTTCAATCAGCAGATCGGTCAACTCCGAGGTTAGCACATCTGCTTCGGCAATCGAGTGAGCAATCTCCTGTCGGCTGCTTTGGCGGGCCTGTTCTTCCCGCTTCAGCTTTGCCTGGGCGGTGACAGCAGCATAGGCATTTTTGACTTTCAGTATTTCTGCGTCATAAACTGCTTTCTCCAATTTATAAGTGTCCAGCTCGATCTGCTCCAGGAGATACCGTTCAAAGAGAGATTGCTTCTGATCCTTCAGAGCCTCCATCTGTTTCTCGTACTCGGAGCATTTAGCAGCGGTGTTCTCCAGGTGAATGGTGCCGTCCTCGTGTACGGGCAGCAGGACTTCCAGCTGCTTTTTCAAAGTGAGGAGGACTGCTTCTTCCAGACCAGCAGCATCTGCCCGGACATCGCGGCAGCGGCTGTTCAAATCGGCTGTGGAATGGCGGCACATATAAAACGGTTTCTTTTGGGTGATGCGGGAGAGTGCATGGTCACAGTAGCCACAATAGACCTTGCCTTTCAGTGGGTAATCCATGGTTTTCCTGGTCGGCAAGGAAAACCGGCGCTGCACAGCCTGCACCTTTTCAAATAGTTCTTTATCAACGATTGCCGGATGATGGTCGGGAATAATGAACCATTTGTCCCGGTCCTTCCTGCGGCTCCGTGTGCCGCCTACTTCAATGACTGCACGACGCCCGATGACATAGGAGCCGATATAGCGTTCGTCCTCCAGAATACGGAGAACCGTAGAACTGCTCCAGCGTCCACGGGAGCGTGAGACATCGTGGTACTGCTGCCCATGAGCTGCTTTGTGTTCTCCGGGGGTCGGGATGCCTCGCTTAAAGAGTTCCCTGGTAACGGCTGCTGCTCCAATTCCGGTTGCGGCAAGTTGGAAAATGAGCTGTACCACAGCAGCGGTTTCCGGGTTCGGTTCCATTCTGCCATTGGCGCTTTTGCGATACCCGTAAGGGCAAACTTTGCTCTGGTATTCGCCGCGCTGCATTTTGGCGTACTTGGCGCTTTTGGTCTTGATGGACATATCCCGGCTGTAATACTCGCTGATCAGATACTTGAAAGCCACATCCATACCTCCGGTATCGCCCTTGTGCTGATCGCTGTCAAAATTATCGTTGATGGAAATGAACCGGGTGTGAAACAGAGGGAACACACGCTCAATGAAATAGCCAGTCTCAATGCTGTTTCGCCCAAACCGGGAAAAGTCTTTTACGATGATGCAGTCGATCTTATTGGCCCGCACCATCTCAATCAACTCCTGGACTTTGGGACGCTCAAAGTTTGTCCCGCTATACCCGTTGTCGATAAATTCAAGGATTTCTACATGGGCGGACTCCGGCATGGAAGAAACAAATTCGTTCAGCGCAAGGTGCTGGTTTTCAATGCTCATACTGTCGTATTTGTAATCCTCCAGGGAAAGGCGGATATAAAGGGCAATCACATATTTCTGCACTGGCTCAGCACCTCCTCACAATGCTCAAATTCACTCTGGAAACGGAAACGAACCGTAATCCGTTTCTCTCTTGAGACCTCTACACGGTCAATCAGTCGGTCAATTAGGGCTGCCGTCAACTGGCAATCTTCCTTGATATGCTGTGCATCCTGGGACAGCATTTTATACTGTTCCAGCTGTTTGGTGATAATTGCAAGCCCTGCTTTCAGTTGCTCGATTTCCTCGCTGATGGCCTCGATTTTGGCTTCGTACTTCTCCTTGAAGGTAAAATACTCGTCTTTTGACAGATGGTTCTGGATCAGGCCCTCATACAATCCGCGCTGATAGGTTCGCAGCTGCTGGATTTCCTGTTTCCGGCTGGCGATTTTAGCTTGTATGTTTTTCTGTTCCTCGGCTTCTTTGGTGAGGTTTTCCAGACCGAGAGAGTATTGCCCCAGCGTGGTATCAAGCTGTTCCTGTATCATATCGGCCAGGGCGTCCAGCAGCTCTTTTTCAAAGATAAACGCACCAGGACAAACACCCTTTTTGATACGGTTATTACTGATACAGTGATAGACATATACCTCCTGAGACTTTCTGCGGACGTATTTTTGCCGGTGAAGGCTGTGTCCACAGTGGGCGCAGAAGATTTTTCCTCTCAAAAGATTAGGGGACCAGGAATGTATTTCCCTGTCTTTGGCCTGCTGTGCAGCCTGGTCCAATGCTTTCTGAACAGCGGCAAACAGCTCCCGGCTGATGATGGCTTCATGGGTGCCGCGTACCGTTGTCCATTCATCGGCGCTGGCTCTGACCTGCTTGTGGTCAATGATTTTAGATACCCCTTGCACCAGATCGCCGGTATAAACTTCTGCACGGAGAATTTTGGCAACGGTGCGGGTTTGCCAATGCCCATTGCCCACCAGATTCTCATGGGTGATCTCTCCCAAGGTTCTCTTGTAGTGGCTGGGAGAGAGATACCCGGCCTCGTTCAAGCGTACCGCGATAGTATTTAATCCTGCGCCCTCGGCGGCCCATTGAAACATGGTTTTGACTACTTCGGCAGCCACCGGGTCAACAATCAGCTGGTGGCAGTTATCAGGAGCTTTCAAATATCCATAGGGTGTGCGCCCGCCAACATACTTGCCGTCTTTCATGGCCTGCCGCTGCTGGGCTTTGATTTTTCTGGCAATATCCATCGCATAGGCTTCGTTAATCATGTTCCGCAGCGGAATGATGATACCATCGTGGGCGTTATCCGGGGAAGAAGAATCGTAGCGGTCATTCACGGCAATAAAGCGGACTTTCTGCATGGGAAAGTAACGCTCAATGTAGTAGCCGGTGTCTATGACATTTCGCCCCAGCCGGGACAAATCTTTTACAATGACACAGTTGATAAGACCCGCTTCAATATCGGAGAGCATTTGCTGGAAGCCGGGACGGTGGAAGTTCGTACCCGTTGCGCCATTGTCAATGTAGGTCTGTACCACAATAATCTCCGGGTTCTGCTCCAGATACCGGGCGATAATCAGCTGCTGGGTTTCGATAGAGGCGGTGTGAGTATGCTTATCCTCAACGGAAAGCCGCACATAAATTCCGGCGCGGCAAGTAGCATCTATCTCCGGTGCGGGAAGTACCACAGTTTCCTTTCTGCTTTTTCTTGCCACAAATCATCCCACCTTTCTTTGACTTGTTTGCTCTGCCAGCTGAATCAGCTGGATCGCTTTCTGGTATTCGTCCTGGTATGTAAAGGTGATCTCCAATTCCTTTTTTCCAATCACCTTGATACTCTGTATCATGTGAACCACAGCTTTGCGGTCCAGGGTCTCCATCGTAGAAAACTGTGTGAAGTGGGAAATCCAGCGGTTCCGTTCACTCCGGTTCTCCAGAACATCAGCCAGCTTTTCCTTTAAGACCCGAATACTCTCTTTCGCGTTTTCCGCAATCCTCGTGTATCTGGCCTTATAGTCGGTATATTCCTCTTTGCTGATGGTGCCGGTAATCAGGCTTTCATACAGTCGGGCCTTAAATTCAAGCGCCTGTTCCACCTGCTGCTCATTGGCGGCGATGTGGGAGGCGTATTCATTGGCAAGTGCTTGGTTGATGCTGCTCTGGTCGATACCGTCCAGGATGGCTTGCAGGCAGCTCACATTGTCAATGTAGCCTTTCAGACTGTCCTTGACGCACTCGACAAGATCGCTTTCCTTGAGCATTGCCGGGTTGGTGCAGCCATGCTTTTTCCCGGTGGGGCAATAATAATAGTGATATTCCTTGCCCTTGACCCGGTTCGTTTTCCGCGTCATGCGGCTCCCACAGCACCCGCAGATTAAGACACCGGAAAACAGATACACCGTATCCTGCTTGGGAGAAGTCCGGGTATCCAGTCTGCGGATACGCTGGACAAGTTCAAAATCCTGCTTGGCAATCAGCGGTTCATGGGCGTCAGGGACGCGAATCCATTCAGAGGATGGCCGCTGCTCCATTTGCTTGATTTTGTAGTGTGGGGTGCCTTGCTTCCCCTGTACCAATGTGCCGATATAGGTTTCATCCTGCAAAATGCGGATGATCGTTGTAGCAGACCACTTGCAATCCTCTTTGTCGGCATAGCCGTGTTTGGCATAGGGAAAACCATTGTTTTTCTTATAAGCCAGGGGGGAGAGGATGCCCATTTCGTTCAGCACGGTGGCGATTCGCAGGGCGCTCGTCCCATCCAGGCGCATACGGAAGATGTCCTGGACAACGCGGGAAGCATACGGGTCAGGTACAAGCAGGTTTTTGTTTTCCTCAGACTTCATATAGCCGTAAACGGGAAAGGCTCCAACAAAATCTCCGTTACGGCGCTTTATATCCAAAGAGGTACGGGTCTTGATGGAAATATCCCGGCAGTAGGCTTCGTTCATAATGTTTTTGACGGATACGGTCAGATCGTCACCGCTGCCTTCATGGGCGGTGTCGATGTTATCCGTGATGGCAATAAAGCGGACCCCATAAGTTGGGAATACCCGGCGCAGGTAGCGTCCGGTTTCAATGTACTCTCGTCCCAGGCGGGAGAGGTCCTTTACAATGACACAGTTGATCTTGCCATCGGTGATGTCCTGCATCATTTCCTTAAACGCCGGACGGTCAAAAATGATACCGCTGTAACCATCGTCGATTTTTTCGGATACGATTTGGATGTCCGGGTTTCGTTCAATGAAGTTCTCAATCAGCTTCCGCTGGTTGGTAACGCTGTCGCTCTCGCTGGAGCGATCATCTGTGTAAGACAGACGAATGTAAGCTGTTGCCTGATATTTTGGCATGAAAAAGCACTCCTTTCCTCCCGGAAGCTCCCGCAAGAAAAGAGTGGATTTCGAGGTTTTCAGTTTTCATCCTTTTCCATACACATCGTAGCACGCTTTTGGAAAAAGAGCGAGGATGTCGATTACCTTAAAATCCCTTGCAGGCATTCCTCCAATGTGACCCCGTTGCTGGAAAATGCAGCGTTTACCACAAAATCGCCGCAGCGAAAGCGATAGGGGTTTTTGATCTGGTGAAGAAAGGCCGCGATCCGTTCCTCTTTGGGGAGGTCTTTATCTACCGTGACTTCACGGATGTCAACCAATTCATCGGCTGATGTTTGTGTTAGCTGGCTCATAAGTGTTCTCCTTTCTTTGAAGTCGGTTTCAAAATCACATGAATGAGCTGGCAACCGGAGCTGCCAGCTCATGGTATCTGACTTTGCATCCTTGGTCCATCGGATAGTGGTAAGACTTTCCTTGCAAAGAGCCTGGGAGCTGCAGCATGCGAAAGATATCGAGTTAATTATTGTCACTGCGGTGAGTTGCTGGAACGTCTCGTTGATATTAAAGCGACTGATTATCCAAAATATCAAAGGGAGATGAAAAGGTTATGTGCTTTTCATCTTCTGATCCTGGATGATTTTTTGCTGAATACAATCATGGACGAACGTGAAGTAAAAGTACTGATGGAGATCATGGAGAAGAGAATTGAAACATCAAGGAGTACCATCGTCTGCTCACAGCGTGAGCCTGACAGCTGGAAGGCGATGATCATGAACGACGAAGTATCTGCCAATGCTATTATGAAACGAGCAACAAAGCATTATATTGTGGTAATTCAGCCTATCGAAACCTCCTAACAAGGGTGGCCGTTAGGCTCCGCCGAGCGGCCGCTGAGATCCGCATCAGTGGCCGCTGGCCGCCGCAAATTGCAAGCAGTTTGTGACTGTGTTAAGAACATACCCGATGCTGACAATCAGAAAATAAGTTCCGACAATAGCCGCCACAGCATCGCTCTTGACGAATAGACCGGAAAGCTGTTTTGAAAACCCAA
>OLQH01002108.1_pt1 | contig 12581 bp, 15 predicted proteins | sample 1672671 | NCBI WGS metagenome assembly OLQH01 (sample SAMEA3136712, study PRJEB25190) | human gut metagenome
AGATTCATGAGGTTATGGAACATGTTACTGCGGAGAATTATGTGGATATGAGTCAACGAGTGAGAAAGCTGGATTCGGATGATTCTGTTACTGGTAGCAGTAATTTTGGAAAGTTCATAAAGCTGTTTGAGAGTGATGACAGTGGGTGGATTGAAGCAATAAATAAAAAAATTGAATAATATAAGGAGAATAGAGAGGTAAATTGGATGAATCCACAAATTAAAGATCATTTTTATGATCAGTTTCTTAAAGAACCAACAAAAGACAATTTTCGGGATTTTATGAAAAAGTCATGTGGTGAATTAAATGAAATGGATTTTAAAGAGACTTGGATAGACAAAGGTCCGTTGGCAAAAATTATGTTGGCTATGGCAAATAATGGTGGAGGAATTATCATATTCGGTGTAAAGGAAAATGAAGATAATACATTTGATGTTTTAGGACTGGATAATCTGAAGGATACTGCTGACATTAGTAATAGTATTTCTAGGCTTGTTTCATCGAGTTTGGATTATGAGGTATTTAATTTTGTTTTTGATTCGGATGTTTATGGAGAATTTGAAAATAAAAAGTTTCAAATCATGGTTATACATGATACTCCAGAAAGATTACCTTTTGTATCACTTGGACAATCTGAAAAAATAGAAAAAGATGTAATATATGTTAGAAGAGGGACAAAGTCAGAAAAGGCAACATCTGAAGAAATTAACAGAATAATTGAAAGAAAAATTGCAACTATATATTCAGAAAATACGGATATGTCTTTAGACCAACATCTGGAGCAATTAAAAAAACTGTATTCAGAATTGCCTCAAAAAATACGAGTGTTAGTTCGAAAAGGCTCTCAACCAAACTTTGCAGCAGCGCTAAAAGTATTTGGAGAACGTATAGGGGCACTGTATGGAACTCCAGATGAATATGAGGAAAAGGATAATCCCAATTATCCTGATGAAGGATATGAGGCATTTATTTTGAGAATGATAGATGCAAAGAAATTGAAGATAGAGAAAGTATTAGATTTGAAATGATTGCTGACTTGAAAAAGTAAATTCCAGTGCAAGTAGGTGGTGGAATTTAGAATTTCATTTTTTATATTAGATTACCATTTGGAAATATGTTGTATAATGGGGGCAAGAGTGATAAAATAATACCGAACATGGTTCTAGTGGTCTAAGAGTAAGACGTTTATCAGATGATAAAAGATAGTGGTGCAAATCCACTCTAAAAGTTCATAAAGTTTATGGATTTTTAGAATGGATTTGCAAAGAGGAAGTAGTAAAAATGACATTAATTGTAGGGTGGTTGGCTTGTGATCAGAGAGGCCCATGTTCTGCATATATAGCCAGTGATAGTAGAATTTCTGATAATAGGAACTTTTATGATTATAGCCAAAAGACATTTGCATTAAAAAATACTCCTGATATATTAGGGTATTGTGGAGAAACATTATTTACATATCAGATATTAACTCGCTTAACAAGTATGTGTGATGTGGGAATGTTGTTATCAGCAGACATGGATTATCAAGATAGAAGTGAGATTATTTTTAATGAAATCAAAAGAGCACATTCAGCATACAAACTTAATAATGGAATTATTAAAATATATCATATAGGGCGAAATAAAAAAAGAATATTTGATGCGAACGTATACTTTTGGAATGGAATAATATGGGAGAACATAAAAATACATACTGATTTTAAGAAGTCAAAGAACCTTTTTTCAGATGGAAGTGGGAAAAAAGAATATGATGAGAACTTTTTAAGGTTCAAAAATGGAAATAACGAAAGCACAAGTAGAAATTATTTCCATTGCTTTTGTGATATTGTAAAAAATGTCAAGGATAAGCATACAGGAGGGATTCCGCAACTAGTTGGTCTATATAATGGAAGCAAATTCAATGGCATGTATCATGGAACGATTGTAGATGGACAAGCATATTATCAAGGATTAAAAATGGGAAATGTATATGGAATGTCCAATATAAGATGGTACAATGAAAATTTTGAAATATGTGATTGGAATACGAAACAACGCGAAGCTAATGCGATGGTTCAACCAATATCAAAAAAGGCAACTCCCTGACTCTCCATTCTAAAGAAAAAATACAGTAGGGGGAGAGCGAGGTGCTTTTCAAGGGGGAAATAGACTCCCCTTTTGAAATCAGGGTATCTCCAAAATCAGGATAATATAGATTTTATGGCAACAAATTGGCAACAGAAAATCAGCGAGCCAAAATAATATATGTAACAGAGATAAAATAACGGTAGAAAAAAGATAAAAACTAAACAAATATGTTTAAAAATATCTTTGGATTTGCCGAGTTTGAATAGTAAACAGAGAGCCGGGAAGCCGCATAAACAGCGGACTTCCTGGCTCTTAGTATGTGGCGTGATACCTTTTTGATACCTGTTTTATTGAAAAAATAGATTTTCTTCTTCTTCAAATCTTAGATCTAGATATTCATGGATAGCAATTTCTATATCATTTATATTTTGAATAAGTGCTTTTCCGTTAGATAAGTTTTCTTTATAAAATTCCATATAGGTTGTTCTGCGCCTGACAGCAGATGATTTTTCGTTTGGTACGGGACGACATTTTTCTGGAATTAGATAGGATAATATACTATTTTCTAAATCTGTTAACAAATTAGGGGTGTATAGAATTAAATGATAATTTTGAAACCAATATGCTTCATCTGTGTTATTCTTTAAAGTATTAATATCCTGTTCAGAAAATAAGTGAATGCTAAGATAATATGAAATTAGCACTTGATTTTTTGAACACAAAACTAATTCAGTATTTTCTGCTAATATATCTGTAAACCCTAATTCACCAATTGCATAAAAATAGTATAGTTGTTCTTCATGAAACGAAGTTTTTAGGGATTCCTTAAACCGTATCTTGAAAAATTTCTTTACTTTATTTTTATCAAAGTTATTCATATAGCGAAACTTGTCAATACAATATAATAGTGATTCTGGAGAAGTTCTAAAAATATAACATAATTGATGGTAGTCATATTCTTTTGTGATGAATTTTTCTAAATTTAGTATTCTGAAATATTTTGTTTTAAAAAAGTTGTTAATAAATACTCTTTTTTGCTTTTCATCGTATAATTGAGAGATACGGTACACAATTTGATTTATAAAAACCAATTTATTTTGCGAACTTTCGCTGCTGTAATGTGTATTACAATGTGCAATTAATTTTTTCCAATATCTTGCAATTACATTATAAGAATTAAATTTTTCATAATCCCATATTTCATATTTGTTTTCGTTTCCTTGCAAATCGAATTGATCTAAAACAGAATAAAATATTTGGATTATTTTACTTACGTCCTCTTTGTTACAAAAGAAATAAAAATCATCGGAAAAATATGTAAAATCACAAACGATATTTTGCTCTACAAGCGCATTTTCAAGAACATAACTTATTTTTGTTAAATGTTGTTCAGCAAAATATAGAGATAAATAGTTACCCATAATCAAGCCGTTTGTAGCTCCAAAATTCATATTTGTAATATAGCGGTCAGATAAGCCATTAAAATCTAAATAGTGAGTATATAATCGCCCATAGAATTCCTTTATATCTAATTTGATTAGATTGTCATAGACACATAGCTCTTCAAAGTCATTTTCTAATTGAACATCATATTCCCCAATCGCAAAATCCCCTGTATTTAATCGAACAGATAATCGTTTATGAGAAGTGTCAAGTTGTTGCGGATCATCAAAGTGTGGAAATGTTTTAAAATGTTCATAAGCACAAGTTAAAGAAATAATATTGGGAAGCTTCAAGGTGCGAAAGCTATTATCATTTTTTCGTATGGTAAATTTGATAGGTTTTGTCCAACAAGTATCATCAATGTCTATGGAAGCTGGACTTGTTGGGAAAATTATATTGTCTATATTTATAAAATGCCGAATAGGGTTTTTAAAATTATAAATATTATTATAATCCATTATATTTTCTCCAATCATAACTGTTATTTTTCTTGTCATTTCCCTGTTCATCAACACTACTGCTGGAAGCAGGCCAGTTGATTTTCCATTCAAAGTATTCGTCCTCTGAAATCTCTCCGCTTTTTAGCTGTTCTTTCCGCAAACACCATTCACGCAGAAATTCATTTACCAGACCATAATCAATCCACATACCGACAGGGGCATGAGCAGGCCATTCGTCACTATCATTATAGCGAACAGACTTATCATCAGAAGCGTTGCACTTGCCGGGATTGCGGACAAGCTGGAACAGATGAAAGGTATTGCGGTTGTCCTCGTCAAGCCAGAAAAAAGTCTGCATAATGTCCTCGGCGCAGCCGGGGGCTTCGGTAATAAAATTGATATAGTTGACATTCAAAATTTTGGCAATTTCCATGAGAGTATCTTCTTTGGGAACACGATAGCCGGATTCATATTGTGCTACACGAACATCAGCGTTGCGCTCCTCATATCCCAGCTTCAATCCTAGTTCCCGTTGTGTTAATCCCCGAAATGTGCGGATTCTCTTAATTCGTTCTCCCAGTGTCATAATTCTGTGTCCTTTCCTTAAAATTTACAAATTACACACCATAATCCATTCTTCTTTGTTTTCCCGTATAATATCAAAGCCGATTTTTCGATACATTTCAGCCGCATAATTAGCCTTTTGAACAGAAAGTGAAACACGTTTATAACCATGTGTTTTCAACAAAGATAGCATTTCTTTCATCATATCGGTTCCTATCCCCTGTCCCCGGTATTCTTTGTATAGAGAGATGGCAAGAGAGGGCGTTTCATCATCAATATGTCCGTAATCGTGTATAATGCGTACCCAGACAGCACCAACGATTTTTTGTTCAACTACTGCGACTAATGCGAAATCAGCTTTTGATGTCCCGAAGCGGTCAACATAAATTTGTAATTCGGGAGAAGCGATAATATTTTTCGGTGGCGGCTTTATACCGTCTGGAATAAAAATAGCTTCGTATAGAAATTCATTCAATAGAGGATATTCCATTACCGTCATTTCTCGTATCGTGTATTCCATAAAGCCCTCCTGTGAAAATAGTTATCCCGTTTCCTACATTGTAGCATACCTAAAATAATACGGCAACAAAAACTTATCAGAAATGCTAAATTTAACAAAAAAGATAAACTTAACAAAAAAGCTATTGACAATAGCAGAAATGTTAAGTATGCTGAAAATACAGAACTTAACAAAAAAGTTAAAAATCAAAAAGGAGGACGTGTATTTGAAAAATGAGTTATTTGTAACAGCCGGAGAAGTGGCGCAGGACTTAGGCATTTCCAAACCATTTGCTTATAAGCTGGTGCGGCAGATGAACGAAGAACTGGAAGCAAAAGGTTTTATCACAATCGCCGGACGAGTGAGCAGAAAATACTATGAAGAAAAATTTTATGGCATGGCACAGGCGAATTAGGAAAGGAGTGAGATTATGGCGGCGTACAAAGACGAACAGCGGGGAACATGGTATGTGTCCTTTCACTATTATGACTGGACTGGTAAGAATTGCCGGAAAGTTAAGAGGGGATTTAAGACCAAACGGGAAGCAACAGAGTGGGAACGGCATTTCCGTATGAAAGAAGCGGCTGACTTGGATATGACTTTTGAGGAATTTGTTCAGGCATACACAAGAGATATGAAGCCGAAACTGAAACACAATACCTGGCTGACGAAAGAGCATATCTTGAGGACAAAGCTACTGCCCTATTTCAAGGATAAGAAAATGCGTGATATTCGTCCGAAAGATATTATCCAGTGGCAGAATGAACAGATTTCCTATCGTGATGAAAAAGGAAAGCCCTATGCTCCGACTTATTTGAAAACTCTGCAATCAGAATTGAGTGCACTGTTTAATCATGCGGTACGGTTCTATGAACTGAAAAGCAATCCTGTTGTAAAGGCGGGGCCGTTGGGAAAGGGAAAAGCGGAGGAAATGTTGTTCTGGACAAAAGAGGAATATCTGAAATTCATTGAAGCGGTAAAGGACAAACCATATTCCTATCATGCGTTTCAGATATTGTACTGGTGCGGTTTACGAGTGAGCGAACTGTTAGCTCTCACGTCGCAGGATATTGATTTTGATAACAAAGTCATTCGGATAACAAAATCTTATCAGCGATTAGAGGGTAAAGATGTAATTACAGACCCGAAAACTCCGAAAAGCAAACGAAATGTAAGTATGCCGGATTTCTTATGTGAAGAACTGAAAGATTATATCGGCAGATTATACGGGATTCTTCCCACTGACCGTATCTTTCATCTGACAAAAAGCTTTCTGCACCATGAAATGACAAGAGGGGCGGAAAAAGCGGGAGTGAAACGCATTAGAATCCACGATTTGCGACATTCTCATGTATCACTGCTTATCAGCATGGGATTTTCGGCGGTATCAATCGGAAACAGGGTGGGGCATGAAAGCGTGGATATTACTTATCGCTATGCTCATATGTTCCCGACGGAACAGACACAAATGGCAAAATTGCTGGATGAAGAATTTAAGGAGGGCGCAGAGGAATGAGCGGCACACACAAATATCCGACAATCAGTTTCCGTATCTCTCCGAGAGAGAGGGAAGAAATCGAAGCAAAGATTTTCACAAGCGGCATGAAGAAAAAAGATTATTTTGTCCGTTCCTGCATTTATAACCGGGTGTGCGTGGTAGGCAAGAAAGAAACAGTTTATCAGATTGTGGAACGGTTGCAGGAAATGGAGAATCGGCTGGTGGAACTGGCGGAGCAAATTGATGGCAAAAAGCCGGGGATTACTTCCGAAGAAATCAGAGATTTGCGGGAAGCCTATGAAGATATGCTGAAAGCAATTCTTTGGATGTTGGACGGTGCAAGGTATCTGTGGCAAGGCGAAGAAAAAAGCCCTGACAGCGGCAACTGTTAGGGCTGTGATAACTGGAAAACCTCTGTTATCAACAATCACAATTCAAGTATAGCAGAGGTTTCTTCCGGTGACAACGAATTTTTCAAAAACGGAGGACATTATGGTAGAAACGAGAACAGAATTACAGATGATTAAAATGTCGGAGATACAGTCGCAGGAGGTGGCGTGGCTGTGGTTTCCGTTTATCCCTTATGGAAAGCTGACGATTGTACAAGGCGATCCGGGGGACGGTAAGACAACTCTTGTGCTGAACATAGCGGCGAAGCTGTCAAAAGGCGAGGGTCTGGACAGCAAAATGAAACTGACGGAGCCGCTGAATGTGATTTACCAGAGTGCGGAGGACGGGCTTGCAGATACGGTTAAGCCCCGTTTGGAAACGGCAGGAGCAAATTGTGAAAATATTTCCGTCATTGACGAGAGCATAAAATCACTTTCCATGATAGATGAACGTCTGGAAGAAGCAGTCATAAGGACAAAGGCGAAGCTACTGATTTTAGACCCGATACAGGCGTATCTCGGCGGCGGTATGGATATGAACCGGGCAAATGAAGCAAGGGATATGACAAAGAAGCTGGCGACTTTGGCGGAGAAATATCAATGTGCCATTGTACTTGTAGGGCACATGAACAAAGCGGCTGGAAATAAGGCAGCATATCGGGGCATGGGTTCCATTGATTTTTTTGCGGTGGCAAGGAGCGTCCTGCTGGTCGGCAGAGTGGAGGGCGAAGCGAATATAAGGGCGGTAGTCCAGATAAAAAACAATCTGGCGGCGTTTGGGCACCCGAAAGCCTTTGAGTTGTCGGAGGACGGTTTTCACTGGCTCGGAGATTATGAGATTACCGCTGATGAAGTGTTGGGCGGTATCGCTCCGAAAGCGAATAAGCTGGAACAAGCGAAGCGTCTGCTCCGGGAAGTGGCAGAAACAAACAATGCCATGCAGAGCAATGAGATTTTCAATCTTGCAGAGGAACAGGGTATATCCAGACGGACGCTTGAAAATGCGAAAAAGGAATTGAGTATCAGAGCAAAGCGGATAAACAATTCGTGGTATTGGGAACTGGATAAAATCAAGCCGGAATAAGGCAATAGCGCAACAATGCAGAGCATATAGAATTTGCGGGCTTGGTGTCTGCAAGGTTGCAAAAGATATAGACCTTGCGTTGTTGCGGTCTTGAAAAGGAGGGCGAATATGATACGACAGCCAGAATGGGGAACCCGGAATGTGAACAAATATTTTTACGAGAGTGAAGCCCGGAGGATTGCCGAACTCAATGAAATATTCGGAGATATAGAATTGACTGAGGCAGAAATGCGGATGCTGATATGGCTTGCCGGATGGGATGAATATACGATAGAAAATGTACTTTCGGCTATCCGAAAAGCTATAGCGGCGGAAGTAAAGCGGCGGCAACAGCCGCCCCGTCCGTAGGACGGAAAAGCCCCCGGCAGGGCGCAAAGGCAGCTTTTGATGGATGGAACGGCTGTCAAAAGTGCTTTTGCGTTACTTTCGACGAAAGTAACAAAGCTTATGCGCCGTATCCGGCGCTGATTGCCCGGAAAGGGAGAAAGGATATTGATTGAAGCGAACTATCAGCTTTATGACAGGAAAAGGCTCTGTTAACCATAATAGCAGAAAATTCCATGCAAAGAATACTGACCCGGAGCGAAGCTGTCTGAACGTGGAATACTGCAATGAAAATGTTAAGGACGTATATCACGAATTATTTGATGAAGCACTCGCCTGGTACAATGAGAAGCAGACCAGAAGTGACCGCCGGATTGACGATTATTATGAGAAAATCCGTTCCGGCAAGCAGGAAAAGCCATTCCATGAAATTATTTTGCAAATCGGGGATAAGGACAACATGGGGGCAAAGACAGAGAACGGACAGCTTGCGGCAAAGGTGCTGGATAAATATATGCGGGATTTCCAGCGGCGAAATCCTACGTTAAGAGTATTTAGTGCCTATCTTCATATGGACGAAGCAACGCCCCACTTGCATATAGATTTTGTACCGTATACGACAGGAAGCAAGCGGGGACTTGATACAAGAGTTTCTTTGAAACAGGCGTTATCTGCTCTCGGATTTAAAGGCGGTACAAGGCGGGAAACGGAATTAAATCAGTGTGTGGCTTATGAGAAAGAACAGCTTGCCGCCGTCATGCTGGAACATGGGATTGAGTGGGAGAAGAAAGGCACACATGAAAAGCATTTATCTGTTTTGGACTTTGAGAAAAAGGAGCGGGCAAAGGAAGTCGCAGAATTGGAGCAATCTATTTCTGACGGAAAAGAGCGATTATCAGATATTCAGATTCAGCATAGAAAAGCAGTGCAGGAAACAGAGCAGATACGGCAGAAGGGCGAAGCAATCCGGCAGGAAGTGTCGGAACTTTCGGAAACAAGTGATTTGCTGAAGGAGCAGGCGACAACGCTGGCAGAGGACAAGAAAAAGCTGCTGTCTGATAATGTGAAATTGGAGAAGCAACAGAAGAAATTGCAACAGGATATTGAGAAAATGGTTCAGTCTAAGGCGGTCATGGAACGGAACATACACGCCTATGACGAGGACGAGAAGTGGCAGTTGCCTGAACCGGCGGCGTTGATGTCTGCAAAGGCTTATAAGGATAAAAAAGCCTCTCCACTTGTGGAGAAATTGAAAGAGACGATAAAAGTACTGACGATTAAATGCGTTCAACTTGCGGAACAGGGAAAGAAACTGAAAGATAAAGTTACCCGGCAGGAACAGCAGATCAGCTGCCTGACAGATAAGATCATGGAGCAGAGTGACATTATTGACCGATTGCAGGAGAAAACGGCAGATTTGGAGCGTTTAGAGCGTTATTTTGGTAGAGAACAGGTGCAGTCGATAGTTGAGCGGTCTAAGGCTCTGGAACGGGCAGAAAAGGCAAATAAGCGCCCGAAACGTGCATTTGAAATGAACAGATAGGGGGATTGATAGAGTGACAGATATGGAGAAAAAAGTTATGGTTCGGCTATGCGCGAAAATTCTTTCGGAGACGGATTTATATGATATGGATATGGAAGTACGCAATCTGATTGACTGGATATGCGTGTCGGAGCAGATAAAATCAAATAATAATGAGATACGCAGTCTGACCGGAGAATATAAGCGGATTGAGCCGGATTGCCGGGAGGGAGTGCGAGCGCAGTTGGAGCGCATGAAATCACTCTGTAAAGAACGTGACAGCTTGTATGAGAGGCAGAACGATTTGAAAGGGCAGAAGCAGAAAATCGAGAGAGCATTGGAACGGTAGGAATTTGGGGCATGGCGGCGGCTGTGCCCCTTATTTCTTGTGGCAAAATTGCTGATAATATGCTAAAATCAAAGAGCAGAGATAAAAACACAACGTAAGGGATAACATCTCTTATAGAGCCGGTAGGTAGTCCGGCCGCACCGTTTTGGTGTAAGTAGCCCTCCCTCCTTGGGTCGTCCGTTCTTTGTTCAGCACAATTTTTAAGGAGGAATTGTCATGGACAAAGTATCAGGCAGATTGACAGTATTTTTTGAGGAACCATTCTGGATAGGTGTGTTTGAACGCATATCGGAGGGGAAATTATCTGTATGCAAGGTTACGTTTGGAGCGGAGCCGAAAGATTATGAGGTATACGATTTTGTTTTGAGAAATTACTATCGACTGAAATTTAGTCCGGCTGTGGCAACTGATGTAAAAGAAGCTGTTCGCAATCCGAAACGGGTACAGAGAGAAGTGCGGAAACAGGTACAGAATACCGGGATCGGCACGAAGTCGCAACAGGCTTTGAAATTACAGCAGGAGCAGTTAAAAACTGAACGCAAGGCTGTGAGCCGGGAGCAACGGGAAGCAGAAAAACAGCTGCAGTTTGAACTGAAACAGCAGAAAAGGAAAGAGAAGCATAGGGGCAGGTAACGCCTGTCCCGGCGTTCCTTTATCAAATTGCGTAGACTTTGTTGTTACGCTTTAGAGGGTTTGAAACGCTTGTTTTATAAGGGCTTGGAAGTGCCGAAATGATATGGGCGATACTTTATACCTTTACCGTTCAAATTGGATTTTGGTTGCGTAACAGGAGCGATTGCACATTTCCTTGGTGGATATAATTACATGGTGCTAGCACCATGTAGAAATAGGATCAGAAAGGTTAAATGGTGTTTTCATAATGTCTATATCAGTAAAGCTGAATAAAAATGGTATTAAAAAATTACAGAAAGAATTAGAACAAGAAATGAAAAAGAGGACGATAGTGAGGGAAGGCGTAGGATTGCGTAAAGATAGTGAGAAATTTTTGAAAATAGTATTGGAAAAAAGAGAAGAAAATGGGAGTGATATTGTCACTTGTACATTAGATATGTTTAGTGAAATTCCAAACATTGAATTTAATGTTGGAAATATAATGGATGATTTAAAACTACATAATTGTATTAGCAGTAATAGTACAGTATTTATTTCTGGCGAGGTGCAGGTTATATTGACTATAGATGGAATTGAGTATTTTAAGGAGAAGGAGATTCAAATGAAAGAAAATCAAAGAATTACGAATAATACCAATAATTTTTATGGAGAAGTTACCGGTGTACAAATTCAACAAGGTACGGTTAATTCTTCACAATCTCAATCAGTTAATCAAGGGTTTGATTATGCTGAAGTGGCTGAAATCATTCAAAAGATAAAAAAATATGATTCTTTTTTGGATGATGAGTATGGAGAAAATGCTTTGGAAATGCGAAATAAAATCGACGAAATAGAGGATTTGGTGCAAAAGGAAGAAAATCCCAGTAGAATAAAGGCTTTGCTAAATGATATTAAAAACTTGTCCATAGGTGTGGCAGGTAGTTTAATTGCTTCTGGTATTGTTACTCTTTTGAGTAGAGTGTAGGAGGCATATATGGGTGGTATAGTCATTGAACTTCAAAGAGAAGCATTAGATGAAAAAATCTCTATTGAATCATTGATACGAAAAGCATATCTTGTTGCTAAAAAATTAAAATTAAAAGAATTTGAAGAATGGCTTAATCAAGAGCAAAATGGCTATAAAAAGGAGATTCCAGAATATCGAAATATTACAGGAGAAATAAAAGCATGGAATCCATATCATGGTTGGATTCCAATGATATTACCTGCAAAAGTGGCAGATATAGCTTCAAGAATGCCCATTCCAAACTCAATATCTTCTCTTTTAGATGTATACAATTCTAGCGAAGATAGAGTCGCTTTTTCGGTAAATGGGGCAATGACAGAATTTTTTAATAACAGTACAGATTTTATGCCAACAAAATATGCGTTTTTTGTTTCAAAAAGTGAATTATATAGAATTATGAGTACTGTTAGAAATAAAATATTAGATTGGGCATTACTCCTTGAAGAAAATGGAATAGTTGGGAATGAGATGACTTTTACTGATGTAGAAAAACAGATAGCGATAGATACACCGATAATCAATAATTACATTAACAATTTTTATTCTAAGGTGTCAGATGTTGATATGAAACAAGGATAGTATATTCGTGATACCTGTATGATACCTGTTTATGGTAAAACTGTAAATAAGGTGTGGAATTTGGATATTATGAAGAAATAAATCCGTAAAAAAACAAGAAATATTTAACAATTATGTTATAATTGCAAGGAGTTTGAGTAGCGGACTAAATTGCGAAAAAGCCCATAAATAAAGGCTTTGCGGG
>OLQH01002111.1_pt1 | contig 12553 bp, 9 predicted proteins | sample 1672671 | NCBI WGS metagenome assembly OLQH01 (sample SAMEA3136712, study PRJEB25190) | human gut metagenome
GATTGAAATTAAATCCGTTCAGAACAGCGATTACATCATCATCGTCGCTCTCCATAGGTAGTACCATTTGATTGATTCCCACAACGCCTGACAAATGGAAATAGGCAATTTTTCTGCCAGTGTGTAGTGGTATGTTCTGCTCTGCTTTTTCCGGCTTCTGGCTGCAGATGTTACGGATGGAAATGTAATTCAATAACTTCTTATTGTTCTTTTGTTTGATGGAATAATCAGAGAAACTAAGGGAGAGAGGGCTTGTACTTATCCATATATCCTACATACACTAATTTACAGTTGAAGATAAAACAATAAAATGATACCATAGACAAGTAATATTTTCTTCTTCAAAAAGAGAAGCTAGGATTCTGTACCTCTATAGTTGGAGAAGTGAGTCACCAAATGCATGAGCAAAGGCAGTTACCGGCGGATGGGAGTGGGTATTCCTTATTGATCAAAGGTCAATCCGCGCATCTATAAAATATTAGTCTGACGGTGCAAAATTGCCGAATTTGGATTGAAACAAGATAAATTGCAGCCACCTTTAGAAAAAGAGGAGACAATGATACAAAAAAAGATAAAAGACCTGGATCTGCAGCAGATTGCTCAATCGGGTCAATGCTTTCGTATGGAGAGACAGAACAGCAGTACATATTCAATCATCGCCCACGGTGAGTACCTGGAGATCACCCAGCACGGGGAAGATTATACGCTATCCTGCTCTGAAAAGGAGTTTCAGAAGCTGTGGCGGGAATATCTGGATTTGGATACGGATTACGGAGAAATAAAAAATTCTATAGATACGGAAGATTCGTATTTGAACAGAGCAGCGAACTATGGCTGGGGAATCCGTATATTAAAGCAGGATTTATGGGAGATGATAATTACATTTCTTATTTCTCAGAATAATAATATACCGAGAATCAGAAACAGTGTCCGGCGTCTTTGCGAAGCAGCTGGGGAAAAGAGAGATACAAGGCAGGGAAGTGTATATTTTACCTTTCCCTCGCCGGAAGCAGTGCTGGAGGCAGGCCCTGAAGTTTTGGGAAAACTGGGGCTTGGGTACCGGGAGAAGTATATCTGCCGGATGGCAGAAGCTGTTGCAGAAGGAAGTTTGAATCTGGAGAAGCTGAAAAAAGCAGATTATGAAAGTGCGCACAAAGAATTGATGCTGCAATATGGAATCGGCAGGAAAGTGGCAGACTGTATCTGCCTGTTTGGCCTGTACCATGTGGAAGCCTTTCCGGTGGATACACATATAAAAAGGATATTGGATCTGCACTATCCGGAGGGGTTTCCCTACTTGCGGTATCAGGGGTATGCGGGGATTTTACAGCAATATATGTTTTATTATGACCTGAACCAAGAGGGCAGAGAGAAAAAAGAGAATACCATAAGCTATAAGAGAGGTTTCACAGCATGAAAAAATTAATAACACTACTTGTAATGGCTGCTATGATGTCTGCTTTGATAAGCGGATGTGGAAAAACAGAGAATGCAGAAGAAAATAAGACAGATACAGAGTCTGCCGGCACACAAGAGGAAGCAGATAAAGTGACTTCCGGTGGGGAACAGCAGACAGGAACACATCACATTAAAATTAACATAAAAGATTATGGAACCATATCTGCAGAACTGGACGGGGACAGTGCGCCCATAACCGTGACTAATTTTATGAAGCTTGCCGGGGAGGGATTCTATGATGGACTGACATTCCACCGCATTATCAACGGTTTTATGATTCAGGGGGGAGATCCTAACGGAAATGGTACCGGAGGGGCTGATGAGACCATAAAAGGTGAATTTGCGAATAATGGCGTGGACAATCCGTTGTCTCATACCCGTGGGGCGCTTTCTATGGCCCGCGCCAGGGAGATGGACAGTGCCAGCTCTCAGTTCTTTATTGTCCATCAGGACAGTCCATCTCTGGACGGGGACTACGCTGTGTTTGGATACGTAACAGAAGGGATGGAAATTGTAGATAAGATATGTGAAGATATCCAGACAGAAGATGCGAACGGAACTGTGGCGGCAGGGGATCAGCCGGTGATCGAGAGTATTGAGGTTATCGACTAATCTAAAAATAATTTCAATCAAGAGTTTATGAGTTGCCAATCATTTCCACAGGGGGAGCATCTCATTTATGCCAGGGGCATACGGGATGACATGAAGTGATAGAATAGTTGAATAAAGAAAGATGCAGGGACGATATGGGTTCATCCGATGAGGATGAGCCAATACCGTCCCTGTTATTATAATACGCGGTTGTTCTATGGCTGCGCGTCCAGATTCTGTGCAAGCAGCTTTTGCTGCTTGCACAGATACCGGTATTCTGAGATATTGATCCCTTCTGTCTCCTTAAAAAGACGGGACAGAGTGCTGGCAGAGCTAAAACCTACGGCGTCAGCGATCTCGTCAACAGAGTAATCTGTATCAAGGAGATAATTTTTGGCATAACTGATTCGGTACTGGGTTAATGTCTTGGAAAGACTTGCTCCAAAATACTCCTTGAACAGCCGGTTGGCGTGTCTGGGAGTCATATAAAAATGATCTGCCAGATCTTTCAGTGCCAGATCCTTGTTCTGATAGTTAGCATGCAGAAATTTAGTGAATGCAATGGGCAGCGTAGTGGCTTCTGCCTGGGAGGTTGTGTGAGTAGGAGGCATAAAGTTCCTGATGATAGAGAGCAGAAATGCAGTGTAGTGTGATTTCAGCATATAAAACCACCCCCACTCCTTTGTTACAGCCTCTTCTTCCATCCAGGGAAGGTATTTGGAACAGTTATAGTTATCCTTACAGATTAAAAAGTTCTGCTTTTGAGCAAATTTAAAAAAAGTATCCATATGTATCGGTTCGAATTCCACGGTATAGTCATTTGAGTAGGGGGAGGTTCTGGGATAGATATTGAAAACTACGGTGATGTATACCTTTCTTTGTTCCGGCTTGTACAGCGTACCGTGCTTTACCCCGGGATTTAAAAATAAGAACTCTCCCGCTTTGACATTTTGCGGTGTCCCCTCCACCAGATTATCTAATTCCCCCTCCACAACATAATATACTTCAAATTCCCTTGGATGACTGTGGGGAAATTCCACCGTGTTTTCGTCATGACGGTCTACATAGCTGATACATAAATCATAGGAATTCAGAGAGACCGTGTTTGTGTTAGGATTGCAAAGCGGGTGTATAGGCTGATGGTACATGACAGATTCCCTCCTTTAGATAATGATAGTCAATAATGCTGTATAGAAAAAGAATTCTGAAAAGAAAAACCTTTAGATATTATAACACAATAAGTAAAAAAAGGAATCTGTTTCGTCGTAATTGATTTGATATTTTATCAACAATCTTATTCAAAAAGGACGGAATTGAATTTCTACGTGTCCTTTTGAAGAATGGTAAAAAAATGTTGTGCAATATATACTAAATACAACAAAGATAAGCTGCAAAACGAGTTATATTACCGAACATACGGGAGGAGCAGGAAAAATAAGTGGTTAAAATAACGGGAAGTGTATGCGGCTTATGAAATAAGTACCGGACAAAGGCAGTACAGGGCGCCCAAGTAACCGCTATCGTCCAGAAATCCAAATCAGACGGAGGAAATTTCTATGAGTAAAAACCTTAAGGATCCCGCTAACTGGGTGAAGACCAGTTCACAGTATGGATACTACAAGTTGGAAAAAAAAGAAATACTGGGGTATTCATCGGTAGACTTTGCAATGAACCTGGTGTTTCAGTGTATTGCCTTGTACATCAGCTATTTCTATACAGACATTTTTGGACTGAAAGCATCCCATGTTGCTATGCTGTTCGCGGTTTCCCGTCTCTGGGATGCCATCAATGACCCTATGATGGGAACTATATGTGAACGGCTGAATCCAAAGAAGGGTAAGTACTGGATATACATTATGTATGGGGCGATTCCCTTTGGCGTGGTAGCAGTGCTCACGTATACTACCCCTGGATTTGCGTATAACATGAAACTTGTGTGGGCGGCTATTACATACAATCTGTTAAATATGCTGTATACCTTTATTATTCAGCCATATATATCAGCGGCCTCCCTCATGACAAACGATCAGGATGAGAGAACGAAGCTTCAGTCCACACGAATGATGTTTGCACAGTCCGGCGGTGTTCTCTGTGCCATTATGCTGCCGAATTTAAGCGGTTTCTTTACGAGATATATGACACTTGCTCAGGGATATATGGTAACGACTGTTATTATGGCGGTCATCATGGTAACAATTTTACTTTGGGCTTCCCATCAGATTGTTGAGAGAGTTCCGGCCCCGCCGATTGACCCTAACAACAAGGCAAATATTAAAGATGTATTTACCCTTTTATTTACGGTAGGACCTGTCTTCCTTATGTTTGTCCTGTTTCTGGGTGTATATACCTTAAGTCAGGTACAGTCCACCATGGGTGCCTATTATATTAAATACTATGCCGGAAGAGAGGATATGCTTTCCTGGTTCTCTATGATGATGATGCTTCCCTCTGTATTTGGTGTACCCTGCGTACCATTCCTGACAAAGAAGATAAAGAAAAAAGGTACGGTTATGTTAGGACTTGCACTGGCAGCAGCAGGGTCTCTGCTTCTCTACTTAATGCCTCCTTCCGCCATTGCCGGAATGATGGCATCCCGGGGAGTAACAGCATTTGGATATGGTATCTTAATGGGAATTCTGTGGTCTATCATCACTGACCCGGTAGAATATGCGGACTTAAAAACCGGGAAAAGATATACAGCCATTGTAATGACATTAATTGGATTAGGAATAAAATTTGCTATGATTATCGGCGGTTCTCTGCCTACCGCAGTGCTGAGTGCTTCAGGTTATGTGGCAAACGAAGCTCAGACAGAGAGCACTCTTGCAGCTATCAGGAATCTGACGTCCCTGCTTCCTCTGGCAGTGGTTGTGGTCACCATGGTTATCTTCGGAGCCTTCTATCACCTCAATGAAGAAAAAGTGGTTGAGATTCAGAGGCAGATAGCAGAAAGAAATGCAGCCAGAAAATCGGCATAATAAAGTAAAAATAGAACAGAAAAAACGAAATGGAGGGATTGATTTGAAATCAATATCAGTAGTTAAAGTGGGAAGCTTAAGAGACCCGGACGAGAGTAAGAGAGGGAAAGTAGCTGTTCTGGATATTCCGGAACAGGAAGTAGGGCCGGAGGATGTAAAAATCAAAGTCGCATACTGTGCAATCTGCGGTTCGGATCCTCATTTGGTGGAGAATATCTTTGGGTGGGAACCCCCCTTTGGCCTTGGGCATGAAGTCTCCGGCGTTATCGTGGAGCTGGGGGAAAAAACAACGCAGAAAGGGTTAAAAGTGGGGGATCGGGTTGCCGGCAATTTCCTCAGGTTCTGCGGTACTTGCTATTACTGCCAGAACGGACAGCAGCAGTTCTGTGAACACGCAGATGAGTATAACCGCCCGGGAATGAGTGAATATATTGTCTGGCATGAATCTCAGGTATATAAACTTCCTGACGATGTAAGCCTTGAGGAAGGATGCCTGCTGGAGCCGATTTCCATTGCCGTCCGTCTGATGGATAAGGTAAGTCCCAGATATGGGGAGAGAATCGCTATATCCGGGGGAGGCCCTATCGGACTACTGGCACTGCAGTCATTAAAAATGTATGGGGCCACCAGTTTGACCTTGATAGAGCCTATCCCTGAGCGAAGAGAGCTGGCTTTGAAATACGGAGCGGAATATGTGGTTGACCCCGTGAATTCCAGCACAGTGGAGGAGGCAATGAAAATAACAGACGGAAGAGGTTTTGATACCGTGATTGACTGTTCCGGTTCTGTAAAAGCGGTATATGATTTGCCGAAAATTACGGCAAAAGGCGGAAAGCTGATCTACGGTGCTATGTATCCAAATGATTTTGAGATGCCATTCAATCTGTATAAATACTGTTATTTTAATGAACTGACAGTAACCGGATTTTATGTGGCCCCCTATACCTTCCCCAGGGCGGTGCAGGTCTTATCCAAATATGATCTTTCCGATTTTACCAGCAAGATTTTCTCCATCGATGAGGCAGAGGAAGCATTCAGGGCCCAGGTATCCGGGAAGTATCCGAAAATATTAATCAAATGCAGCGAGGACATATAAAGAAAGTCTGGAAAGGAGCTATCAAATGAGTACAGTAGAAATGAAACGTGTAATTGAATTAGAGGATAAGTGTTTAAAAATCAGAAAGGATCTTTTGAACTTTATCTACCGCATTGGAATGGGGCATCTGGGAGGAGAATTATCCATTGTTGAGATGGCAGTCGCCCTGTACTATGAATATATGAATTATGATCCGGCAGATCCGAAGATGGAGGACAGAGATCGCTTTGTGTTAAGCAAGGGGCACTGCAGCGAGACGTTATATACGATTTTCCAGGATATGGGCATGTATACCATGGACTACATGGTAGAGCACTTCGAAACCCTTGACACAGCAAAATTTGGTATGCATTCGAACAGAAAATATGTGCCTGCCATAGAAGTATCCGCGGGCTCACTGGGGCATGGACTTCCTGTCGCTGTGGGTATGGCTCTGGGTGCAAGAGCAAAAAAAGCACCCTGGAGAACCATTGTTATGGTAGGAGACGGTGAAATGGACGAGGGTACCAACTGGGAGGCAATTATGGCAGCGGGCCATTACCAGCTGGGGAATCTGGTTGCTATTGTGGATAAGAATCAAGTACAGATGACAGGCCCTACAGCCAATGTTATGAACCTGGATCCATTGGATAAAAAGTTAGAGGCCTTTGGCTGGGAGGTCATCAATGTGGAGGACGGCAATGATATGCTTCAGGTATGTGAAGCGCTGGAGAAGCTTCCAAAAGCGGATCCGGTTACTCCAAGGAAACCTATTTTCATTATATCCAATACCATAAAAGGCAAAGGCGTTGACTTTATGGAAGGCAATTATAAATGGCACGGAGGCGGTATCGCGAAAGAACAGTTAGAAGAAGCACTTGCTGACGTAGAAAAGAATAGGAAGGTGAGATAGTATGGCAGTACAAACAACTTTTGATTTTGACCAGATGTTATCCAATGCAAGAGAGGCATATGGAGAAGAATTAATGAAACTTGCAGATGAAGGAAGAGAATTCCTGTTTACGTACAGTGATAATGTTGCCCCATCCTCCAGTGCAGGAAAAATGGTTGCAAAGTATCCGGACAGATGCTTTAACTTTGGCATCGCAGAACCAAACCAGGTGGGCGCCTCCGCAGGTATGGCGCTGGCAGGGCACATTGTATTTGCTCAAGTGTTTGGTCCCTTCCTTCCACTGCGTGCAGCAGACCAAATCCATACCGATATTGCGTACAACGATGTGAATGTACGTCTGATTGGGACCCATTCCGGTGTTACCGCAGGGGGAGGCCCCACCCATAACGACATTGCGGATCTGGCTTTATACCGTGCCATACCTAACCTTACGGTGGTAGTTCCCGCAGACGCTGACCAGTGCCGGAAGGTTATCAGGAAATCCATGGACCATGAAGGCCCTATGATTATCCGGATAGACAGAGCCGGTTCACCTAATATTTATGCGGAAGACTACGAATATGAGATTGGCAAAGCCATAGATGTGCTGGAAGGCAGGGACGCTGCAATTATTTCTACCGGATCAAGTATCTATGAGTCCATGATGGCAGCTAAGCTTTTAGGCGAAGAAGGACTCAGTGTAGGTGTTTTGGATATGCACACAATTAAGCCGCTGGATACAGAAGCGATCTTAAGAGTTGCCAATACCACTGGAAACGTTGTGACAGTGGAGGATCACTCCATCAACGGCGGTCTGGGCGGAGCAGTAGCCGAGATTTTATGCGAAGCCGGATACAGGGGTAAATTCAAACGAATCGGAATGCCGGATCAATTCTCTGTACTGGGAGATCCGGACGAGATTTATAAATACTATGGCATGGACCGGGCAAGTATTGCTAAGACAATCAGAACCATGCTGGGATAGGAGGCAAGACGAATGACGGATTTTGGAAATTTCTCCCTGGATTTTTTTAGTCTGAAGGGGAAGGTAGCAATTATCACAGGAGCCAATCAGGGACTTGGCATGGCATATGCAGCAGCCTTTGCAAAGGCCGGGGCAGATCTGTTTATTCCGCACTTTACACCAGACACTGCAGAGGTAAAGCAGTTGGTAGAGGCAGAAGGCAGGCGGGTAGAATTCCTTCAGGGTGACCTTACCAAGAAGGATTACATTCAGCAGGTGGTAGATACCTGTGTGGAGAAATATGGAAGAATAGATATTCTGGTGAACAATGCAGGCGCCAGCGCTTTTGCCCCATTTGATGAGTACCCTGACAAATACTGGGATATGTGCATCAATCTGGATTTGAATGCGGTATATTTCCTGTCTCATGCGGTTTCTAAGATTATGAAGCAGCAGGGCGGAGGCAAAATTATAAACATAGGTTCCGCACTGTCGTATACCGCTGATAAGCACTGTCCTCCATACACAGCGGCAAAACACGGTGTTATTGGATTGACCAGGGTGTTTGCCAATGAGCTGGGAGAATTTAATATACAGACAAATGCGATTTCTCCCGGATTTCTGGCCACTGAAGTAAATGCAGAGCTTCGCAAGGACCCTGCTTTCTACAATAAGATTACAAACCGGATTCCGGCAGGACGCTGGGGCGAGATGGAAGACCTCATGGGGACCATAATTTATCTGGCCAGCAGGGCGTCTGACTACGTAAACGGCTGGAGCATCAGCGTAGACGGCGGTTTTACGACAACCTTATAATCCTTTCCTCCTATAGTGTATACTCAGGGGCCCCCCAATATATACCCCTGGGTACAGAGTAAGAAAAACGGCATGCAGTATGCCGTTTTTCTGTGTATAAAGAGATGGGAAATGTGGTTATACAGCGCAGAAGGCTTCGAATTCCTTTGACGGCAGGGGCCTTGAGAAGATATATCCCTGTACCATATCACAGCCTATATCTCTAAGATAATCCAGCTGTTCCTGCACTTCGATACCTTCGGCTACTGTGCGTACATTCAGTTTCTTTGCAAGCTCAATTAAGCAAGCAATGACGTCTCTTGATTTTTCTTTCGAAATGTCCAGGAAAAACTGACGGTCCAGTTTTATGGTGTCTACATCAAACTCTTTTAATAAGCCCAGAGAGGAGAAGCCGGAACCAAAATCATCCAGAGAACATAGAAAACCCAGACAATGCATTTTATGAATACTTTTTTTCACAATCTCAATCTGCTGAGGATCAAGTAAAATAGATTCTGTCAACTCAAATTCTATGGTATTTTGGGGAATATGGTATCTCCCGGCAATTTCAGAGAATGATTTCAGAAACTCTGGATTTTTAAAATGCTGCCGGGACAGATTGACAGATACGGGGAGCCAGGGCTGCCCCTTTTGATTCCATTGCTGCAGAAGTCTGCATACTTCCTCAAACATATAAAGGTCCAAACGGCAGATTTTCCCATTTCGTTCAAAAATAGGAATAAAATCAGATGGAAAGATAATTCCTTTTTGAGGATGTATCCAACGGACAAGAGCTTCCGCACCAGCGATACCGCCATCAAGCAGCCTGACTTTAGGCTGCAGATATACCTGAAAATCGTGATTCTTCAGTGACTGCTCGAACAAGTCGTTGAGCTCCTGCTCTGTCTGCAGCTGCCTTGTAAAATCAGCATCATAAAAGGCACATGACGGATGAGCGCCGGAGGCCTGATTCTGATAAGCGGTTCTTGTACGATCCTGGATAATTGTGAGTTCAAGGGTGGGATCATCTATCAGATAGGCACCTTGCAGAATGGTAAGATAGTAAGGAGTCTCTCTGGTTTTGTTAAAAGAATTAATATCATGAATCATGGCATCAAGTCTGAACTGAATGGCCTGCTTCTCCCGCTCTTTGATACACAAAAAGAAATTGTCGGCCTCACTGCGGGCGGCAAATTCCCCGGGTTCCGTATGGCGAAGCAGTATCTTATAGATGTAGCGCAGGGTATCATTGCCTGCTGCAGTTCCGTAATTTTCGTTTATAAGCTTAAATCCCTTTACGTTAAGCATGATAAGCGTATAAGTAAGAGGAGGAGCTGCTTTAACTAGTTCCTCATACTGAAGCTGAAATGCAGAATAATTCATACCGCCCGTAACCGGATCAGAAAAAGCAAGCTGCTCCAGATGCTTCCGGTGGTAACTGTAAAATCGGAGTATAGAAGCCAGGAATAGAATAAAAACAACGGCAATGCCTCCGATAATAAGGAATGTCTTCACAGTATAAACGTTAGCCCCATAGGAGATCAAGTCCGCAGGGATTAAAGTCAGAAGCACCCATTGATTAACATTGAGAGGGTGATAGGACATAATCAGTTCATCACCGTTTACTGCTGTAAAAGGGAAGACCCCATCCCTATTCGACTTCATATTGTCCATCATTTTAACTATTTCATTTTCTGTATTCCTGTCTTTTCCGCTTTTAAATATATCATCTAATTGTAGAAAAGGTTTTAACTCTGTGGGAGAGACTACCACTTTCCCGCTATTATCAATGATACAGGTCAGGCTTTCCCCTGAAAATGCCTTGGGCTGAATCAGGGACTGAATATTTTCCTTCCTGTGGATTCCTGTCAGGACACCAATAATCTCGCTGCCGGAATAAACCGGAGTGGAGTAGAGAAGACTCTGTCCTTCTATGTAGGCTACCTCAGTATTTCCCTGCAGGGATTCTTGGACACTGGGCAGTTGCCAAAGATCCTGAGCATCAGATACAGAAGGAATTGTGTTTCCCCGGGAATCTATAAAAATTAGAATATCAAAGTCCAAAATCTCTGCTTTTCTGTTAAGAAATTCCTTCAGTGCTTCAGTACCTGTACTGTAATCAATTCTGGATATGGAGTCTGCAAGCAGGATCATGTTCTGCTGATTACTCTCCAGGCGTGCAGTAATATCGTCTGCCAGCTGACAGGTAACATCTTTTGCATAATTCTCTGTACTGTAGTTGAGCACGGACCGCAGATTTGAAGTATTCCAAAGTGTTAAAACAATAATGATAATTAAAATAACAGAGAGAATACATAGCTGCGTTCCTGGGGTGAAAGCTGGCCTGCGGCGGTGGGATACACTATTTTGTGTTTTGTACATTTTTATATATCTCCTGTTAACTAAAACTATTTGAACCGATTTAGAGAAATTGTATCTGTTTTCTATATATTTTATTACTTTGTTTAGCGGAATGCAATATATTATCTGCATATATATACATATGGTACGAAAAAAACTTTCTGTGACGGATATAATCTACAGCAACTTTCATTCCCTTTGATTGCGTTAATAAACATCTCATGGTAAACTACTATTATCTAGAGAGAAAAGGAGATACACTACTTTATGAAAAGAGAAGATATTCACAAAGTACTGATAATCGGTTCCGGACCGATTATCATCGGACAGGCCTGTGAGTTTGACTACTCAGGAACTCAGGCTTGTAAGGCATTAAAAAATCTGGGTTATGAAATTGTACTGGTCAATTCCAATCCCGCGACCATTATGACAGACCCGGAGACTGCTGATGTAACTTATATCGAACCTCTGAATGTAAAAAGGCTGACTCAAATTATCGAGAAGGAGCGCCCCGACGCACTTCTTCCCAATCTGGGAGGACAATCTGGGCTGAACCTTTGTTCCGAGCTGGCAGCTGCAGGTGTATTGGAGAAATATAATGTAAAGGTAATCGGCGTACAGGTAGACGCCATTGAACGAGGGGAAGACAGAATAGAATTCAAGAAAACCATGGCTGGTCTGGGCATCGAGATGGCCAGAAGCGAGGTGGCTTATTCTGTGGAGGAAGCGCTGTCTATTGCAGAGAAATTGGGATATCCGGTTGTCCTGCGTCCCGCCTACACCATGGGAGGTGCAGGGGGAGGCCTTGTATATAATGTGGAAGAGCTGAAAACTGTGTGTGCCAGAGGCCTTCAGGCCAGCATGGTAGGACAGGTGCTGGTGGAAGAATCTATACTGGGCTGGGAAGAGCTTGAACTGGAAGTGGTAAGAGATGCTAAGAATAATATGATAACCGTATGTTTCATTGAAAACATTGATCCTCTGGGGGTTCACACAGGAGATTCCTTCTGCTCAGCTCCTATGCTTACTATATCTCAGGAGGTTCAGGACCGCCTTCAGGAACAGGCATACAAGATTGTGGAGGCAATTGAAGTCATCGGCGGTACAAATGTACAGTTTGCCCATGATCCGGTTACAGATCGTATTATTGTAATAGAAATCAATCCGAGAACCTCCCGCTCCTCCGCATTGGCTTCCAAGGCCACCGGATTCCCCATTGCTCTTGTCTCAGCCATGCTCGCCAGCGGACTGACTCTGGATGAAATACCCTGCGGCAAATATGGTACTTTGGACAGATATGTACCCGGCGGAGACTATATTGTGATTAAATTCGCCCGCTGGGCCTTTGAAAAGTTTAAAGGCGCTGAGGATAAACTCGGCACACAAATGCGTGCGGTTGGGGAAGTCATGAGTATTGGCAAAACCTATAAAGAGGCCTT
>OLQH01002114.1_pt1 | contig 12544 bp, 5 predicted proteins | sample 1672671 | NCBI WGS metagenome assembly OLQH01 (sample SAMEA3136712, study PRJEB25190) | human gut metagenome
GGCTCCGGCTCCAGTTTGGATGGGTCCAGGCGCGGGTCGCACCGGTCGTCCAGCTCCGGCCCATACCAGCCGTAGTCCAGAAGGACATACTCAAAGTTCTCCGCTTTCGCGGTGTCGATCCAGTCTTTCAGGGTCTCCGTGGTCTCGCTGCCAGCGCCGAGCATCAGGTTGCGGCCCGGCTTGACCCACTCGGAGAATTTGTACATATCCTCGTCCGCCGGCTCGTTGAGGTTCAGGATGATGTCCTCGTTCTCCGGCAGGCGGGCCAGCTCTTCGGCCACCACAAAGGTGCGCCACGGGCTGCTCTTTTGCGTATTGGCGGAGACATTGACCACGTCCCCGTCGTATTTCGCCTGGAGTGTGCGGTCCGCACACTTCGTCATATACATGACGGCGTAATCGTCCAAATTGGCCTCGCAGATGGAGACCACTTCCCCGTCCGCATACTCCACGGTCATCGGGCGGCAATAATGCCTGCCTTCAAACGATTCCACCGGGATGGTCTGCGGGACGGTCTGGTTGGCCCCCTCGTGGATCTGGGCGACCGCGCCCTCCGGGAAGGCGAACTGTGTGTATTCGTCCGTGATCTGGTAGTCTGTTTCCATCTCGGGAAGGACATAGCGGAATGCCACGCCCGTATTGTAGGCGCGCATCTCAATGGTGATCGTCTGGCCCTCTGCGTTGGAAAGGGTGACCGCCGTCTCGTTGAAGCGGTCCTCGATCACCGACTTATCGCCTACGAGAGGGGTCCAGGTCTCGTCCCCGCTGCCAGTCTCCTCCGAAACCAGGGTCAGGTCATTCTGGAATGAACCGGCCGTGGTATTCAGGCCCAGGGTCCCATCCTCCAGCAGGGTGGTCCCATTGAGCACTACATTATAATAGGGGACGCCTTCGTCCATCCAGAAATTGAGCTGGAGGTCTTTGTCCGGCGCTGTTGTGCTTTTGGCGTCCGGCGGGAGCTCCGCGCCGCGCTGCGCAGCAAACGCAGCCGGGGTGGTTCCAAAGCCCGGCGCCGCCAGCGACAGTGCCAACAACAATGCTAACAGTCTTTTTTTCATACTTCTCCTCCTATTTGATCTGTGTACACGCGGCGTGTACATCGTTGTCCGGTCTGTGCCCCTCCTTTCGTATCTGAAAAAATAGCAACAAAACAATAGCCCTCCTTTCCAGCAAAAAATCGCTCATTCTATAATAGCATATCCTCTAATTTAGCAATTGCTTTGTAAAGAATTTTTAATTGATTTTTATAAATTTTAACTTGGAATGTATCATATCAATGATAGAGGCATTTCTTTCCACCCGGAACACGCGGCAAAGCGTTCCTTTCTCACCTGCTTCGCGCATGATATGGACAAATTTTCTAAAACAGGATTGGAACGTTTCCATCCATTGTTTGAAAGAATCCCTTGCTTCGCAAACAATATATGCACTTTTTGAATGAGGATTTCTTGAATCGTTTATTGTTTCTATGAGTCTTTTCTAAATTTACTTGTAGTTTAATCAGTAAATATATTTTTTGAAAGTGAAAATATTTCCTATATAACATTATGCTTTGTAAAAAATCGTGTATAGTGTAAAGGAAAAGCCCTATCCGCGACAAAACCGGCGGATCGGGCAACCCACTACAATCAACACTGGAGACTGCAATATGAACGCTTCAAATCAAAAAAGTATCAACCAGGAGAAGATCCAGGCCATCAACCGCGCATTAATCATCGACCTCCTCCGGCAACAGGGGGTTTGCTCCCGCGCGACATTGGCCCACCTCTCGGGCCTGAAACAGGCCACCATCACCAATATCATCGCCGAATGCATAACGAGCGGGCTTGTGATGGAAACCGGGTTGATGAGCGGCAGCAAAGGCCGCCGCTCCATTGGCATCACACTGAACGAAGAGCACTGCCATGTCATCGGCATCCGTATGACGCGCAGCGCGTTTTATCTATGCCTGGCGGGGCTATCGGGGAAACCGTTCCACGTGCAGGAATTCCCGATTGCGCCCGGGGAACCCGTGCAGACGACCTTGCCGCGCATCCGCCGGGCGGTGGAAGACACGCTGGCCCAGTCGGAAACGAAGATCGCCGCGGCGTGCATGGCCATGCCCGGCCCATATCACGAGGACCGGGATTGCCTGTTCTTTGTCACGGAGCTCTCCGGCTGGCAAAACTACCCGATCCGGGCGACCCTGACCAAGGGCCTCGACCTCCCCTTCCTGGTGGTCAACGACGCGAACGCCAGCGCCTTCGCCCAGCTCTGGTACCACGGGCAGGAGCCCGCCACGCAGAATATGCTGTATGTGCTCGCCGGGCAGGGCGTGGGCTGCGGCATCATCTCGGAAGGGCGCCTTGTGACCGGGCAGCGCGGGCTGGCCGGAGAATTTGGCCATAATTCCATCGATTACAACGGACTGCCGTGCGAGTGCGGCAACCGCGGCTGCCTGGAAAAAATATTGCTCCACGCTGGCACGGCGCAGCCGCATCCGCGAGCGCCTCGCCGCCGGGGAAGCCTCCAAGCTACAGGCGGACGCGCTCTCCACCGAGGCCCTGGCGCATGCGGTGGCACAGGGCGACCCGGTCGCCTGCGAGGAATACGACCGCGTGTGCGAATTCCTCTCCATCGGTATCACGAACCTGATCAACCAGCTCAACCCCGGCATCATCGTAATCGGCGACGAGCTCGCAGAGATCGCACCGGACCGGATGCTCGCAACCGTGCGCGAGCGCGTAAAAGAGAGCGTCCATACTTTGTCCCCGGGCGAGGTGGCCATTGAGGTCAACCGCCTGCCGGGCAGCCCGGTCCTGTTGGGCGCCGCTGCCTTCGCCGCGCAATCGGTCCTGGCCGACCCCGGCAAGCTGATCCAGGAGGCGGCGGTTTCGCAGGAGATATCCTCCGCGCCGTTGGAATTGGCGGCTCTGTAAGCCGGCCGCATCGAATCATACAAAAAGGGCAGCAGAGATGTTTTTCCGCCGCCCTTTTCAGCGTTCTGCATGCTCCATGCAAATGCTTTTCTTTTCGAAAGGAACCCCCTCTCTCCCCTGTAGAGATCCTGCACCGCGGGAAAGAGAGGGGGTTTTTGCTGCGTTATTTTCCGGGAAAAGCCCCGCGCAGGGCTGCGCTTTTATAGGAGGATCTCTTTTGTGGCGATCCGCTCCCGGAACGCGCGGTCGTGTTCCACAAACAGCAGGGTGGGACGGCTGGCAAGGAGCAGGTCCTCGATCTGCACCCGCGAAAGCACGTCGATGAAGTTGAGCGGCTCATCCCAGACATAGAGGTGCGCGGGCTGGCAAAGGCTTTTCGCCAGCAGCACCTTTTTCTTCTGCCCTTCGCTGTACGTCTCCAGATCTTTGTCGAATTGTTCCCGCGAAAAATCCAGTTTGCGCAGGATGGCCTTGAACAGGGGTTCGTCCAAGCCCTCCCGCTGTGCCAGCGCGCGCAGGGACCCGTGCAGCCCGGCCGTCCCCTGCGGCACATAGGACACCACGAGATTCCCGCCGATGCGCAGGGCCCCTCTGTGCGCCACCGGTTCCCCCAGCACCAGTTTCAGCAAGGTGGATTTCCCGCATCCGTTTTTTCCGCAGACCGCTACGCGGTCCCCCTGCTCGATGGAAAAGCGCACATCCGAAAAGACCGTCTTATCCCCATAGAAGGCCGAGAGGTTTTCCGCCTCGGCCAACACGCGCTTGGGGTAGTCCATGGGGTGCAGGCGGAGCGCCTCCGCCTCCTCCAGATTTTTCAGGAGCTTTGCCTTTTCTTCCAGCGCCGTCTCCCGCCGCGCCTCGATGGTTTTCGAGCGCTTCATCATCTTGGCCGCCTTATGGCCCACATAGCCGCGGTCCGGGCGGATGCCCGAATTGCGGGTGTCGAATTTGCCCTTTTCAGTCCGGTCGCTCCAGTCCGCGGTGCGGCGCGCAGCCTGTGCCAGCCGGGCGGTCTCTTTTTTCAGCTTGGCCTGCTCCGCCCGCTCAAACTGGTCCTGCCGGTTGCGGTTCTCCTGCCAGGAGCGGAAATTCCCCGCCTGTACCTCGATGTCCGCCCGGTTGAGCGCGAGGATATGGTCCACGCAGCCGTCGAGCAGGGTGCGGTCGTGGGAGACCAGGATAAACCCCTTTTTCCCGTTCAAATACCGGCACACGGCGTCGCGCGCCTCCTCGTCCAGATGGTTGGTCGGCTCGTCGATGAGCAGAAACCGGCCCTCGTCGAGGAACAGGGCCGCCAGCAGCACCTTGGTCTGCTCGCCGTTGCTCAAGGTACAAAACGGGCGGTCCAGCACCTCCGCATCCACCCGCAGCAGGGACAATTCCCGCTGTAGCCGCCACAATTCATAGTCCGGCGCGAGCGCTTCCACCACAGCCTGGGTGTCCTGCTCCGGATGCGGGACCGGGAACGGGAAATACGCCACGGGGACCGGGCAGGAGATCGTCCCCCGGTACGGGTACTCCCCCAAAAGCAGGCGCAAAAAGGTGGTCTTGCCGCGCCCGTTCCGCCCGATAAACCCAAGCTTCCAGTTGGTGTCCATCTGGAAGGTGACATGTTCAAACACATTATCCGGGTTGCCGTCGTATCCAAACGTGAGATCCTTCACTTGTATCAAAGCCAATGCAATCGCCTCCACGCATAAAAATAAGCCGCAAGAAAGTCACCTTTCCTGCGGCCCTTTTTTACGCGGCTCAACAGAGGCGGTCTTGCCGCTCTGTCCAAGGGTCCGGCCTTTTGCGTGCGCCAAGATGCGCAGGCGCTAAGGCGCCGGACGGTCAAAGGGGATTGCAGAACGTGTCGCTTTCTTGCAGGGCATCCCAAACCAGAGGAACGTCCCGTTCCCCTTGGAAATGCCGGTTTCTTTCAAACACTCAGCAAGAAAAAGTGCGCACGTTTTCAACTCCCATCGTATGAAATCGCTGTCACTATAGCACATGTCCGGCAGCGTGTCAAGGGATTTCAGGAAAAAGGGCCAGTGCGCGGGGGCCTCGCAGGGCGCGCCCGTCCTGGATGGCCTCTCATCAAAAAAAGAACAGCCGGACCCACGCCCACTTGCATGGGTCCGGCTGTTCTGTATCGGCGAATTCGCCGCAGGGTTCAAAACCCTGTTTACTCCCCAAATAACGAAGCTTGTTTGATCAATAGGCACGCAATGCCTCTCGCGGGCACACAGTGCCTTTCGCGCCTACGGCGTTCCCTAAGAAAGCATTTAGCCAATCGTCACTGCACAATGTTTAACTGGGACATTGCCCGGCAGGGTGGTATAAACGCCCGTGCTCTGGCCCGGCGTGCCGATGGCATAGACTCTGTAGTAGTAGTCGTTGCCGATCTGCGCCACAAACTGCGTCTTCAGCACGCTGCCATTGCCCACCGTGAAGCTCGGGGCAACACCGTTTCCATTGACAACCGTCATCTTGAAGCAATATGCGCTGCCTCTCTTCAAGGAGAAGCTGACCGTTGTATCGCTGTATACGCTCGCCTGTGCAAGCACATTCTGCGCTGCGGTGACCGCCTGGTTGACGACCGCTGTGCCAGCAGAGCCGTACACATTGCTGTTGTTCTTCGAGCTGGAAGATCCGGAAGTCTTGTGGCTGTTGCCAGCATCCGGCTTCGTGGGCTCCTCAACCTCTGTCGTCGCGTTGATACGCGCCTGCAGGGTATTGTATGCACTGACAATCTCTTCCGAGGACGCGTCCGCTTTTGCAACAACTGCCTTCGCGGTCTGGATAGCAGCCTTCAACGCTGCATAGTCCACCGCTGTGTAGTCGTTTGCATCCGCCTGCTCGCCTTGGGCAATCAAAGCCTCCAATGCGTCCTTATCCGGCGTCTTGCGCAGGTTTGCCATTGCAACCGTCAGGTCGTCTGCACATGCATTGACTTCCTTCTGCGTAGCGTTGGCGTTTTCCATCATTGCCTTGGCTGCATCCAGGGCGTCTATGAAGGCGTTCTTGACCTCTTCGCTGCTCTCATAGCTGTCCAGGTCGGCCAGGATCTCTTCCGCCTTCGCAATCAGCGTCTCCAGAGAGCTGGTATCCGCGCGGAAGGTCAAGCCTGCGATTGCATCCTGCAGGGCCTGCTTTGCCGGCTCCACTTCGGTCTCCAGAGCGTCTTCGTCGTCTACGAGCGCTTCTGCGTCCGTAACAGCCTTCTCATAGGCCTCCCAGCTATTCGGCGTGAAGTCCTCTTCGTTGAGATCCGGCAGGAGATCCAACAAGGCCGCCAAGCCTTCTCTGTCTCCAGCGGTGAAGGACAGGTAGAACATTGCGTCCAACATGTTCTTCCAAGCTTCGTCGATTTCGTCCTGCAAGGCCGTCTTGTCCGCCTCAACAGCAACCGCCGCTGCATATGCTGCGTCAAAGTTCCTCTTTGCGCTCGGGATCATCGTCGCATACTCTTCGCCGGCCATAGCCGTTTCCGCATTTGCGATTGCCTCGCGCAATGCAAGCTTGCTGATCACTGTGCTCACGAGCTGCACCGTGGTTTCGGTGTTCGGCATCGTCAACACATAATCAAATTCCTTGGTGGAATCCAGTGCTTCGATATCAACTGGCGTCTCTTCGCCATTGACCAGCACGGAGGCCGCTGCAAACTCTCTGCCATCCAGTCTCGTCGCAAAGGTCAGCGTCACTTCGTCGCCCGCCATGACCTCTGCGGTGTAGCTGCCCAGCAAGTCTGCAAACGGCGGCTTTTCACCGTTGACCAAAAGCGTCACGTTCGAATCATATTCAACGCGCAGGGTATGCTCAGAGGGTTCTTCTACCGTCAGGCCGTCAATTGCCGCCTGCAAGGTATCCAACGCGTTCAGCAGCTCTGCGTCCGTTGCGGATTCGTTATCCAGCGCTGCGCCTGCGGCCGCATACGCAGATTCGAACGCTTCCCAAGCCGTGTCAAGATGCTCGCCTTGGCCTGCATCGTGAATCTTTGTGGCCTCCAGATACAGTTCTTGCAATTTTTCATACGGGGTCTTCTCCGGAACCGGAACGACCGTCGCATACGTCTTTGCAGAGAGGTTCTCGTTGCCATTGATATTGGTGGCCATCACGCGGATTCTCGTCCCAACCGGAACGTTTTCGCCCACGGAAACCGTCGCCTTGCCAGCATCCTCCGGATTCGGCGTAATGCTCGCGCCTTCGATCTCGCGTCCGAAGGAATCGACGATGGACCAATCTGCGGATGTTACTTCATACGTATCATCCCACACCAATCCTTCGATGGCTGCCTTCAACATATTATAGGCGCTGTCGATAATCGCTTCTGCCGCGCCCGGTGTTGCCACTACAACGTTCGCCACGTTGATGGCTGCATTCAGAATTGCTACGCTGCTCTCTGTGTAGATGCTGGTATCAATCCCATTTGCCTGCTCGAGCAGAGCCTGCAGGTCTTCCATGGTTGCGGCTGCACGTGCAGAACCCGCTTTTGCGGTCGCCGTCGGGGCGGCCTTCACAATGGTGTATTCCTGGTCGGTGCCCAGGACGATTTCTGCATTCTTCGGAGAAAGCGTCACTCCGTCCTCGTCCACAACCGGTACGTCGTTGTAGCCGAGCGTTGCAAAGTCGAGCCACAGGACAACGTTTTCATTGTCCGGAGTGATAGCCGGTGCTTCTGCTTCTGCCTTGTCATAAGCGTCCTGGCCGTTCAGCTCGTCGGCACTGAGCGCCTTATTGTAGACGCGCACCTTGGCGAACTGATTGCTGTTGCTTCTGCCCGTCTCAGAGTCATAACCGATATAGAAGTCCGTGTCATTGGAAGCCACGCCGCCCGTAGAGCTATCCGCCGCCTGCGCAACGATCTCGCCGTTCAGGTAGAGGTACAGGCTGCTGCCGTCATAAATGCCAGCGATGTGGTTCCACTTGTTGATCACTTCGTCGCGGTTATATTCGTACTCATAGGTGTACCATTTGCCATCGTTCGCCTTGATGAAGAAATCAATGGTCGACGTACGGATACGGAAGCCCATGCAGCTATCGCCCTTGCCGAGGAACATGTCGTAATCCCTCTGGTTGGTGGACGGCTTCACCCAAACTTCCACAGTGAACGGGTTCTTGCCTTTGAACACATCTTTGAAGATGTCCCCACCGTCGGTTCCCTTGTTATTTAGAATCGGCATATAACCTGTCATAGCAGCGCCAAAGGTGTCGTCATGAATCAAGGTTGCCGTCTCCGGGATGACGGGATCCATCGCGTTGTTGCTCTGATCCTTCACATACGGAGCCTTGCCGCGGAGCGTCGAAACTTCTTCCAATGCGCTCTCAAGGTCGCTGTAATTGGAAACAAGCGCCTTCTGGGCATCGGTCAGTCCCTCGTAGAGATCCATAACTGCTTCGACCTCGTCGAGCTGGTCATAGGAATACACGAAGATCGAATCGATCGCCTCTTCCACCGCCTGCGCCTGCTGCTGGTCAAATGCATCCTGGTCAAAGCTCTCGAGGGTTCTCCAGGGCTTGCTCAGCTCCATCGGGTCGCCGGAAGCGGTCTCGTACGGGATAATGGTGTACTCATAGGTGTATGCCTGATTGTTCGGAACTTTGTACTGATCCAGGTTATCCGGGCCGCAGCTTGCGTTGCCGATACCGCGGGAGATCAGGTCCACATGGAAATACGTCTCCTCATTCGGAGCAGTTAACTCATACGGATGATTTGCCGCGTCCAGTTCATCCATCGTGAAGTGTAGGGCACTCGCTTCCAGATCCTGCTTGCCGGCAACAAGGACGCCATAGGGCTTTTCTTCGCCCGTCAAAGCCATCCACTTCACACCGTTGTGGTTACCAGAGGTCTGAGGCCGGAGGAAGGGATAGAAGGAATCCGTAACCGTGGTATCAAAGACACCAACCGTTGCATATGAGCAGCGGTCCGTGTAACCCTCGGACGGGCCGTTGCCATACCAGGTGATGTTCTCATAGCCTGCTGGCAGAGTCATCGTAGAACCGACCTTCATGATCTGTCCCATGCTCGTGTCGGTGGCATCCAATGTAAAGTTGACTGTAACCGCACCGGAACCGTCGATCGTATATACAACCGTCTCTTTCGCGCCTTTCGCATTGTTCAACGTCAACTCGGTGGTGATGACCGTTCTGCCGTCCTCCGCCGTGGAGACCGTCAGTCCATCTTCATCCAGCGTGATGTTCTTGTTGGCGTTCTTCCAGGTGGAGTCCATATTCTTATCGTTGTCGTTCGCCGCTCTCCAGAAGTCCGGCGCCGGGCCTTCTTCGATAATCTCTTCGCCGCGGAAGACATAGTTGGACATCGCGCCCGTGGTCTTATTCAGCTTAAAGCTGAAGCCGTCGCCAGAGATGAGGACATAGTCCGCATCGCTTTCGGTATCCACGGTGACTGCCTTATCGGAGATGACCGGGGCAACTGCCGGGGCAACTGCCGGGATTGCGAACTGTTCGTGCGCGACCTCGTGGCCTGCCTCTGCCCAAAGCGTATCCTCCTTGAGCAGGAAGTCGATGTTGAGGTAATACTCCGCACCCGCGGGGCGCTCGTTCTCTGCGGGCATGGTGTATGGGATGGTAACTGTCTTGGTCTCCTTCGGCGCTACATTCGCTTCTTCATCCGTCAGAGTCCCTTCGTCAATGATTTCGCCGTCCTGCAAAAGCTTCCACTGGACTTCATAATCGTTGACATTGGTGAAGTTATTCTCATTATAGATGTTGACCTTGCGGTTTACGAGCGCATTTTCCGTTGCCGTTACCCAAATGGACTGGTACTGATACTTCACTTCATAGAGCTCCGGCTGCGGGTCGCGGTCCGGAGATACGAGGCCGTTCACGCAGAAGTTGCCGCTGTTGTTGCTATCGCCAAAGTCGCCGCCGTAGCCAAAGAACTTGCCGTCCATCTCTTCATTGTAGAGATTCTGCTGTGCATAATCCTCTGCATAGTAATCCCAATACTGGCTCTCCAGCTCGGTAATCGGCTCAGAGTAATCCAACCACAGCACGACGCTATCGTCGTTTGCAGGGATCGCCGGCGTCTGGCTGTTCTGTGCCTGGAGTTCTTCCGCCGTCAGCGCCTTGTTATAAATGCGCGCAATGGAGATTTCTCCGTCCACCGTACGGTTGTGCTCCAGATCGATGCCGACGCCGAGGTCATACGAATTGGTGCGAATGTCAAAACGGCCGTTAGTGGTCGCCATCAGATTTCCATCATAGTAGACCCTCAAAGCGCTTCCATCGTAGGTGCCTGCGATCTGATGCCAGTTGCCCACCCAATCGCTCGGGAGATCAAAGGAAGCAGAGCTCCAGCCGCCATTATAGACGAAGAATTCCACACCCGGAGCGCCGCTGCTGCGGGTCTTCAAAGCAACCTGGGAATCGCCCTTGGCGAGGAAGACGCTGTTCATCGCGGTGGAGTCCGGCTTCACCATGACTTCAAAGGTGAAGTTTGCATCTTCTCCGGAAAGGACCTCGTTATAAACATCATTTGCTTCGCCGGAAATGACTGCATAACCGCTGTAGGACTTGCCTGTGAGGGAAGCATCGTCCGCATCGTTTACCGTTGTGGGCCCAGTCATCGTTGCGACCGCGGCATTGTTACTCCGTTCCGTAATGTTGCTCTGACTCGGCAGAGAGTCGAGATCGATGTAACGAGACTGATCGACCCAGTCCCAAATAAAGCCGCCAAGCATGTTGTCGGAACTGCGAACCGCGTCCCAATATTCTTTTATGTTGCCGACTGCATTGCCCATTGCATGGTCGTATTCGCACATGACATAGGGCATTTTGCCTTCGCCCGCATAACCCTGTACTGTGCCGACCGCCGGATACATATTGCTGCCCATATCGGTGCCGCAGTCCTGGTTCAAACCTTCCGCATGAACCGGGCGGGTCAAATCGCGGTCCTTGAAGAACCACACTGCACGCGGGAAGATATCGTCGCCGCCGTGGCGGTCATAGCTCATCTCGTTGCCGATGGACCATGCCACAATCGCTGTCTGATTCTTCAGCGTCTGATAGGACGTGTTTTGGCGGTCAAACAAGATCGTATCCAAATAGTTATTAATGTTGTCGTTCTGGCCCATGATCGCGTGACATTCCGCATTTGTCTCGCCCATCATATACAGGCCATACTTGTCGCAGAGGTAATAGAGGTATTCGTCGTTCGAATAGTGAGAAGTACGGATCGCGTTGAGGTTCCATTCCTTCATCAGCTTGACGTCTTCCTCGTAGACTTCCTTCGGCACATATTTGCCGCCGAACGGATCGGTGTCGTGGCGGTTCGTGCCGCGGAACAACAACGGCTGGCCGTTGATGGTGATCGGCTCATACTCCGTTGTAATCCGGTTGTAGTTTTCGTCTACTTCCGTGCGGGTGAACTCGATCTCACGGAAGCCGAGCTGCTGCGAAATGCTCTCAAACAGCTTGCCGGAAGTCTTGTCATAAAGGTTCAGAACCAATGTGTAGAGGTTCGGGTACTCTGCGCTCCAAAGCTCCGGGTTCCTAACCAGCTTGCTGGCGTCCGCCGTTGCGGATTCGCCCGCGGCGATCGCGCCGAGGTCAATGCGCATGGGGTCGTTTGCAAAGACGTCGTTGCCCTCTGCATCAAACAATTGAACGTCGATGGCAAAGTTCGAGACATCCTGCGTCGCATAGTTGGTGACCACCGGGCTCAGCTGGAGGTCTGCGTTCGTATAGGTCTCGTCCAGGTCGGTAATCACGCGATAGTCCGAGATATGCACCAGCGGGGTGGAGTAGAGGTAGACGTCGCGGAAGATAATGTCCTGGTCTTCCATCCACGTGCCGTCGCAGAATTTATGTACTTCAACAGCGAGGGTGTTGACTTCGCCCTGCGGGTTCAGGTAATCGGTGATATCAAACTCGTGCGGACGGTAGCTGTCCTCACTATAGCCCACCTCATGTCCGTTGACATAGACATAATAAGCGGATTCCACGCCCTGGAAGGAAATCAGCACACGGCCGTTTTCCTGAAGCATGGATTTACGGTGAATTCCTTGCGGTAGAAACCCACCGGGTTATAATTGGTCGGCGCCTGCGGCACACTGGCATTATCCCCTTCTTGCCAGGGCATCTGGGTATTCGTATAGATGGAATAGTCCCAATCGCCGCAGTCCTCATAGCGGGTCCAGCTGCGCGGAACGTCCACGTCATACCAACCATCCTCGGCTTTTACCTCGTAGTCGGGGTTCATAAAGCCCTCGTCCAGATACTTCTGGGCCTTTTCCGGATTGGACACGACCACGAGCTCCCAATCTTTCTCGCCGGAACCGGAAAGCATTTGGACGTATGCGGACTGATCCTTCGCATAATCCACTGCGCCGATCACGGCCTTGTCCACGGATTCATAAGGAACCGTGGATGTCGCTGCGGGTTCGCGGTTGATCCCCACAACGTCCCAGGCGTTTTCCTGCTGGCCATCCAATCCAGTGTAGGTGGTGCCTGTCCACTCTTTGTGGGTAAACTTCGGGTCTTCGGGTTTCATTTCGGAAGCGGCCCGCGTAAGCTGCGGCCACTGTGCGTCGCTGTCCCACGGATCTCCCGCGTCATCTCCCGCAGCAAAAGCAGGCTGAATGCCTACGCTGACGGTCATGAGCGCTGCGAGAAGCAGGGAA
>OLQH01002116.1_pt1 | contig 12521 bp, 12 predicted proteins | sample 1672671 | NCBI WGS metagenome assembly OLQH01 (sample SAMEA3136712, study PRJEB25190) | human gut metagenome
ATTCTAAAGAAAAAATCCAGTGAAAAAGCTTAATTTTTCATAGGTTTATGGAGGTTGCTAGTGCAACTTACATGCAAAGTTCAGAGATAAGATTATAGCATAGATTTGCGTTCTTGGCGATACGATGCACCGCCAGATATGAATTTGTTGATAGTTAAACACTGCCAACAATAAAACGCTCGAACCAACAATAGCTCAAGCGTCTTATTCTTACCAGTATCGTTCTGTATAGCTGAATTCTAATTGTGCCACAGTCTGTGGCACAATTACTCCAATTCTTTTTCAATTTCTTCAATAGACGGAAGACTACTACGCAGTTCCTCTGGCAGCGACTTTGCAATCTGGTTCTTCCACTCTGCCACACCAATCGGATTGTGGTATCCTGCCAGAGAATACTCCACTACAGTTTCATTTTTGCCTTTCACCAGAAGAAGACCAATGGTTGGTTTGTCATCCGGATGGCGCAGAATATCATTGACCACATTTTGATACATATTGAGCTGACTGATAAATCCCGGTTCAAAATCACATGCTTTCAGTTCTATTACCACATAGCATCGCAGTTTCAGATGGTAAAACAGCAGGTCGATATAAAAATCATCACCGCCAACCTCCAAATGTACCTGTCTGCCAACAAAAGCAAACCCTTGTCCCAGCTCCAGCAGAAAACTCTGAATATGTTCTGTCAGTTGTCTCTCAATTTCTACTTCTCTCCGAGGCATATCTGTTCCAAGGAAATCAAACAAATAAGGATCTTTGAACACTTGATTGACCATATCAGAGTCCACCGGTGGTAATGCTGTCGGAAAGTTATTCACGCTCCTGCCGGAACGCTCCATCAATCCACCCTGTATTTGCAGTTCCAGCACATTGCTACTCCAACCATTTTCTATTGTTTTATGGGCATACCATATGCGGCTTTCCATAGTATCCAGTTTATCCAGCAGCATCCGATTTGTTCTCCACGGAATTTGTGCCACAACCTGTTGCACAATTTCAAAATCAGGCCAGCTCTCAGCAAACTTCCGCATATATTTGATGTTTCTCGGAGAAAATCCGGACATCTCAGGAAATGCTTCCTTTAAATCTTTGGCCATACGGTCGATGACTTTTGCTCCCCAGCCTTCTTCCTCCTGTTTTTTCAGAATGGCTCTGCCAATGTTCCAGTACAGGCATATCATACTGGAATTCGCATTCAGCACAACCGAAATCCGCTGCTTTTGGATTTCCACTTTTACTTCTTCTATGAATTTCAAATAAGCATCACTCATCTCGGAAAGATTGGGAGCGACAGGGAATATCACTCCATCTTTATTCTTTCCCATTTGTTTTCGATTATCCAATTTCTCACCTCGCTATTCCATTTAATTCGTAATAGACAAATTCCTCTACCTAAACCATACGCTTTTGCAACAGGACGATACTTTTCACATTGACAGCGCCAGACTCACTTCCAATTTTCTAAGTATAGCCATTCTTAGCCAGACTTATAAACCTCCTCAACTGTTAACTTCCCGATATCCGAACAGCCCTCTACAATTTCTTATTTTTGATTTTCCCGAATCTTTCGCTCAATCATAGCCTTTACTTAATTTAGCTTACTTTGTTGGTAGGGATATTGGGTTATTATAATAATAGTTTAAGGAAATTGTTGTATATAATTTTTATTAAATCAGGCTCATCAAAAAATCGAGCAATTGATTCATATTCGTTAATCAATAATTCTGGCTTAAATTTTTGACTACCAACTTTTGAAAATGGCCCATCGCTCTCAACCAGAATCTTTTCAATGGGAATTTTTAGTAGCATTAGACTCTTATCCTGGTTTCTTATCATATTTTCATTAAGCGAAAAATAGCATCCAAGCTTTATCAAATCATGTAGTTCTTCCTCATTACCACTATACCAGTGAATTATGCATTTTGATGGTTTGTACTTTTTAATAATTCCAATCCCTGAACCATATGCATTTCTTAGATGAACTGAAACAAGCTTATTCTCTTTCTCACACATACGAATAATCTCATCAAAATAATTTAATTGCTCATTTTTATTTATGTAATATCTCGGACTAAAATCCAACCCAACCTCGCCAATATACTTTGCATCCTTAAACAATTTCTTAAAATCCTTGAAATCATTATCATTTAACTTCATTTCTTGCGGATGAAATCCCAATGCAAATTTTAAATACTGTGTTTCATGGTATAAGTGTTTACATGAATAAATCCCAGGTGATGCAGTCATGCATATAGTGTATTGTTTCAGATTATTGATTTGTGAGTATAATTCTCGATGATTCTTGTAATAATCTAAATGAAAATGTGTATCTATTAAATTCTGCATATCATTCTATTCCTATATATTTTTTTAAATCAGAATCCGAAGAAAAAAGTTCTATCATATCATTCATTGTTCTTTTATAAACTGGAATAAAATTCTCAATTTCTTTTTCATTCAAATGACCCGTACATTTAATCAAACGACGTAATTCACTATCATCTAAATTCAAAAAGCGGTGTACAGAACTAATAACAGCCACGAAGTCATTTGTAGTGTCACTTTTAACTTTTTGCTTCAAAAAACTTAATGATAATTCTTCCTGAGAATAAATACCATTATATTGACTGACATCCAACAAAGAACTTTTTCGGATTAAGCATGGATAACAATATCCACAGTTTTTCGGATAAGTTTTATCACCTTCTTTTTTATATCTAGGCAAACATGGATGTGAGCATGAAATCGTATGTTGCGCCCCCCTATGAAATGCATTGCTTTCCATTACCTTTTGCACAATTTCTCTTTTTGTATTAAAAGCAAAGAAGTTAATCACTTCATGCCTTATTCCAACTTTTGAAATTATTTGATTAAAACATCTTATAAAATATGGATGCGTCGTTCTTGTACTACAAGTACCTTTTCGGCTGTTTGTTAAGGGAATATTCAATCCTATAAATCCATTTTCTGGAATATAAATTGGGGTATCATCACCTATTATTCCCGCTACTGATACTGCCGCACAAAGAAAAAGTAATGACCTTCCACGTGATGTATTTTCATTTCCTTTTAGTAAAAGCCCGTCTTTATCATAAGGTGCTCTGGAATTAGCAGTAAAACTAACAAATCGACATGTTTGATTCGGATATTCCTCACCAAACATTTTGTTTAGTTCTTCTTGCATTTTCCTTAGCTTAGGATACTCGTTATGCCCAAGAAGCAACGGTGATTCGCCATTATTTAATAATTCTATAGCACCACAGAAAGAATCTAAGCCACCAGAAAAAAGGCTTACACAGTTGCAATTAGATACATCCATTTGCTTTCTGCTAAATCTCTTCCGGAGACTAAATTTTTCTTCTGTCTTTCTGAATGATATTTTCCAAACATCACCGGTCAAAAATCCAAGGGTGGATTCCCAATCCCTTTCCACCTTCTGCCAAACTTCTTGCTCCAATACGGGAATCGACACTTCTATCTCTCTTGTCCATCTATTGAATGTATTATTTCTTGATACTCTCTTATCAATTCCAAAAACAGCTAAAGCAATAATAAACAAATCTTCATTCAAAGATGGGATTACCTTCTTCCCCATCATCAGCCACATGTCATTTAAATTAGTAAAAATTGTGCTGTAATCCTTGCGCTTAATTGAAAAAATGTATGCTTCTCGATATTCTTCTGTTGGTTCTTCATCAATACATTTGTTTATCCATAATTTCATACCCTATTCCTCCACATACATTTCTTCTAAAGTAGAAAATGCGTCACTCAGTGCGTCATCAACATATTGACTGCCCTTTAATTCATAAAAATCTATGCTACTAATTTCTTTTAACGAAAGATTTTCATAAACATTACTTCTGATATATCCTTTCATACTTCCTAGAATTTCACTTTTCTCTGATGGACTTTTATCTTTACCAATCTTTTCTTCATAGTGAAATTCAAATTTCAAACAAATATAATTGACCAACATTTCCTTTAGCAAAACATCTTGCTTAACTTCGTCCAGGTGCTCCAAATCAATGTTCAGATTTTTCGTAGACATTGAAAGAGCATCTATAGCTAAAGAATCTTCGTCTGTTTTTCCATCTTGTGTATAGGTATATAAGAGTTCGTCCCAAATTTCATCTGAGTTTTTGCCAATGAGATCTTCTCTATTTATTTCTTTTAATGCAGAATCAACCCCATTTGATGTCGCTGACTTAATAAATCCAAGAACAGCTGCTGCGGCTGATGTAAATGTTCTGGTTCCACCTACCGACATATCACTTTTCATCGCTGTAGAAAATCTACTTGCTGATTTTGCAATAGACTGTGAAGATGTATTTTTAATCATTTCCCCCACAGCTCTTTTTGAATTGCTCCATTGTATTCTTGTAGGTGATATGTATCCTTTTGAAGTCCCCATAGCTATTCCCTCTTTCTTTTTTTGCCTAAAATCTTATTATATAAGCTAATTGACATTGCGTTGCCTTTAACTTTTTCCAACAAATCATTTATTAAGTCTGGTTCTTCATGCAACATCTTTATAAAATACGGTACATCTGCTAAGGTATACTTTTGTCCAGTTCGCCCCAATGTATCAATTATCTTTCTTCGGTATGATTTACATTTCATAAACACTGACTTTATTACAAACATTTGCATTTTACCATCTTCAAATTGTGATAATACAACCATTACAACACCATCAATTGATTCTGGTTGCAAAGTATTGAGCGTATCAATAATTCCATCGATGGTTGCTTCGTTTGCGCTTCCAATTTTCTCCAAAATATCTCTTGCTTCATATGTAAGATTATTTACAGTAATTACTGATGAACGCATTTTTTCTCTCGTCAGGTAAAAATACTTATCTAATCTTAATCTATATAATTCTTTTGGTTCGCATTTTAACCATTTAATCATTGAAGGGGTTCTCCATTGAGAATATTCTTCACTATCTGAACTTGATGTAATTACCTCATCATACATTTTCTTGAATTTTTCATTACAAGTCTTAAATTCTCTATTCCAATCATTTAATTCTGCAAACAAATCTGAACTTATTTTTTGGAGTACTAATAATTTTGCTAATATCTTATCATCAAACTCCTGCCCATAATACATTTGGGCTAGTTCTTTTTTGGTTATAAATGTATTTAAAAATCTCTTTGTTTGACGCGGATTTCCCTTTAAATTCGTTGAGATTATATCCTTTATATCATCAATTATTTTTATATCTTTTTTGAATTCTTCGCCATCCTCTTCAAAAGGCTGATTTATACTTCCAATTAATCCATTTAGTTCATTTAATGTCATTCCTGTTTCTCTAATCGCAAGTTTTTTTTCTCTCATAAGCTTTAGTAACTCATCGAATGAATCCGTTTTCATATACATTTGAGCAACTAATAAAAGCAAATAATTCTCAATATCTTTCGTTGATAAATCAGGAATATAAATTGGTAATTGAATTATTTTTTCAATATATTCATCAGATAAAACAACTTCCGATCCTTCCAATCGTGGATATTTCTTCTTAATAGCATATTCAATTACTGTTTCATCTGCTGCCATTATAAACGTAGTTCTATCCACCGACAAGAAAAGCTTTATAGCTTCTAATGTCTCTATAATTCTTTCAGGTGTACATCGATCCAAGTCATCTACCAAAACAACAACATTATCTACTTTTGCAATTTTAAGCATTTCTTCAAATTCTGTCCTAAACTGACGTATATTTTCAATCGTACTCTCAGTTTTATCTTTTATATACGTCTCCTTTACAGCTTTTATACCGTCTACTGCCGAAGATATTGCATTCACAGCCCCTTCCTTATCTCCTGGTATGCTTAGTAACATTGGGAATGGATTTCCGCTCATAAGACTTGCGGCAAGAGGCAATCCATTCTTTAAGACATCCTTCCCTAACTTGAAAAAATCAACTCTTTTTAGTAGACCCTTTATCTCCTTTTCCGCTTTTTGAAATATATTTTTATTTTTATCTGAATTTAAATCATTTAATAATGATTCCATTAATGCTGTTTTGGCATCTTCATATCCTTCAAACATCCATGCATTTATTTGAACACAAACAATCTTATCTTTTTCATCTTTTAGCTCATTTTCAATTAATTTTAATAATGTAGACTTTCCAGCCCCCCATAAACCAAAGATTCCTATTGTTAATGGGTTATACTTTTTGTTTTTTGTAATCTTTGTAATTAGTTTTACATACGGCTCATAGAATAACATATCAATTTCCGATGCATTGTCTAACCACATACATAATACCTCCCTTTGCCCCAAAAATAACGGTAACCATTATTTTATAGTTTACTATTATTTTATCATTAACAATAAGTATTTACTATCTTTTTCTGTTTTCATTAATGTAAAAAAAGCGTTTTAGACTATTATCGCACAAGATATCCTACTTCATCACGATACTCGATTTAAATTGGATTTCTATTCTCATTGAACTCCCGGATACTCTAGAGCCGCCGCCTTACAAGGTCATCATTAAATTTCCTCTTTAAGGTGCTGGTTTTCTTCATGTACCCTTCCACCTCCTGCACCTAATTGCTCGACAGCATGTTGATGCCCTGTGCTGCCACGCTTTTTATTCGTATTTTCTCTGTTCTTAAAATATTTCAACCCGAATATAGACTGCAGACGCAATATTTCTCCCCTTCATTAAAGCAAATAATAATCTGCGTTTCATATACATCAATCCGTTTTACTTCTTTCCGTACAACATCTTCACCATAAACACCACCACATATTTTCTCTCCCAAAATCTTCTTTATCTGATCATCTTTTAAGGTCGGAGAATGTCCGCAACAGCCATTTCCCTTTTCCATTCTCGTACCACATCTCCACACGATTTTCCCTCGCTCCGTTCTCCTCCTAAATCCTGTGCCACAATTTCCACAGACCAGCAGATTGCTCATCAGGTACTTGCTGCTATACCGATTTCCACTGTTTACTTGTTCCCCGTTCTCATCAACTATCAATCTCGCTCTCCGGAACATTTCCTCTTGCACCTTATCAAAGATTTCAGGAGAAATAATTGCTGGATGGCTTCCCTTTACATAATACTTAGCCCGCTGGCCTGTGTTTTTCTTTCTGATACCATGGAGATAATCTTCTGTAAAAGTCTTTTGCAGCAATGCATCCCCTTTATATTTTTCATTTTTCAACATTTTCTGAATGGTCGTGACATCCCAAATTTCCTTTCCTGTCGCCGTCTTTATCTTCTGTTTCTCCAGCCCCTTCTTAATCTGTGCAAAGGTATTCCCTGCCAGATATAAATCAAATATATGTTTCACTACTTCTGCCTGTTCCGGCACTATCTCCAATTCTCCATTCACACACCGATATCCCATAAATGCCTTATAATTTGTAAAAATTCCCTGTTCAAAGTTTCTTGTAACCGTCCACTGCATGTTTTCACTCATATTTCTGCTCTCCTCCTGTGCCACCGCACACGCTAATGCAATATACACCTCAGTTTCGGGATTCATAGAATCCAACTTTTCATTTTCAAAATACATGGAAACGCCCCTTTCCTTTAAATATCTGACTATGTTTAGAATTTCCAACGTGTCCCTCGACACTCTGCTCACCGATTTGGTGAGTATGTAATCTATCTCCCCAGCGTCCGCCTGTTTTAGCATCTTTTCTAACCCTGTTCGCCCTTTTTTCCGTAATCCGCTTTTTCCAAAATCATAGAAGATTCCGGCAAATTCCCAATATGGTTGATTCAGTATCTGACTCATATATGCCCACATTTGACGAAACAGACTGGCCTTCTGTTCTTTACTCCTTGTACTGACACGGCAATAGGCCGCTACCCTCAAACGCTTTGGTTCTTTAAGCGGAACCGGTATTAATCTGACTTTCTTCGTAAAGCTTTTCCACCTCCCCATAAGAAAAAAAGACGTAAAAGCATGTTCGCCCTTACGTCTGCATATCCTCTATACTATTTTGTATCAGTGATTTCTTCTGTTATCGACAGTTCTACATAACTTTCCTTATCACCTGCTACTCTCCGCAGATATTCCAAACCGCCATCCACGCTGCAAGCGCCGCAGGAACAGGTCTTAAAATCATGCACCGATTTCGATTCAATCACCTCCCCACACACTTTACACTGAATACAGTTTTTCAATATTTTCTCCATCTTGGTTTCCCCTATATTCCTTCTTTCTCACCGCACCCTTTCCGCCGCAACAGGACAATGGACTCGCAGTGTCCGCTCCACGGAAACATATCCACCGGCCAAACCTCCTCTGCCCGATACCCCAACTTCCTAAGCACCATCAAATCCCGCCCCAGCGTCACAGGATTGCAGGAAATATACACAATTTTCTCAGGTCCAAGCAATGCTGCGCTTTGCAGAAACTCTTCCGTGCTCCCGCTCCGAGGCGGATCCATCAGCAATACATCCGCCTTAGCGCCTTCCTCTGCCATCTGTGTCAGGAACTGTCCAGCATCTGCTTTATAAAAACGCACATTCTTAATCCCGTTTATTTTAGCATTAACAATAGCATCCTTTACCGCATCCGGATTCAGTTCCACAGAAATCACATTTTTTGCCTTGGAAGCGGCAATCAGGCCAATCGTTCCGATTCCACAGTAAGCATCGATTACTGTTTCTGTTCCCTTCAGACCAGCCAACTCTATGGCCTTCTTATACAGTTTTTCCGTCTGCACCGGATTAATCTGGTAAAAAGAAGCCGGGGAAATACGGAATCTGCAGCCGCACAAAACATCCTCAATATAGCCTTTTCCATAAAGGACCTGCTGCTTGTCCCCCAATATCAGACTGTCAGTACGCGAATTTACATTCTGAATCACTGTAGTGATTTCCGGATGAGCTTTCAGCAATGCATTCGTAAAATTCCTTTTTGAAGGAAGCACCGGTGAGGCTGTAACCAATACCACCATAACCTCGCCGGTAGCAAAGGCTCTTCGTACCAAGACATAACGCAGCAGTCCGTATCTGGAATCCTCATCATAAACCTTAATTTTAAAAGATTTCAGCATTCTGCGGATCGTACCGATAATCCGGTCTGCAAGTTCATCCTCTATCAGACAGCGCTCCACTGGAATTACATTATGGGTTCCTTCCTCGTAAACTCCAGATACCGGATTGCCTTTTCTGTCTCTGTCAAAAATTGCTGTTACCTTGTTTCTGTAATTCCATGGATTCTCCATGCCGATAATCGGATTAAAATGGCCTTTCAGTTCAGGGCATTTTTCCAGTTCCTGCCTGACAAAAGCTTCTTTTTTCTTCAGTTGCTCTTCGTAGGACAGGTACAGATACCTGCAGCTGCCGCACTTCTTTTCATATGGACACTTTGTTTCTCTTCTGCCGCTTCTTTGGTCTATATCACTTTTTGCATCTACCTCATATTTTTTACTCACAGACTTATTTCTTTGATCGTACTGTTGTCTGCCAGAGGATTTGTCCTGACCAGATATATATTTTTGAGAAACATTTTTTCCATATACCGATTTTCCTGACATATTTCTACCGGCTACAGATTTCCCGTCCGTCGATTTTCCTGATATGGTTCTACCAGATACAGACCTTCCATCTGCTTTACCGAACATACTTCTGCCAGCAGCAGATTTTTCCTCCTCATCTTTATATTTCCCTGCCAAAGTCCTACCTGCCACCCCTCTTCCATCTGAAGGCCGTCCGCTCATAATTTTATCCTTCCTCACCTTCACCCTCTTGCTAACGCTATCCTTCCCAATAAAATTCTGTGCCGCCACATTACTGCTTTTATTATCTCTACCTTTACTATCTCTACTTATATCATCCCTGCTTTTACTAACTCTGACTTTACCATCCCATCTCATATTATCTCTGCTCTTATTATCTCCACCAATCTCATCCCAGTTCCCCTTTTCTCTCCGTTTACCATCTCCCCTGCTATTTCCCCCATCTTTATATTCCCTGCCCGTCATCTTATTCCCGCGTTTCTTTTCCATCGTATTCTTCACCCTTCAATTGTTTAAAAATCTCTTTATATTCCGAACCGTAAATACTTCCTTTTCTCCATACAAAATAGAAATCATGCTCCACGCTGAAATCCTTCAGCCTGATTTCGCGCAGAATGCCCTGCTCAAGCTCCTGGCGGACCGCCGCCTCATAGAGGAAAGTGATTCCGCGGCCTTCGCGGATCAGGTATTTCATGACCTGGAGATTGTTTATTTCATGGATTTTCCGGAAATCTCTTACTGCCAGGTTTTTTCCCTCCAGTATTCGTTCCAGGACCTCTCTTGTGCCGCTGCCCTGCTCTCTGATGAGAATGGGTTCCGAAAGCAAATCTTCGGTGCGGAGCAGTTTTTTTCCCCGCGATGAGGCCTGCAGATGGTAGGCAGCGCCAGCTACCGGGATGTATTTTTCGGTGGAATATATCTGGTAGTCGTAATCTCCGCCCGAAAAATAACCTTCCACCAGCGCAAAATCCAGCTTTCCTTCGTCAATAGAGCGCAGCAGGTCCGTTGTGTTGGCCACAGTGACATGGACGGTGGCTTCCGGCTCGTTCAACATAAAACGGTTGAGCATAAAGGGAAGCACGAACTCGCCAATGGTCATGGTTGCCCCCATATGCAGACTGCGGCCCTCCGCGCCGGCCCTGGCCATCTGTTCCTTCAGAGCGCACTCGTCGTGGCGCATGGTCAGGCCCGCGCTCTGAAGAAGCCGCCCGGCTTCGGTGAGCACCATCTTTTTTCCCTCGCTGATAAAAAGCCTGGTGCCATAGTATTCCTCCAGATGTCTTATATGCTGGGATACCGCTGGCTGCGTAATGCACAGTTCCTCCGCAGCTTTTGTATAATTCAGATTCCGGCATACCGCCAGAAAGGTTTCCATCCGAAAATCCTGCATGAGCTCTCCTTTATCTCTTACCGGAGCTGACGGCCGTCTGCCGTCATTTCCCCTGAATTTCTGCTTTCTTTATCATAACATAGCCTTATGAAAAAAGAAATTGTTGAATTGGGGCGAATCAAGGGGAAAAAATTATGTTTCTTTTTTAATTCTTTTTTTCTCAGACCCGTATTGACGGATTCCCTTTGTTAAGACTACAATGAGTAATATATTTTTACGATAATAACCAACGGTTCGGGCAGCTGCGTATTACCGTTGTTTCTGAATACAGAAGACTGAGGGAGGTTTTCCATGATTAAATTGATCTGTTCTGATGTGGACGGCACGCTTGTGCCTGATGGCGGACATGAGCTGAATCCGGAATATTTTGACCAGATACGGCGTCTGAAAAAAGCCGGAATCCTTTTTGCCGCAGTATCCGGACGTTCTTATTCGAGCCTGAAAAAACTGTTTGCTCCCGTAATTGATGATATTCTTTTTATCTGCGATAACGGAGCTCGTACGATTTATCAGGGCGGCCTGCTGTCATGCTATACAATCCGACATGAGCTGGCTATGGAGCTGGTTTGGGAAATTGAAGCGCTTCCCGGCTGCACGACCTATATTTCCGCACTGAAGGACGGGTATGTAAAAGAAGGCGCCGATGAGCTTTACCGTTGGCTGACAGAAGGGTATCAGCTGGATATTACCAAGTTGAGGAGAATGCCTGAGGATTTGCCTGCCGATGACGGAATTCTCAGCGTGGAGCTGTATCATCCCACGGCAGCTGAGGAAATCGCACATCAGGGGTTGTATCAGAAATGGCATGGACATCGGGAGCTGCAGCTTGTGTGCGCTGGAAAGCAGTGGATGAATTTTACGCCGATTAATGCGGATAAGGGGATTGCGCTTTCCGAATATCAGAACATGCACGGAATTTCACCGCAGGAAACCATGGCCTTCGGCGATAACATGAATGATGCCAGCATGCTGCTGCGCGCGGATTACAGTTATGCCATCGGGAATGCAAGAAAGGAAATCAAAGGTCTGACGCGTTTTGTCGCAGATACGAATATGAATGATGGTGTCCTTCAGGTTTTACGTACGATAAAATAAGCAATAGTAAAAAGTCAAGACCACCGGCTTAGCCGGTGGCTTGCCCCGCCCCTATAAGGGGCTATTACCTGCTTGCGCCCGGAAGGCGCACTGAAGGTCTGCCAACTGCACCACATTTTCAGCCGCCCTTAAAAGGGCGCTTTCAGTGCTTCCTTATTCCGGCGCAGCCCCAATAGGGGCTTGCTGGTTTGCTTTGATTTCCTACTACCGCTCCAAGCGGTTTATTTTTTGTTTTTCTTTACCGGCTCACCCGTAAACGGGTCGATATACTCTACTAACGACATCTGGTCGTATTCTAAATCCTCTTTTAGCTGATTTTGGATATACTCTTTGATTGCCGCTGTATTCTTCCCTACTGTGTCTACATAATATCCTCGACACCAGAAATGCCTGTTTCCGTACTTATATTTTAAATTCGCATGCTTTTCAAATATCATCAGCGAACTTTTTCCTTTTAAGTACCCTATTATTTCTGATACTGTAACTGTTTAGGAGGCCTATTATTCAAATATTAATTCAGGTCTTCCCATAAATG
>OLQH01002120.1_pt1 | contig 12504 bp, 8 predicted proteins | sample 1672671 | NCBI WGS metagenome assembly OLQH01 (sample SAMEA3136712, study PRJEB25190) | human gut metagenome
ATACCGGACTTACCTATCTGGACACGAAAAGCCTCCTTCCGGACGATCAAATTACCGTTTATCTGCGGTTTGATCCCATGCGCAGTACATACCGGGAGCTCCCTTTGCTGGCAGAATCCATTGGATATGAGAAAGATGAATATGAATCCTATTCACTGAAATATAATGCAAAGCTCCTGGCCCATTATGCCATCCTTCCTCCGGAGCTGAAAGAAAGTTCAGCCCTACTGGAGGCCTTTGCGGTTCCACTTATGTTTCTCGTAATAGCCGCTTTAATTGTAGGGGTTTTTGTCCTGATGATTCACAATGCCTTCGCGCTCTCTGTCAGTGAAAAAATAACCCAGCTGGGCACTCTTTCAGGCATAGGAGCCACTCCCGGACAAATTATGTCCGCTGTGACCTCAGAAGGTTTTATACTCATGCTGCTTCCTCTGCCACTGGGACTGGTCACAGGCTGGGTGCTAAATACAGGAGTATTCGCCCTGATCAATGCTACTAACGATGTAGGAAGATCCTCGCCTGATATTGCGGCATCCTTTGGGATTCCCTCCATCCTTCCCGCTGTACTCCTGTCCTGGATCACGGTCTGGCTTTCTGCGCGGATACCTGCAAGAAAAGTTGCTAAAATGATGCCTGTGGAGGCTCTTCGTCAGGGAGACCAAATCAAAGGAAAGAGACTGAGAAAAAGCCATATCACCAGCCGTTTTGGAATTATCGGAGAACTGGCCGCCAATGCCCTGGCCGCCAGAAAGAGGTCTTACCGGACTGCAACTATCTCTCTGTGCCTGTCCTTTTTGCTTCTGACCGGATTTCTGTATATTCTTACGGCCCAGAAGGCTGCTCAGGCTGTCTATCAGGGAAAATCAGACAGAAGTCAGCATATCACCTTTACCATAAGTGATGGACGCCCTCCGGAGCAGGAAGCCCTGGATGCTGTTAAGAATATTCCCGGCATCGCCAGGGCTGATATCTACAACACTCTGGCCTGTGCCACCTGGGTGACAGAACAGGAAGCCTCCGACGATATGGAGACCTATCTGGGGGGATTTGACAAAATCGTATCAGAGAAAAAATATTCTACCATTGAACGTGATGGAAAATACAGGATTTTTTCTACCCTGATCGGACTGGAGGAAGACAGCTTCAGAGATTACTGCCGCCGGCTTCAGATCGATCCTGCGCCTTACTTTGCTGATGCTTCCAGAGCATTGATTTACAATCGGACCGAGGACCCCAATGTGAGTACCAGAAAAACCAGTGTGTACAGAGATCTTCTGAAACTCTCCGAAGGCCAGAGCATCCCATTTACAGAACAGGCTTATGACGAGGACACCGGCAGCTATGAATTTGCTTTGACCACAGGAGCGCTGGTAGATGAACTGCCCTCTCCCGCAATGCGGTTTTCCAGATTCACACTGATTGCCGTCATGCCTATGGAGCATGTTCTGAAAATTGGTGCATCCTGCGGTGAAAAAAGGCAGTTTTCCTCCAGCAGCGTTACCGGCATCCTTCTTACAAGCGAAGACGGCAGTGTCTCCTATCCCCGGATCCAAAAAGCCTCTGAAAGGACAGAGGCTGTGCTGGCAAAATATTACGGAAGCGGAGATTATGTCGTATCTGATTTGGCTATGAGAAAGAAGATGAGCGAAGACTCCAGTCTGGCCATGAGTATCATTGTATCCTGCCTCACATGCCTCCTTGCCCTGATAGGTCTCTCCAATGTGTGGGCCAGCATCTCTGGGAATCTCCGCCTTCGAAGCCGGGAGTTCGCCATGCTGAAATCTGCAGGCCTCTCCCCCGGGCAGCTCTGGAGGCTGCTGTATCTGGAAGGTATCTCTCTGGGTCTGAAGCCGGTTCTGTTAAGCCTGCCCTTTCAGGCTGCTATCCTGGGGACATTCCTCTCAATCAATGAGATTTCCCTGTCCCAGTACCTGCCTTATGCCCCTGTCTTTGCCCTGCTGGGATATACCCTTCTGATACTGGCTGCTGTCATGGGGGCCTACATTGCAGGAGGACGAAGAATTCAAAGAGAGACTATCATTACAGCTGTTAAAAACGATACCCTTTAGCAGTCTGCTTTCGTACTGCTATGAGGTTCAGGATAAAAGCGCAGGCGAAAGCGGGCATGTCCGGCGGGGGAATTCTCCGCCTGGATATGTCCGTTTTGGCTTTCTACAATCGCCTTTGCCAGGGCCAGACCAATTCCCGCACTGTCCTTAACTGCTCCTTCCCCTCTGTAAAAGCGCTCAAAGAGATGAGGGAGATCTTTTCTCGAAAATCCCCGTCCTCCATCCTCCACCTGAATCTCAGTATACAGTGGATTCTTATGGTAATTGACGCAGATCCTCCCCCTCCTGGGCGTGTGCTCTATACAGTTTTTCAGAATATTAAGCAGGGCCTCCCCTGTCCACTGTTCATCTGTCGAAAAAAAGACATCGTCCTCGCCTTTCGGTGTGATCTCCAGGGTTATGTTCTCCCTTTCCAGAATTTCCCGAAGGGGTTCAGCCGCGTTTTTGATAAGCTCCAGGGCCTCCACACGGCTTTGCTGAAACTGAATCACATGGGAATCCAGCCTGGCCAGCGTGAGCAAACCATTCACCAGACGGGTCAGACGGCCCACCTGGCGCTTCAGATGTGCCATATATCCGGCCGCCTCCTCTGTCTGATACTCTTCCAGAAGTTCCGTCATCAGCGACATAGACGTAAGAGGCGTCTTCAGCTGATGGGCAATATCCGCAATCCGCTCTGATAAGACCTCATGTTCCTTCACTGCCTTCTCCTTTGTACAGGCCAGTTCCATCACCGTCTTATAGATCTCATCCTCCAGGCGGGAGAACTCATCCTCCGTCCTGGAAAGGGCGCCCGCCTCCCCCCGGTTCACTGCCTGCAGATATTCTGTCAGTTCCCTGATCCTTTTTCTCTGCATACGCCGTCTCTTCACTCTGTGGGCATAAAGGCATCCCCCTGCCGCCGCGAAGATCAGAGCGTGTATGCCCCAGGCAAACAGCAGATTATGTTCCAGATTTCCATAGGGACGGTATCCGTATTTTTTCAGATATTCTTCACCTCTTTGGACATCCTCGTCTGATTTACCCTTGAGACCCTCTGCCACAGAATTGCTCTCCAGTACGGCTCCTGTCAGACCGGCAGCTTCCCGGTATTCATGAGCTGTTAAAAAAACAGCGGAAATACTTCCCGCCGCCAATCCTACTATCAGCCAAACGATAATTGCCTTTGCAAAAGCTTTACCCCCAGTCTCCGTCATCTGTTTTCCTCCAAACGGTAGCCAATTCCCCTGACCGTTACAATATACTCCGTATTCCCCAGTTTCTCTCTCAGACGTTTTATGGTAACCGTGAGGGTGTTATCATTTACAAAGTTCCCCTCTGCGTCCCAAAGTTTTTCCAAGATCAGTCTTCTTGGCAGTGTCCTTCCCTTATTTTCCATCAATACCAAAAGAAGCCGGTACTCCAGTGCGGTTAAACCAATCTCTTCCCCTTCCAGAACCGCCTGCATCCGCTCTCTGTCAAGTGAAAGTGCACCGCAGGTAAGAACGACTTCACGATGTGCCGATACCCGCCTGAGAACAGCTCCGATACGGGATTCCAATACCGAAATATTGAATGGCTTCGTGATATAATCATCCGCTCCCATATCCAGACCTTTTGTAATATCCCTCACTTCATCCCGAACCGTCAGAAATATAACCGGAATATCCATACGCTGCTTCACCCATCGGCAGAGCTCATATCCGCTTCCATCCGGCAGATTCAGATCCAGCAGAATCAGCTGATACCCCCCTGAAAGCAGGCTTTTTGCCTGTTCCATTGAGGAACAGGCAGTCACCTGATAACCTTTTTTCTTTAATGCCGACGAAATACCAAAGGAAATGGCATCATCATCTTCAATGAGCAATAATTTTGTCATTTTATATCCCTTTCATCTCCTGTTTTCTCAGTTCGCAGCCAGCGTCTTACCTTTTATTTTAACACTTTTCCTGCCAGAATTCTATCCGCATTCTGAATCTGGAAGCTGCTGCTAGGATTCATCATACACCAGTTCTGTGTCTACATATTTTCTCTCCATCTGATGACGGGCTTTTCTCTTTTCCACGCTGTCAAAGATAATAGAAAAATCATAATCCTCCGGATAAAGCTGCTGGGCTGCCACCTGCAGCTTGATTCGTTTATGGCTGATCCATATTTTTTTGTCCTGCATCTGTACCCGCAGGACCCCTTTTTCATTGGCTGTCTGACACACAATGCCAATCTTTTTATCGGGGAAAACCATAACACTGTCCCCTAACTGATATTTCATAGCATTCTCCTGGCGGGATACTTTTTTTGTTTTCTGAATCCTGGGATGGGACGTCTTTTGGAATTCTTCCCCTCCGGTGATACCGCCCCACCGGGCGTCAAAGGTTTCTGCATAGGCTGCCTTTGCAGCTCTTTTTAGCATACGTTCCGGCATTCCCAGCTTGCCTGCAATATAAAAGGCACAGCTCTCCCCAGCCTCACCGATGACCAGCTGGTATAAAGGCTTCAGACTTTCTTTGTCAAAGGTCATCCTGGCATTTACGATCCCCGACTCCTGTTTTGCATATTCTTTTACCTCCGGATAGTGGGTGGTAACTAAGAAAAGGGCCTCGCTTCTTTTCAATTCTTCCAGAATTGCGATGGCAATTCCCATTCCCTCCGCAGGGTCCGTACCAGAACCCAATTCATCCATGATAACCAGGCTGTCCCGGCTCACAGTCCGCAGGATATTCAGCACATTCGTAATATGGGCGGAGAACGTGGACAGGTTTTCCGACAGATTCTGTCCATCCCCGATATCACATAAAAAGGCATTGTTCATACATATTTCTGCCTTCTCACAAGTCACATGGAGTCCGCACTGAGCCATCATACAGGTAAGAGCAACTGTCTTGATGGCAACTGTCTTTCCTCCTGTATTCGGACCTGTGATAATTACACCGTTTACTCCTTTTCCTATCTCAAAATTAAGAGGAACATTCACTTTCCTGTCCATAAGCGGATGTCTCGCGTTCCTCAGCCGTATATACCGCTCCGTATTAATTTCGGGAGGGATTCCGTCATATTCTATACTCAATTTTGCCTTGGCAAACATAAAATCCAGCTTCTCAATGGTATGGCTGTTTTGTTGGATTACCCCGGCCTTATCTGACAGCATTGCGGTTAACGTGTATAAGATCCTGATTTCTTCATTTTCCTCATCAATTCTTAGCTCCTGCATCTGCTCATATAATTTAGCCACAGAAGATGGTTCTATGAATAAGGTATTGCCAGTGGAAGATTTGTCAATCACAGAACCGCTGATTCTGAATTTATACTCTTTTTTTACCGGAATGCACAGCCGCCCGTTTCTTACAGTACTGAAGCTGTCCGCCATATACTGCTTATTAGCCTTTATCACAGAATCGGCTTTTTCATGCATTTTTGCATCTGTCCGCTCAATGGCTTCTCTCAGTGTTTTCAGCCGCTTAGAGGCATAGTCATCTATTTTCCCCCCTCTGATCTTCTCGTTCAGTTCCTCCCTGATTTCATCCAGAGGTTCCAGATTCTCCTCATAGTAAGCCATCCCTATTTCATAGGCTTTTCCTCTGTTCAGGTAATCCTTCATTCTTTTCACAGCGGAAAAGGTAAGCGCAATAGCCTCCAGCTGCTCCGGAGTCAGGCATCCCCCTTGTTCTGCCAGTTTAATCCATGCTTCAATCCCCTGCAGAGCTGTCAGAGGCGGATTACCGCATGTTTCTATCATAACCTTTGCCTCTGTGGTCTCTCGTAACTTTGCTTTTACTTTTGTCTCTGATAAGTAGGGTGTTAAACTCTGTATCTTTTCTTTGGCTTTGTCTGTACATGCCAGTTCTGTTAGTTTTTCTTTTATTTTATGGAACTCAAGTAATCTTTCTGTGTCTGTCATATGACTCACCTTTCTCTTGCCTTTCTTGTTTTTGTAAAAATAAAGCCGCGGAAGTATCGCCTTATCAGACATACGACTCCCGCGGCACACAGATTTGCTGTAAAATGAAACAGACATAAAAAAGCACAGCCATAGAGCCATGCTTTTTTTCCGTTCATTTTATATACAGAGTTCTGCAAAATGTATGTTAGCATTGTATAAGGCAGATAAAAGGGCGCAACAAACCTCCTGACGGAATCTGTTATACCCTCACAACTATTTAATTAGCTGTATTCTCCATTATAACCACAAGTAACATACACTACCTCTTTTTCATTTTAATTTTTTTTGATTATAAGCTATCTTTCGCCCGTTGTCAACAGATTTCCTGTTTTTTATCTGCAGTCTTATGTACTTACAGGATAAAAAATTCATTCTCCCGCCGCACGTCCTTCAGTGCTCCCAGCATCTGCTCCATGCGCTCCTGCAGGGGAGGGGGCAGAATTCGGGACTGATTGGGACAGACTGCGGTACAGGCCATACAGAGAATACAGGTATTTGGATCTGTGGCAATGTGCCCCTCATTCACTGTAATCGCAGCTGTAGGACAGACCTCTTCGCATTTGCCGCACAGGCTGCAGGTTTCCAGGGATATGGGCGGGGCTGGGATCGTCATTGCCTCTTTATAAGGCTGATTTCCGGGAACCGTAACCTCTGTATGGCTCCGATTGTCCAGCTTGCTTTCTACTCGTTTGGCAAACCCGGTGATTTCAGAAACGTCCTTTTCATCCGGTCTGCCCTTTCCTACATCGGGTGCCATTGAGTGCTGAGCAATGCATGCTCCCGAAGCCGCAATCTGGAATCCCTGATGGGAAACCGCCTGATTCAGTTCCAGCAGCGCATCCTCATATGCCCTGGTACCATAGACAACAAACGTAACTGCCTTCTTACCGCTTCCGTCCAGTGCCTTTATCTTATCTGCGACGAGGGCCGGTATCCTTCCTCCAAAAACCGGTGCTGCAAATAATGCCAGTTCTCCGGCCGGATTGGCTGGCTCCTTCTCCCTGAGGCCCAGATTATGATCCATCACCTCCCCTGAAATTGCTTTGCAGAAAGCTTCACCCACCTTTTTTGTCCCTCCCGTGGGACTGAAATAATAAAAATCTGTCCTGTTCACCATAAAAACGCCTCCAAACGTTATTCATATATTATATTCAGTATAATCCCCTCTCTCTGTGTTGTCCACCCCGCCTTTATGTATTATCCTTCACACAGACACGAGAATCACTCCTGATGTCCCGGGAATGCAGCAGGAGCAACGGGGAATATCAATACCCTGTTGCTCCTGTTTACATTATGGCTGCGTGCTGCTTTTTACGGGAAGCATTTCAATATATCCTCTTGTACCGATGGGTTCCAGCTGGATGCGGGGATTCCCGGTATCCCACTGATATCCTGCGACGGCCGGCTGATATTTTTTAATGGCTTCCTGGACTTCTTCGATCGCCTGGCAGTAATCCTCCTCCGCAAAGGGTTCTCCCTGAAACACCACATACTCTGCCTCCGGAAGCTCCAGTACATCAAACCCCTCCGGAACTTCTCCGTGGTAATCCATGGGCACTTCTACTCCCTGCACATACTCGGAGGTACCCGGTCTGCGCATTCTCTCCGGAAGCCAAAGACATACCGGTTCTCCGCCGATGGACTTTATGCTGGTAAGCAGTCCCCATACATCACATCCCACTTCCTCACAGTACGTAAAGTATTCTGTGGCTGTTTTTCCTCTTTTAATCAAGGCCTTTCTTTCCGGCTTATGAACCATATGAATGTATACATTTTTTACCTCTGCCATTTTTCTGTTCTCCTTTCGAATCTCGTTGTATAAAACTCCATAGGGAACGAACAGATACAAAGGAACCGGATGTCTGGCATATTCACCGGGATTGCACCCGAATTCTCGGAAAAAGGCTCTCTGATATCCTTCCGCGCTTTGAAAGCCTAAATCAAAAGCCACATCAATCACCTTGGCATCTTCATCCCTCAACCGCAAAGCTGATTTGGACAGCTTTAATCTCCTGATGTAATCTGCCGGAGTATAATTCGTATACTCCCGGAACAGGCGGTAGGAGTACCAGGGCGAGAACATAGACGCCTTTGCCAGATCTGCCAGTGTAATGGTTTCTTCTAAATGTCTTTCAATGTAGTCCTGCATTCTCTGAACTGCCAAAGTCTGTTCCATCATCTGTTCACCTCCTGATGTGGCTATCATACCTTATCCCGTCATTTTCTTCTCGACTTTTTTTGCTGTGTTATCTGTAAGCCCCCTGCTGAAACAGAATATCTGCCTTTTCCATCCGTTCCACTACGTGTACTCCAAAGGGACAGCGCTCCTCACAGCCTCCGCAGCCGATACAATCTCCTCCGCCGGCGGTAAGGCCTATGTAATGGGCACGCACGGCGGAAGGCACCTCCTCTTGCATAACTGCCAGATCGTAAAGCTTGTTAACCATAGCAATATCGATCCCTGCGGGGCAGGGGGCACAGTGTCCACAGTAGGTACACTGACCTGAATAGGCATGGCGGGGGGCATTTGCCAGAACAGTTGCGTAATCTTTTTCTTCCTCAGCGGCAGTCTCATAGGCCACTGCAGCCGCCACATGCTCCGGCGTGTCATATCCCACCATCACACTGGCCACAGCCGGTCTGGTCAGAGCATAATGAAGACATTGAACCGGAGTAAGAGCCACTCCGAAGGGAGACGTCTGAGCAGAGAAGAGACGGCCGCCGGCGTAGCCTTTCATAACCGTAATGCCGATTCCCCGTTCCTCACAGATCCGGTACAGTGCTTCTCTTTCCGGTGCAATCCCCTTTAAAGCTTCGTCATAGGTTTCCGCAAAATACTCATTCATATCTTCTGTGGCAGGCAGCAGGTCAAAGGCCGGGTTAATGCTGAATAAAATCATCTCAATCTCCCCGCTTTCAGCTGCCAGTTTCGCAACATCCGGATTATGGGTGCTCATTCCAATATGGCGGATGATTCCCTTCTGGTTCAGCTCCCGGACATATTCTATAAAAGGGCCTGTCATTATCTGTTCAAACTCTGCCGCCTCATCTACAAAATGTATCATACCAAGATCCACATAGTCTGTTCGCAGGCGCGTCAGCAAATCACAAAATGCCTCTTTTACTTTTTCCATGTCCCGGGTACGCACATACTGTCCGTCCTGCCATGTGGACCCCAGATGCCCCTGAATAATCCATCGATCTCGTTTTCCCTCTATAGCTGCTCCAATGTTGGAGCGAACCTTAGGCTCTGCCATCCAGCAGTCCAATATATTAATCCCCTGCTTTTCACAGCATTCTATCACTTCTTTTACTTCCTCGGCGTTATGGCGCTCCAGCCATTCCGCACCCAGACCGATCTCACTGACCTCAAGACCAGTATTTCCCAATTGGCGGTATCTCATCCCGGGTTTCCTCCTTCGATTTTGCTTTTCCTTTTATTCTACTCTGTCTGTACCAAAACTGCCAGCACAAGTTGAACAGACCCCTGCCCCTCTGTCTGAAATTACCCGTTTAGTTTTGCTGCGAAGTCGGCCATGGCCTCTGAAATCTTTATCTGCTGGGGACAGACTTCCTCACAGCTTCTGCATCCGACGCAGGCACCCGGCTGTTTTTCTTCAGGAACCGCCATCAGAGCCATAGGGGCGATAAATCCTCCCCCGGTGAAACAATGCTCATTATATAACTCAAGAAGGGAAGGAATATCCAGTTCCTGAGGACAATGGCTCGTACAGTACCGGCATCCCGTACAGGGAAGTGCGATATCTTTCACCATACGATCCGCCACCTGAAGTAGGGCATCCATCTCTTTTTTGTCCAAAGGCTTATGGGACGCAAAGGTCCTGATATTTTCCTGAAGCTGCTCAAAGCTGGACATTCCTGAGAGCACTACAGTAACCTCCGGCAAGGTCTGAAGAAAACGGAACGCCCAGGCAGGCATATCCTCATTAGGGCGAAGTTCTTTTAATGTGACGGCATGGGCTTCTTTAAGAGACGCCAAACGGCCGCCCCGAAGAGGCTCCATAACCCAAACAGGAATTTCATATTGGTTCAATAGCTCTACCTTAGCTTTGGCATTCTGGAAAGACCAATCCAGATAATTCAGCTGTATCTGACAGAATTCCATATGTTCCCCGTATGCTTCCAGGAAACGCTTCATCACCTCACAGCTTCCATGGGCAGAAAATCCCAGATGACGGATGCGGCCTTTTTCTTTCTGCTCCATCAGATACGAAAAAATGCCGTAAGTCTCATTCAGATAAGCATCAATATTCATCTCACAGACATTGTGAAACAAGTAAAAGTCAAAATACTCCACACCGCATTTTTCAAGCTGCTGCTCAAAAATCTCTTCCACCTTATCCATATTAGAAAGATCATATCCTGGAAATTTGGTGGCAAGATAATAGCTATCCCGGGGATAGTCACTCAGCACTTTTCCCATAACCCTTTCCGAGTTCCCATTGTGGTATCCCCATGCGGTGTCATAATAGTTAATACCATGTTCCATGGCATAGCTTACCATCTCTGAAACTGCACACTCATCGATCCTGGCATCATCGCCGTCAATAACAGGAAGCCGCATGGCCCCCATTCCTAATGCTGACAATTTCAAATCCTGAAAATCCTTATATATCATTTTACAGTACCCCTTTCTGTGATATAAGTTCAAATGAATGTCTAGTCCTGACCACAGCCTTTTCTTTAAAGTGCAGTCTCTGTATGTAGTACATCCATTCCTTAACTTTTCTACAGGATACTCCCTGGAGTTAACTCAAAGTCAAGTACTTTTATACATGTTTCGCTAACATGTATGTTCATGTGTATGACGCTGTATAGGGCCACCGCCGTTCAAATCAACATAAGCCACCGAACCGTCTATGATCTGTCCCATTTCTCCAAACAGCCTTTATGCTTTAAAGTTCACATGATTTGGAGGTGTTATAAATTCATTCATCTTCCAATTCTCCTTTCTCCCGACTTTTCTAATATCACAGTATCTTCTCCGACTCCCCTGAAATCTCGGTAATATCATACAAATCATCAAATGAAATCTTAGTATTTACAATTTTTAGTACTCTTGCCGTCTCATCAATTCTGGATACCATCCCTGTCAGTTTGATATATTCATTTTGACAGAAATATACAACTGTTATAATGTCATTTTTATGCACCTGCCTCAGTTTTCGATCCAGCTCTTCCTGATAGTCTTCCGACAGCTTTCCCTTTGGCAGCACTACCTTTTCTTTCCTGCGCAGGGCATCGGGATAGCCTTTCAGGGCGGCAAACGGCATAAACTGCTTTGCCCTTTCCTCTCTGCTCATTTTAGATACCACTTTTATGCCCTCCTATCTGCCGGTTACGCTCCATAGCAGTCGCTCCCTCCTGAAGGTTCATGCCTTTTAGAATCGCATTCTTCCCATATTTTTCTTTGATGTTAAGCATAGCTTCCTGCATTTTATGTTCCCGCTCCAGCTCTGCCGGATCCGTAAACAAGTCATACTGCTGATACCTCTCGTCCACCACATGGTTGAAAGTAAGATTTATCCTGTGAATGGGTGCAGACCGATCCACAATCCGCCCGTACAGCTTCATTGCAGATGCGATTATCTGCTTTGCGGAACTGGTTGTAACTGTCATAGAAGCTGTCCCATGTGCGGATTTCTTCTGTAACCGGCTGCTGTATCCCACATGCAGGGTAATGGAATCCGTCACAAGCCCTTTATCCACAAGCTCCAGAGAGAGCATATCAGCCATTTCCTTCACAACCAGTATCGCATCCTGATAGGTATAGTCACAGGGAAGCACCTGTCCGCTTGATATACAGTTCTCTTTTGTCCGATACGCTTTGATGTCAGCCATGGTAACGGGTTCCCGCCCCCATGCATGGTCTATGAGAAGCTCCGCGTCAACCCCGAACATTTTGTACAGCATGGCCTCATCGGCCTTTGCCGCCTGCTCCATGGTAAAGATACCAGCCCGCTTTAGCCGGTTTGCTATCCCTGTCCCGATTCTCCAAAAGTCCGTAAGAGGCCTGTGGGTCCATAAAGTCTCCCGGTATATCACCTCGTCTAAAACCCCGATGTGATCCTCCGCATGCTTTGCCGTGATATCCAGGGCAATCTTGGCCAGATAAAGGTTGCTGCCGATTCCCGCAGTTGCAGTAATCCCTGTGGTGTCCAATATATCCTGCATAATCTTTATGCTCAGTTCCTTTGCCGTCATCTGGTACATAGACAAATAGTCTGTAACATCCATAAAAACCTCATCAATAGAATAAATATGAATATCCTCTTTTGCGATGTACTTCAGATAAATGCCGTAGATCTCGGCAGAATAATCAATATAGAGCTGCATTCTGGGCGGTGCCATGATATAGTCAATTCCTGCCGGAATCTGAAATACTCTGCATCTGCCCGGTACACCCAAAGCTTTCATAGCGGGTGAGACTGCCAGGCAGATTGTCTTTTCCGTACGCTCCGGATCCGCCACCACAAGTTGGGCCTTCATAGGATCCAG
>OLQH01002129.1_pt1 | contig 12455 bp, 8 predicted proteins | sample 1672671 | NCBI WGS metagenome assembly OLQH01 (sample SAMEA3136712, study PRJEB25190) | human gut metagenome
TTTTCCTGCTATATGCAAATGATCGTTCCGTTGAAACGAAAAAAGTTTTAAAGGAGTTTCAAATTGTAAGCGTTGTTTTTTTATTATATATGTTTATTTCTGTAGCTATCAGTTTAACTTTTATGGTAACAGGTTATGGTAATGTGAGGAAACTGGCAGATGGATATGAAGTTGTTTCAGGGTTTGTATGGGGACGTCTTTACGGTGTCTTTTTAGATCCCAATTGTGGTGCTGTAATGGCCTGTGTTTCCATCTATCTGACGTTGTTTTTTATGAGTAAAGTGGTAAGAAAGTCAGTTAAAGCTTTAGGGGCTATTAATATTCTTCTCATGTTGAGCTTTATAGCTTTTTCTGATTCCAGAACAGGGAGACTATGTCTAGGCATTACATCAGGGATTTATTTGTATTGCTTTTTTATTAAGCGGAAAAAGGATGGAATTGGAAAATGGGGCTATTTTAGAATTATATTAATATCTGTCGCAGCAGTTGCAGTAATGACAAGTGTCCCCAAAGGGATAGCCATTAGCTATAATACAGTTCAGGGGCACTTAACAACAGAACACGGAGATTTAGATAAAATTGAAAGGGCGTATGATCTTGAACAGGATCCCAGTAATAGAAGATTTGATATTTGGAAAAGTGGAATTGAAATTTTTAACCAGAATAAATTCTGGGGCACTTCGTATAATGGCATCAGGCCATATGCCAGGGAGAATATGCCTCAGACATATATAGTAAACAATAGCCAAACGGATTTTAAAAATTTACACAATGAGTTTCTAAACGTTTTGGTTTCACAAGGTATAATCGGTGGGATTTTATTGGTAATACTAGTTATAAAGTGTTGCAGTATTGTTTTTTTAAAGCTTTTTAAGGTAAAGACATTGGATTTTCCAGTGACTTGTGTGATACTAATCTCATTATTGTGTATTGGAATAGAGAGTATGTTGGTCGCAGCAGGGATGTTTTATTACAATGTTCCAAGTACCAACTTATTTTGGATGTATCTGGGATACTTAATATACTTTTTGCAAAAGGAAGATTGCAAGAAATATGACAATGTTAATAATGAAAGAAGACACTGGTCTTAGTGCTTAGAAGCAGGAGGAACTATGGATAACAGTATAGATGTTGTCATTGCCTGGGTAGACGGCAGTGATCCCAATTGGAGGGAGGTGAAAAATGCGCATGATCCTTATTTCAAGGGAGACAGCAGAGATATAAGATTTCGGGACTGGGATAATCTTCAATATGTATTTAGAGGAATAGAGAAGTTTATGCCTTGGGTGAGAAAGGTACATTTTGTAACCTGGGGCCATTTGCCAAAATGGTTAAATACAGGCTGTAAAAAGCTTAATATTGTAAATCATACAGATTATATACCTAAGATATACCTACCTACATTCAGCAGCCACCCTATAGAGATGAATTTTCACAGGATAAAGGGTCTGGCAGAACAGTTTATCTATGCAAATGACGACATGTTTTTTCTGAAGGAAATGGAACCTGATATGTTTTTTAAAGAAGGACTTCCATGTGACTCTCTAGTAGAAACTGCATTGCAATTTCATAAAGGAGGTATTGATCACATTATAGGAAATAATCTTGAGATTATAAATGAACATTTTGAAAAACGGGATTGCAGGAGAAACCATAGCAGAAAGTGGTTTTCCCGCTGTTATGGAAAGCAGCTTTTTAGAAATCTGTATATGTATCCATTTAAAGATTTTACGGGCTTTATGGATCCTCACTTACCAATATCATTGAAAAAGTCCACATATATAAAGGTATGGGAAATGGAGTCAGAAAAACTTAATAGTACCTGTCTTCATAAAATTAGATCAGTTGAAGATGTCAATTGCTGGCTTTTTCGATATTGGCAATTAGTATCTGGTTCTTTCTATCCCAGAACTACAAATATAGGAAGATTTTTTAGCATTGGGAGAGATGATATTGAGATAGAAAGGGCAATTAAAAATCAAACTGTAAAAATGGTATGTCTTAGTGATGACAATGAAAATATGGATTTTGAAAAGGAAAAGGATTTTATCAAAGACTGTTTCCAGACGATTTTGCCAGAAAAGTCATCATTTGAAAAAATGGAGACTTAATTATGAGCGATAAAGTGAAAATGAATAGTAGGCTATTCTCAAATACTATTATGTTGTATATTCTTACATTTTCTAATTATTTGTTTAATTTTATAACAGTACCTTATCAGACCAGAGTGTTAGGCCCGATAATCTATGGTAAAATAGGGTTTGCGGTATCCTTAATGATATATTTTCAATTATTTCTTGATTTTGGGTTTCTTCTTTCTGCAACAGAAGAGGTTGCTCAGCATCGGGATGATCCTAAAAGGCTGTCTCATATTTTTACTTGTGTCAGCGCCTGCAAATTATTGCTAATTTTGTTATCAAGTATTGTATTATTATTCTTGTGTTCTAGTGTAGGAAGGTTTAAGGAGGACGTAAGCCTATATGTTCTGTATTTTATTTCCATAGCTGTAAATTCTTTTTTGCCGGATTTTCTTTATCGGGGATTGGAGGAAATGAAGGCCATAACGATCAGAACTGTTCTCATAAAATTATTTTTTACATTAATGATTTTTCTTTGCTTAAGACAAAAGGAACAATACCTTATTATTCCTATTTTAAATGTAATAGGAAACTCAGGTGCTTTGCTGGGAGTATACTGGCATTTAAATAAAAAAATGGGAATAACACTTTGTGGCGTTAAAATAAAAGATATACTTGAGGCATTAAAAAGATCCAGCTTTTTTTTCTACTCTAGGATCGCCTCTACTATATATAGCGCAACCAATACTTTTATTCTTGGCATTTTTTATGGCACAGAATCTCCGGTAGTGGGTTATTACACGTCTGCAGATAAGCTAATCACAACAGGAAAGCAAGCTATATCTCCAGTCACTGACAGCCTTTATCCCTATATGGTAAAGAACAAAGATTTTAAACTCATAAAAAAAATATTAATTATATTTTTACCGATTTTAACCATAGGATGTATTATTGTTGCCGTTTTTGCTGAACCGATTTGTGTTTTGCTATTTGGAAAAGCATTCAGGGGCGCGGGGACGTATTTAAGATTGCTTGCGCCAGTGGTATGGTGTGCTTTTCCAGGTATGCTTTTTGGATTTCCGGTTTTATCCCCGGTGGGATTGGCAAATTATGCAAATATTTCTAATGTAATTGGAGCGGCTATTCAGATAATACAATTAATAATTCTTTTTGCGTTGGGTATATTTAGTGCAAAGACAGTGGCAATAATCACGTGTGTCACAGAGATATTAACAGTGGCATTTCGGATAGGAGTTGTTGTACATTTTCGTGATAGATACAAGTGGGATTAAATATAACTATGTTGAGGATAGATACGGCGAAGGAGTAAAAGTGCATTATGATCAATGCAACAACCAAAAGAACAATTTATAAAATACTTGAGGTATGTTTTATCTTAATATCGGTATTAGTAGTAATTATATTTTATAACGAACAGATTTTTCAAAAGGCAGCTAATGAAAAAATCAGTGCATATTTATTTAACCTGAACGCCGAGGAAGATATCATAGAACTTAGAAATGGTGAAAAAGCCACTGTTTCATTTACTGCTACAAGGGAAGAAATAAGTGGAATTAGCTTTAAGTATAAAATTAGTAAGGCTTCTGATGCGCAGACTTCTGGTATAATTAGAGTTGCTCTGAAGAAAAACAATGTAGTTTGCCAGGAATGGAATACCGATATAAATGAAGCTCTTACTAAAAATAGTATGGAGTTAATTTGCGAATCTCCTGTCGAATCTAAAATCGGAGATGATATTGAATTTGAGATATCTGTAGAAAGCGCGGAGCTTTCTACACAGTTAATACTCCAGGGCACAAAAAAGGAAGTTTATTTTAACAGTCAAATTACAAAGGCGGGTAAAGTAATTGAGGGCACTCTTGCTTTTGGGGTGTTAGGTAAAAGTCCTTATATAAGTAAAATGTTTTGGGGTATTTCCCTTATACTATTTGCCCTTGTGCTAGCGGTATATCTTCTGATAAGGATAAAGAGATGTAGACTGGAAAGGCTGTTTTTATTGGTGGGAGGGATACTTCTCATTGTCTATCTGGCAGTTTTCCCCCCCATGTCTGCACCTGATGAACCAGGGCATATAGCCAGTGCATATGCGGTTGCTGACAAATTATTGATGAAAGAAAGTTTAGATGAGAACGGGAATACAATGATACGTAAAACGGATCTGATTATAAACAGTAATCATTGGAGACCGGATCAATCTACGTATAATCTTATCCATGACAATTTATTCGAACATGATCCTGATTTAAGCCCCGCGTCTTATGAACGGGGACCAATTAATGTTCCGTTCTGGAGTTATCTACCCCAGGCTATCGGAGTTGCTCTGGGAATGCTGTTGGGGCTTGGAGGAGTGGCTACCTTGTATTTAGGAAAACTGTTTGCAGGGATTTTTTATTTGCTAGGATGTTACTGGTCTATAAAAAAACTGCCAGCTGGGAAAATGGTTTTATTTATTGTTGCATTACTTCCGAGAACGCTAGAATTGGCTACTTCTTATTCATATGACACTATAGTTAATATGCTAAGCTTTGGATTGATTGGCTACTGTTTTTATTGTGCATATAATAGAAAAGCTGTAACATGGATAAATATTATAATTCTTATGGTTATGAATTTTTTCCTGGCACCGGTGAAGATTGTTTACTGCGTTTTGGCTGGATTAATTCTGCTGATACCTCAATCAAAATTCGCTAAAAAAGGAACTAAATGGATGGGGACCGGTTTATTGCTTACGACTGGTATACTGTCAATAGGGATTGCGAGAATGAGTTCTCTTTCAAATATGGCCCAGGGACAAACCTATGGCGGTTTGGGTCAGGAATTTGAAAGCCATACTCTGCCTATGTTGCTGCAGAATATTGGTTATACTATTAGAATGTTTGTAAATACGATCCGAGTAAATGGCGATGATTATCTTATTGGTATGTTAGGATGTAGGCTTACCTGGAAGGACTTGATTTATTTACCTTGGATGTTTGTCATTGCGTTTTTTATTCTATTACTCCTAGCGTCGGCGAAAACAGAGAGGGATGTGTTATTATTCGACTGGAAAGAAAAAGTATGGATGGGCTGCATTTGTGCTGCTGTAATAGGAGCAACCTTATTAGCGTTACTTCTTGACTTTACTCCGTTGGGCAGAGACCATATTGATGGTGTGCAGGGGAGATACTTTATTCCAATTCTGCCTTTGATTATTTTTATGTTTAGAAGCAGAGTAGTGGTTTTGAAAAGAAATATAGATAATTATCTGGTTATGCTTTTTACGTGTATACAGGTTGTAGCAGTTCTTCAGGTGTTTTCCAGAATTGTTGGTAGGTAATATAACGACGAACGAACAGGTAAGTGACCATTCAGTCACAGCCTGTTCGTTTATCTTTATGCCTTTTTAGACCAAATAACAAGATTAGAAGATTACATATCAAAAGGATTAACATTGTAACCATAAAAGCGACAACAGCTCCATAGAGAGCATATTTTTCTATTAATGGATAGGCAATAAGTCTAGCTACTATCCAGGATAAAAAATAACTTATGACGAGTACATGCTGAATGCGGATTACGGTTATAATATTATCGATTGCTGTTGCTAAAGAACTCATTCCTCCTGCAATCATAAGCATAATAAGTTCAGTTTTATATTTGGTTAAGTGTCTCGAATAAATAACCTCCAAAATAGGGATACCTAACAAATATGCTCCGATAATAGATAATATACCAAATAAAAATAAACCTCCTATTATTTTGTAGAGCATCTTATAAAATCTGTCTTTTCTATTTTGTGATAAAGCATAAGCCATTTCTGTCATAAATGGCCGTAAAAATATTAAAAAAAGATTAATTACAGATGCAGGCATAAAGATTATATTATAATCTGTCTGAATGCCTTGTGGTAGAATATTTTGTTCCGTGCATAGATCAATTGCATTTTTAGGTGCATTATATATTGCCATAATAAGGAATCCATTAATAAAAAGAGGGAAACACTGCCCGAAAATACCATATAATCTTTTATAATATTTTTTTATGTGTTGAATAACATGATTTAACTGTGAAAATTCTCTATATTTTCTTAAATCATATAAAGCAAAACAGAGGCAGGAGCTAATAAATAATAATGAGCATGATAAAATTAAGTTATTAGTTATATACATACCAACAGCAAAAATAAAACTAGAGAAGACTGCCTTTAAGGTTAAAGATTTACCTGCTAAATCTAATCTCCCTTTTTGCTGAAAAAGACCCTGAAAAACATCTGACATTGCCTCAATGCTTTTGTAAAGACATACAAAAAGTATTACAATTTTTTTATCTAAGGTATAACCTTTGAATTGGACATACAAAAAGGCAAATATCATCATAATGAAGCAGGTTATGATTCTAAATGTAAAGTAGTCTGTGAATTCATACTTTTCTCTTACATCAGTTGCTTGATAGTTTCTTACTTGAAATAGTCCTATGGTAACCAGCAGTTGTGACAAAGCAAAAGAATAACTGAACATATCGGCATAATAATTGTCTGTGGTTCTCGTAACAATCATTAAAAGAATCATGGATGTAACTGCATTACACAGGCTGCCTGCTAAATTCCAAAAGTATATTTGTCTCTTAGTAACTCTTATTTTATTATCCATATTCAACCTTCAATCTTATATTTAAGCTTTAAGTAAAATTTAAGCAATTTTGCAGTTATATTATAGCCGAAGGTTTTGTATAATCTTGCTACTAGCTTTACACCAGGATCTATATCATAATTTAAAAGATATGAATATTGTTTCATTTCTTGTTTATCTGATATAATAATATCATTTTTAATAAATTCAGCTTGCGCCATCCAGACGGAGTATGGATAAGCAAGATAGCTTAGATAGACCTTTTTAAAATCTGCATCGTTAATTTTTTCAGCCGCTCTGATATATTTAATACAGATGCTCTTTAAATCATTAAGGGTTTGATAAGTATTAGGTTTACTAGTCTGTGCTTCTGTATGTCCTTTTCTATATACATAGAAAGCTTTTTCATACCAGTCATACGAGGTGGCAGCTAATAACATTCGTGCAGTCCAGTCAGTATCTTCATTCCGTATACCGGAAGAAAAATATAAATTATTTTTTAATATCAATTCCCTTTTTATTACTTTAGACCAAACGGCTCGGTATAAAAGCCCTTTTTCCATGATTGACCGGATAGCATCGGTACGCTTTTGGTGCAAGACAGAACTTCTTGAGCAGGTCCTTGAAGGGTAGTTATAATGATTTTTATCCTGCCAGTAATCAATTGTAGAAAACATTAGTACATCGGAAGGACTCTCGGTTAATTGCTTAACTATTTCCTGCAAACATTCCGTGTTAATCCAGTAGTCATCATTGTCAATAAAAGTAATATAATCACCAGTAGCCATTTCTAAACCAGTATTCCTGGCTGCAGCAGTTCCCCCGTTCTTTTTATGGAACACTTTAACCCGGGGATCCTTGATTGCATATTCATCACATATATCTCCAGAAGAATCTGTGGATTCATCATCAATTAATATAACTTCTATATTTGTAAATGTCTGTTGCAACAAACTATTAATACAAACTTTTAAATATTTTTCCGCATTATATACAGGAACTATAATACTGACTAACATCTATATTTATCTCCTTAATACATAAATAAGTTCCGCAGATTATCATAACATATTATTAATATGTAAACAAGCAAATAAATATTCTGGATTGAATTTATAGTAATATTTTTATATTGCACATATTTTATCCATATACTATACTAATGTTATTATATACATAGAAAACACTGTGCAGGATAAAATAGTGCATATAAACATTTCTGTAAAATCATGGATGTGATAGGGGAGAGGAAGGTTATATGATAAAGAATATAAAAAGTAGAAAAATAGTATTTATGCTAATGCTACTATTTGCTTTATTGTTTTCATCAGTGATAGGTGTATCTGCAAAGGGGAATGAAGGTGGGACAAAAATACATTTTATATCCTTGTATACTACAGGTGATGCGATACTTTTAGAGAGCAATGGACATTTTGCTTTGATAGATTCTGGTGAAGACTGGGATTATCCTAATAATGAAGAGTATCCTCTTAGAGAAGGGATAACTACTCATTTGGGATTCGACCCTCAAGTAATACATTATCTTGAGAAATTGGGAGTTGAAGAACTGGAATTCTATATTGCTACACATGCGCATAGTGATCATATCGGAACGGGCGATGAGATTATTAGGCATTTTCCAACGAAAAGGTTATATATAAATGAATATAAGGACGAATATATGACAGATGCGCATGGCATAAATCCGGAAGATCCATATTTTAACCCTGATGCTGAGGAGAACCGCTTATGGGATAATCAATATGTTTATGACCGTATTATCCAGGCAGCAGAAGATACTGGAACTGAAATTATTACCAATCTGGATTTTGAAGAAAACGCAGAGTATAGGTTTCTGTCTCTAGGAGATATGGATATAGAAATTCTAAACTACGAGAGAGATAGAGACCAAGAGGGGAATATCATACCGGTATCAAGTGAAAATAACAATTGTTTAGTTACCTTAATAGAAGCTTTTGATAAGACTGTTCTTCTAACTTCAGATATGGAACCGTTTGATGGAGATAGTGTTAAAATTGCAGACCAAATAATTGATAAACTTTATAATTCTGAAGACATAGAGAATGATATGAATTCTAGCGTCACTATTGAACTGCCCGAAGGCGACAGTATGCACTCTCTAAAGGAACATGCGCAGAATACATTGGATGATATAGTTATGGACGTGCCGCAAAGCCGCCTTGCTCCTGTTCCCTCTCCAAACCAAGGAGATTCACCTAATACCAGCCAGAGGACAATTTCTTTGGATTTAATGAAAATGTGCCATCATGGTCGAGAATATAACAATCCCTCATATTTTTTGACCTCGTTAAATCCTAAAACAGTAGTTACAACGGGCCCTATGAACTGGGTGACAGAGGATTCACGTATGATGGCGGAATTAAAAGGTGCTCAGATCTTTTCTACTTGTACAAATTCTGCAGCTGTTGTGGCAACCATAACACCAGAGCTAATAACCACTGACTATGTTAGCCTGACGCCTGACTGGTTCTGGATTAATGATGCGTTGTACTATTTTGATGAATTTGGCAGGACGTGTTACCAGAAAACTGGAATGCAGAAGATTGATGGTAAAAAATATTATTTTGAGGATAAAGGTAATGTTCTAGCTGATGTTGGCAGGTGGAGCTATGGTGAAGATACTTATTTTATCACAGAAGACGGATCCTTTGCTACCGGGTGGTATTATGATGAAGAGAGTCAAGCGTATTCTTATTACGATAATGAGGGGAAAATGCAAAGAGACTGTTGGATAGAACAAAAGTATTATGTAGATAAAGATGGTATCTATCAGCCAGATCAACCTTTTCCGGTAGCAGGTTGGAAAAAGGAAGGCGGATTCTGGAGATATCAGAACTCAGATACATCATTTGCAAAAAACGAATGGAAATTTATTGATGGATATTGGTATTACTTTGGAAATGACAGTTTTATGCATACCGGTTGGATTCAATTAAATGGAGTTTGGTATTACCTGAACTCAAATGGTAAAATGGCAACAGGTTGGAACCAGATTGCAGGCCACTGGTATTATTTTATTCCTCAAAAAGGGAATATGACAACAGGCTGGAAATATATTGGGAATGCATGGTATTTTATGAGCACTGATGGAACGATGAAAACGGGATGGGTTTTAGATAATGGTTATTGGTACTATCTTGATTCCAGCGGTTCTATGGTAGTAGGTTGGAAAGAAGTTGGTCACAATTGGTACTATTTTAGCCATAATGGAATTATGAATGTGGGTTGGAAATATATAAATAATAAATGGTACTATTTAAAGCCAGATGGTGCAATGGCTACAGGATGGCTTTTGGACAACGGAATTTGGTATTATTTATATAAAAATGGTGATATGGCAGTGGGATGGCTGCCATTAGGAAATAAAAAGTATTACCTTAATGCTAATGGAGCTATGGTGATCGGCTGGAAATACATAAAAAATAATTGGTATTATTTTAGTGTGGATGGCGCTATGAGTACTGGCTGGCTGCTGGACGGCTCTAATTGGTATTACCTGAATTCTAACGGGGCAATGGCAACAGGAAGAATTGTCCTTAATAATAAAAGTTACAATTTATCATCTAATGGGGTTTGGATACCATGATGTTAACTTTAAATACAATGGGCTGCCGAGCGATATATAGTCCTAAGGCGGGGCATCATGATTTTACGACTCATGATGCCCCATATCTTTTTCCTGATATCCCTGCAGGAATCAATTAAGATAAACTGTAGCCTTATTTCCAGGGGTATGTTACTAATGTAAATTTTGGGGTATTATATAGGCATTAAGCGTAATAAGCACTTTAGTAATCGAATAAATTCAAATATTCTACATACTGGTATTTCTTGATTTCCTCCAGATCTTTAATTTCATCATAATAAAACCATTGGCCATCTGTATCCATACATCCTCGTACCGTAATTACCGGCCAGTCTTCATACAGGGTTTTTAAAAACACCTGATAATCATTTAGGTTCAGTCCTGCAGTCTCATATAGGAGATTTGATAAGTAATTAGCACTTATATGTGAGTACTCCTTTTCCTCAATTTCATAATTAGCCCATATGAAGAAAGGTACCTGATAATTAATCATTATTTCCTCAATAGTGCGTTCTTCTTCTGGTTTTCCAATTACTTCATTCCAGAGTTCAGCTTCTATTGAAGGCTGATGATCTCCGAAGAAAAGTATTATTACAGGTGAGTCTTCTTGAGAAAAATAATCTAACAAAAATTGGAGTGCGGAGTCTGATTGCTGAACTATTGAAAGATATTCTTCTGTGAGGGGGTAATCACCCTTCATATTAAGTGTAACGCTTTTTTCATAACCTGTATCATAGCCGCCATGATTTTGCATTGTTACGTTAAAGATAAAAAGAGGTGCGTTAGTATCATTATTATTGTAAATATCAATCACCTTATCATAGGAGCTGCGATCGCTTACCTTACCTCGTAATAATTCTGGATCGTAGAAATCATCAATAAAACTGGTATTACTTACACCGAAGCATTGATAAGCAATATCCCGCCCCCAGCCAGTACTCTCATAAGGATGTATAAAATGGGTTTTATAGCCTTTTTCGTTTAAATCTCCAATTATAGATGATGCACCCTCATGCACGTAATTAATAAATGGTATGCTGCCTTCTGGCAGAAGGGCCATTGAATTACCTGTCAGGAATTCAAACTCTGTATTGCTTGTAAGTCCGCCACAGATGGATACATAAAGATTCCCGCTAACCATGGGTGTGTCAATGGAATGAAAATAGGATAAATAGTCACTGCTCATTTCTGTAACTCCTAATCTGGTCAAGTCAGAGAAAGACTCATTCATGATAGTTATAATAGTAGGAGCCTCATTATTTATCACTACATTTCCAGTTTCAGTATTGTTCGAGTAAGAAGATAATACTTCCTGTGCAGCAGCTTTAGTATATCCTTCTGGCTTATCAGCAAAAAGGTATTCTATATTTGTCATAAAGCTCAATAGTGTTCCATTATCAATATACCCCTGTGTTCGGCTCCATACATAAGGCCTAACATCCATCTTTTCAATATATTGCTTATCGAAAAAAAATGAGGAATAAATTAAGATGATCGAGATTAGCGATAGATTTATAGGTATTCGGACTTTCCATTTATAGCATGAGAGATTGCCTTTTACAGCCAGTACACAAATTAATACTGTAATGATAATAACAAGCAGCATAGTTTGGTTCAATTGAAAGGTGTAAGCATCTGAGACACTAAGAGCTGTCTGTAAGGCTAGCAAATCCCCAGGATGAATGGGGACACCTTTAAACTGTAATATAAACTGATTAATAATCCCTGCTGAAACAAAAAAGACGTTACCGACAACTAAGGCAAGTGAAGTCCGGTTACTTAAGACAAAGAGAAGGCAATACATGGCATAATACCAGAAAAGGTTCATGGCAATACGTATACCGCTCAACTGTAATGCATTATTATTGTTTAAAAACTCTATCATTATGTAAGTGATAAAAGGTGTTATAATAAATATGAAAATACCGTAGATTTTTAATAAAAACGTCTCCTTACATAGCTGAAGAGGTATCAACCCAACTGTGATCAGTACTAGTAGTATTAATAGACAGGCGTTTTGTAGGGAATAGGGATATGCTTGATTCACCGAGGAGTACAAAAGGAGTGTTAGAAGTATGTAAAATAGGCTGCAAAAAAGTAGCTTTTTATTATAATGACAAT
>OLQH01002134.1_pt1 | contig 12438 bp, 11 predicted proteins | sample 1672671 | NCBI WGS metagenome assembly OLQH01 (sample SAMEA3136712, study PRJEB25190) | human gut metagenome
GAAGGTCTCTCCTTTGCGGATGGCAAAGGTTACCTGATCCACTGCCTTAACCGCATGGGTAGTCTTTCCGAAAAAGTTCTTGATAGGAAAGTACTTGGAAAGGTTCTTTGCTTCCAGCAGGTTCTGTTCTTTTTTATCCATTGCATCCACACTCCTTTCCTTCCTTCTCTTTCTGTCTTTCCTGCTCATCCAGCTCCTCCGCCGTAAAGATACAGCGGGCCGCCTGGGTGGCAGAATAGCTGCGCATATCCGGAATTCCACGGCTGCATTCCTCACAGGCAAAGCGGCAGCGGGTCACGAAAGGACATCCTGCCGGCGGATTTGCCAGGGACGGCGCCGAGCCGGGGATGGGCTCCAGCCTCTCCCTGCAGCCGCTCTCGCATTTCGGGATGGCGTGAAGCAGCGCCCTGGTATAGGGATGGGTGGGATGGTAGAAAATCTCCTCCGTAGTTCCCTCCTCCATGATCAGGCCGCCGTACATAACGGCAATCCGCTTTGCCAGGGAGGCCACTACGCCCAGATCATGGGTGATCAGGATAATGTTCATCTTGTCCTCATCGCTTAAGCGTTTTAACAGCTTAAGGATCTGGGCCTGGATGGTCACATCCAGAGCCGTGGTTGGCTCATCGGCAATCAAAAGCCGCGGCTGGCAGCAGAGGGCCATGGCAATCATTACCCTCTGGCGCATGCCGCCGGAAAACTCATGGGGATACTGATCCATCCGGCTTTCTGGAGAGGGGATTCCCACACGGGAAAGCATCTCCACCGCCACCTTGTAGGCCTCCTTTTTCGAAAGTCCTCTGTGGCGCCGCAGCACTTCGATCAGATGCTGGCCGATCTTTTTTAAGGGATTCAGGGCCGTCATAGGGTCCTGGAAAATCATGGCCATATCCCGTCCCCGCATGGCCCTCTTTTCATTCTCGGAAAGAGCCAGCATATCCCGGTCAAGGACCGTCAGACTGTCCGCTGATACGTGGGCATTCTCTCCCAGGATTCCCATAACCGACTTCATGGTTACGCTCTTCCCGCTTCCTGACTCTCCCACAATAGCCAGAATATCTCCCTGCTCCATGTGAAGGGTAACACCGCGGACCGCAGTGATTCTCGTCTTATGGATCTGAAAATCGGTTTTCAGATTTTTTATATCAAGTATGGTTGTTCTCTCTTTTTCCATCTGGCCGCCTCCTATTTCGTTCCGTCCATAACCCGGGGATCCACGTAAATCCGCAGAAGATTTCCCAGTTTATTAAAGGCAAATATGGTAAACATGATCAGAAGGCCCGGAATCAGCGCCATGTAAATAGCATTCTGCAAGTTGCTCTGGGCGCTCTGAAGCAGCTTTCCCCAGGAGGACATAGGCTCCTGAATTCCGATTCCCAGGAAGCTTAAAGATGACTCCGTCATAATCGCATTGGAAATGCTGGTGGTTGCCGCAATGATAATGGTGGGCAGTACCGAAGGGATCAGATGACGGAAGATCATCTTTGCCGAAGATATCCCGGTAAACTTCGCATAAAGTACATATTCCCGCTCTTTTACCGACAAAACTTCCGCCCTCACCAGACGGGCAATCTCCATCCAGGTAAAAAATCCAATTACAATAATAATGGAACTTAATCCCTGCTTAAAGAATATGCTGACTACCGTCACCAGCACCAGCCAGGGGATGGACTGCATCACGTCCACGATCCGCATCAGCACCGCATCCACAATGCCGCCGAAATAACCGGATACCGTCCCCACCGTAACGCCTATGGTCACGCTCATCATCATGGCAAGGACGCCCACCAGAAGGGAGATACGGCCGCCATAGATCACCCTTGCCAGGTAATCCCGTCCGATCTCATCCGTTCCAAAAGGATGCTCCCATGAAGGCGCTTCCAGCATGTGAGCCACATTCGTCTTATTGGGCTCCAGCGGAAGAATAGGCGCCGCAAGGGAAAGCACAATTACAATTACCAGAAAAACAAGGGCGGCTATGGCTACCTTGTCATTTTTCAGGGCGGCGATTACATTTTCCAGCCGTCTTTTTTTCGAATCATTCCCAGCCATATGCTCACCTCATCTTTCGTATTCTTGGGTCGGTAATACAGTATAAGATATCGGAAAGAAGATTACCCAATACCACCAGCGTAGAAGACAGCACCAGGATAATCATAATGATGGGATAATCCATTCCCTGGATTGCCTTGATAAAATAAGGCCCGATTCCCGGCCAGTTAAACACGGTCTCTGTAATTACAGCACCGGTTACCAGAGTCGGCAGCGACATACCCAGCTTGGTAATAACGGGAAGAAGCACGTTCTTACAGACATGTTTAAACATAATCTCCGCTTTTGAAGCGCCGAAGGCCCGCTGGACCATCACGTAATCCTCCGAATACTGGGTGATGGTGGAGGAACGCACATACCGGAGCGTATCCGGAATGAAGGCCAGGGTCAGTACCAGATAAGGCATAATAAAATGCCGGATGAAATCACTGAAGGTATTCACACCCACCGTATGCATGCCGAAGGTTGGAAGGAGCTTCAGCTTATGTCCAAGGAAATACATAAACAGCATGGCTACCCAGAAGGTAGGCATAGCGATTCCCAGAGACGCATAGCCGTCAATGATCTTATCCAGCGTTTTATTCTTATGGGAACCGGCTAAAAGTCCCAGAACAATAGCCAGCACATACGCCGTCAGGTAGGCCGGCAGGACCAGACAGATCGTATTGGGGATCCGGGTTGCCAGTTCATTGTAAATATTGGTTTTTGTGGCGATGGAATAACCGAAGTTTCCGCTTAACAGACCGCCCAGCCACCGGACATACTGCTCGTAAACCGGTTTGTCATATCCGTACTTCTCACGGATCATCTGCACCAGCTCCGGCGACATCTTCGGCGTTGTCATAGAATCAATGGCATCATATGGAGCCAGGTTAATCAGTGCAAAACAGATCATGGTAATCACCAGGATCAGGGGGATTGCACTTAAAATACGTTTGATGATGTACTTTGCCATAATTTTATCACTCCTGGTTCTGGAAAAAGGCAGGACATTTCCCGCATACGCGAAGAAAATCCTGCCCTTTTCAATTACTGCTTACTTCCGTTTACCCTGAAAATCCTGCCGCCGGACAGGCGGCGTCAGTTCAGGGATGCCAAATGCGCCGCCTGACTTTCTGCGGTGCATCGGCTGCCGGCCATGATGGCTTATTCGGCCTCAGACAGGTAATAGGTATCCTCAAAGGTATATACCGGCACCAGTCCTGCCTCCTCAACACCCTGAATCCGGTTGCTGATTAAAAGAATCTTATTATTGGAGCAGATCGGATAGAATGCAGCAGTATCCTGAATGGCAGCCTGCAGATCTGCATAAATCTGTTTTCTGGCCTCTTCATCCTGCTCTGCCCGTCCCTGGGCAAACAGCTCATTGATCTGGTCATATCCGCTGTAGAACATATAGTTGTATCCGCCGTTTACTTCAAACAGAGAAGCAAAGGTATCCGGGTCGATTCCCATGATATAGCCGCCCAGGTACATATCGTACTCATTATCCGGATTCTGCATCTGGGTAGAAAGTGCCGTTGCATCGCTGGATACCAGCTCTACCGTAATTCCGGCCTCCTGAAGCTGCTCCTGAATCAGCAGGGCCTGGGTAGACTGTACTGTGTCGGATGCACTGTATCCAAGACGCAGAGACAGATCAGACACGCCGGCCTCTTCTAACAGCTGGGCAGTCTTATCCAGGTCTCTCTCATATTTCTCCACATCCTCGCTGTAGAACTGGCTGTTCAGCGGAAGGAAGGTGTATGGCGTCAGATAATACTCATCAGACAGGAAAGCTGCATCATTCATGGTCTTCTTGTCCAGAGCATACAGAATAGCCTTGCGCACATTCTCATCAGGCACACGGTTGCAGTTGATCATCATGTAGCCGATGCGGCCTTCTGTATAGGAATAGCTGGCCAGATTGCAGGCTTCCAGATCGATCCGCTGTGCCTCGGTAGGCGTTACCTGATATGCATCGATCTCGCCGTTCTGCAGTGCCATAATCGCCGTATCGGAATTCTCGATGATCTGGAATACAATGGTTCCGATGGAAGGCGTTCCCTTGAAGTAGCTTTCATTTGCCTCAAACCGCAGATACGTGCCCGGCTGGTATTCTACCAGCTTGTATGGTCCGGTTCCCACGGAATTCATATTGTAATCGTTATGCTCGTAATCTTCCACATCCTTGTAAATATGCTCCGGCATAATGAAGATCTGGCTCAGCATCTCGATAGCGGTAGGCGTAGAGAAGGGGAAGGTAAAGGACACGGTATAGTCATCCACCTTTTCCACAGCTACAGTTCCTTCATCGTAAACCAGCTGGCTGTAAGCCCAGCCCAGGTTCTCTTCTTTTTCCATCTCCGTGTAGGTGAACACCACATCGTCTGCCGTAAAGGGCTCACCGTCAGACCATACCACATCATCCCGAAGGGTAAAGGTATAGGTCATGCCGTCATCCGATACCGAATAATCCGTAGCAAGGAACCAGTTGATTCCATCGGCATTATTCATATACAGGGGAGAGTAGATCATCTTAATGGTAGACAGTCCCCAGCGGTCTGAAGTGGTAATTACATTCACACTCTCCGTAGGATCGCCGCCGATGGCGTAAGTAAACGTGCCGGATGCAGATGCCGCTCTCTGCCGTACTTTCTCCCGTTTCGCTTCCGCCAGTCTCACTGCCGCCGGAAGCCGCCGTGGTCGCTGCTGTGGTATCCTCTACCACCGGGTCCTTGCCGCAGCCTGCCAGGCTGGACGCCGTCAAAGCGGCAGCCGCCAGAACTGCAAAAGCCTTTGAAAACGTTTTTTTCATAGTCTTCCTCCTTTGAAACATTTGGTATAAATACCCCTTATATAAACAAAAGGCAGTTACCCTATATCATAACTGCCTTCGTTATCTCGCGCAATGCAAACCTTTGTTCAATTTTTATAAATCAGCACAAGTCATTTCTGATTATATCATTAATATTATCACAAATATATTACCTTGTCAATCGCCAATATTCGCCTGCCTGAACATGCGCCTCAGAATGATGACCGCAGCACTGGCCAGTACCATCTCTGCCACAAGCTGAGCATAAGCCAGGCCATACAGAGGGAACAGATAATTCAGGATGCAGAGCGCCGGGATCTCCAGGACAACCTTGCGCAGAATCGCAAAAGCCAGCGCATGTTTTCCCATGCCCACTGCCTGGAAGACTCCTACCGCCAGAAAATCGATGCTTAAAAACGGCATAGCCAAACACATGCCCCGCAGGAACCGCGTCCCGTAGTCTACAATACTCTGGTTCTGCATAAACAGCCGGATAATTCCGCCTGCAAATACATAATAAAAAGCCAGTACTGCCGCCATAAACACAATAATAATCTTTGCCGTCATCGTCACGCATTCCTTCATCCGCCTGCGGTCCCCGGAAGAAAAATTATAGCCCACCAGAGGCATAATTCCCTGGGAAATCCCCTGAGCAATATACATGGGCACCATATTCACCTTCTGGGTAATGCCCATGGCCGCAATAGCATCGGCGCCGTAGGATGCAGTGAAATTGTTCAGTACTGTCATGCCGGTTACGTTCAGCAGATTCTGAATGGATGCCGGCAGTCCCACCGCCAGGATTCCCAGAACAACTGCCTTGCGAAAGCCAAACTGTCTGGGACTTAAGCTGATCCAGGTCTTTTTCCTTCTGACAAACAAAAGAATAAAAAAATACAGACAGGCCACACAGTTGGAGATCATGGTAGCCAGACCGGCCCCCGCCGCTCCCATATGAAAACCCCAGGGAAGAATAAAAATGGGATCCAGCACAATATTTAACAGGCATCCGCTCATGGTTCCCACACTGGCATGAAGGGCGTTTCCCTCAGGACGAACCATATACGCCAGAACCACATTTAAAATTGAGGGCACCGCTCCGAGAAGAACGGTCCATTTTACATATCCCACTGTAGACAGATACGTTTGCTCATCCGCACCCAGCAGAGTCAGAAGAGGCTCCAAAAAAATCAGGCAAAGCAAAGACAGCAGGATTCCCCCTGCCAGAGAACAGTAAAAACCAAAAGAAGAGCTTCTGCGGACTGTGTCATAATCCTTCCGTCCCATGGCCCGGCTCATCATGCTGGAACTGCCTACACCGAACAGATTATTCACGGCATTAAATGCCAGAAGCAGGGGTGCAGCCAGCGCCACCGCCGCGTTTTCAACCGGATCATTCAGCATTCCGACAAAATACGTATCTGCCAGATTATACAACACCATTACCAGAGAACTGATGACCGTAGGGACCGCCAGCGTAGCGATGGCACGCGGCATAGGCGTGCTTTCAAATAGTTCTGTTTTTGAATGACTGCTCACGTTTTATTCCTCTCTTTCGTTCGAGAAATGCAAAAATACTATAAAACTTATTATACTATAGAGGATACCGGCAGGCAAGAAGGGCTTTCTTTCCCATCCCATCATTTTGCAGAACGCATGATCATCCTGAAACTGCATAAATCCGGCAAGACGCATCAATGACGCGTCTTGCCGGATACTTCGTCCTTTTCTCTTTTTATGCCAGGATCTGTACCAGGAAACTGGAAGAAATCAAAACCATCGCTCCCCTCACATCGCCGCATGAATGGCAGCCACGGCTCCCTCTGCCACGGCCGTGGCCGCCTGGCGCACCTGCTTGGCGCAGATGTCTCCGGCCGCGTAAACGCCGGGAATCTCCGTCTCCATTCTGGCATTTACCGGAATATAGCCGTTTTCCAGCTTCAGCTCACCGTAGGCCGCCGTATTGGGCACAGAGCCGGCATAAATGAAGATACCGCAGCCCGGATCCGAAATCCGCACAACTTCCCCTGTCCCCTCATCCTTAAGCTCCAGGCTTTCGATCTGCTCACCGCCATATACGCCCCAGAGTCTCGTTCCTGTCTTTACTTCGATATTCGGCGTATTTTCCACTTTCGCTAAAAACTCCGGAATGCATCCCAGCCGGTCCTCAAAATGAACGAGCGTAAGCTTACTGGCAAACTGCGCCAGGTACAGCGCTTCCTTTACCGCCCCGTCAGCCCCGCCTACCACATAGACGTTCCTGCCGGAAAAGTCCGCGCCTTCCATGGCCGCATTTCTTCCGATTCCCCGTCCGGCAAATTCCTCCTCTCCCGGAATCCCCAACTTCCTTGGCGCAGTACCGTTAGCCAGAATCACCTTCGCCGCCCGGTAAATGTTTTTATCCGTAACAATCTTTTTTACCTCTCCCCGCAGCGTCACCGACTGCACCGTTTCATACACCACCGGCACACCGGCCGCTTCCGCTTGGCGCTTCATCCTTGCGGCAAAAGAGCTTCCTGTCTCTCCCTCCACAATGCCCGTATAATGGGTTACTGTGGAAACCTTCCCGATAAGGCCGCCGATCTTTTCCTTCTCGATAACCAGCACCTTCTTTCCCCTGCTTACCCCATAGATCCCCGCGCTGATGCCTGCCGGGCCCGCGCCGATAATAATAATGTCATACTGCTTTGCCGTATTTTCCATGATCCGTTCCTCCTGTCCGGCTTCTTTGTATTTTCTGCTTTCTGTCTTGCATTATAGTAGAAACCTGCGATAAAATAAAATTATCTTTTGGAATTAATCGATTCTGTTTTTTTATTATCTGTTCCGGGTCATTTATCCTGATTTCAACCATGCTTCATTAAGGAGGTACAGCTGCATGTTTTACTTTATCCGCCATGGAAAAACCGACTATTCTCAGCAGAACACCAAATTTTATACCGGCTTCGGTGTCCACCTTTCCCCGCTGTCCCAAAAGGGGATCCAGCAGATTCAGGCAGCCGCCGGCGACCCCAGACTGAAAGGCACCGATCTGATCCTCTGCTCCCCCTACACCAGGGCTCTCCAGACTGCAGCGATCCTTTCCCGAAAACTGGATGCAGAAATCGCAGTGGAAACCGACCTGCACGAATGGCTGGCGGACCGCCGCTACCGGTACACAGATGACCAGACTGCCGAAACCTGCTATCAGGAATATATGGACAATGACGGCCTGTATCCTGCCGGGACAGACCCGATCTGGGAAAACGCGGAAATGATGCGGTCGCGGGTCCTGGGTGTCCTGGAAAAATACCGCCAGTATCCCAAAGTGATCGTTGCCGGCCACGGCATGATGATCCAGGCTGTAACCGGAAGCCGGCACCTAAAAAATGGAGAAATCATTGCCTTTGACTGGTAAACATTTTCCCGAAAATCAAAAAGGAGGCCTGCCAGGAAAAGATGTCTGCCGGGAACTGGCGAAAGGAGGAAGAGAAAAAACACCATGGAGCCGAAACTGAACACCTTTTTAACCGTATGCGAAACCATGAACTATCACGCTGCCGCAGAACTTCTCCATCTGACCCAGCCTGCAGTAACGAAGCAGATCCAGTCTCTGGAGGCCCAGTACCGCACCCGGCTGTTTTCCTATGACGGGAAAAAACTTCATAAAACAGAAGCCGGGCGGGTTCTGGAAGATTACGCCCGCTCCATCCGTTCCAACTTCCGGGAAATGGAACAGGCCATGGCCGGCATCAAGCGGCGGACTCTGCGGATCGGCGCCACAAAAACCATCGGCGATTACGTACTTTTAAATGAAATAGGCCGTTATTCCGCCGACCCGTTTCATGAACTGACCCTTATGGTAGACAACACCGAACATCTCCTGTCCATGCTGGATGCCAGCAAGCTGGACTTTCTGGTGGTGGAAGGCCTTTTTGACAAAGACCGTTACGGCTTTGACCTCCTTCAGACCGAACCCTTCATCGGCATCTGTGCCTGTGAACATCCCTTTTCCGGCAGATCGGTGACCATCGAAGACCTTCTGGAGGAGACGCTTATCGTCCGCGAATCCGGATCCGGCACCCGGGATATCCTGGAGCGGCAGCTGAATCTGTGCGGCTATGGTCTGAAATCCTTCCGCCGCCTTCTTACCATCAGCAGCTTCCCCGTCATCCGGAAACTGGTAAAGGCCCGGCAGGGCATCAGCTTCCTCTACCAGGCTGTGGTAAAGGATGATCCCGCCTTCGGCCGCTTTCAGACCGCCCCCCTTACAGGGGAGCATGAATTTCATATAGTGTATTTAAAGGACACAAGGGCGCAGGAATATGTAAAGGAATTTTTCGGCAGATAAAGCAGAAAAAGCGGATGTCCATCCCCGTGATGGAACCATCCGCCTTTTTTATCGGTTTTATTTTGCTTCTTTCTTTATTCCCTGCAGCACATTTTTTAATTCTTCTTCCAGCCGTCCGATCTCCCGTTCTGCCTCCTGCCGTTTTGCCCGGCCTTCCTCCTGGATGGAGATGGTTTCCTCTATGGCAAAAATCAGGTCCTCGTTGGTTTTTTTCAGTGTTTCCACATCTACCACGCTCCGCTCGGTCTCCTTTGCCGTCTCAATGGTATTCGTCTTTAACAATTCCGAATTTCGCCGGAGAAGCTCGTTCGTCGTCCGGGAGATCTCCCGGTTTAAATCCAGAACCTTCTGCTGCCGGGAAAGTCCCAGGGCAATAACGATCTGGCTTTTCCATATGGGAATCGTATTCAGCACCGCCGTCTGGATCTTATCCACCAGAAGCTTGTCATTGTTCTGGATCAGACGGATCTGGGGAGCCGTCTGGACGGCAATGGTGCGGCTCAGCTTCAGATCATGGACTTTCTTTTCAAAGCGGTTTACATTCTCTTCAAGGTCATGGACCAGCTGTGCCGCCATGGGATCTGACGAAGCCGCCGCCTGGGATCTGAGGCCCGGGATATCCTCCCGGCGAAGCTCAGCGATCCGCTCTTCGCCGGCGATGATATAAAGATTCAGTTCCCGGAAATACTCCAGATTTTTTTCATACATCATATCGAACATGCCGATATCCTTAAGCATCTCCATCTTGGCCTGGTCCAGTTTTCCCTCGATCTGGCCGATCTGGACCTCCAGCTTTTCATATCTGGCTTTCAGCCGTTCCAGATTGTTTTTTACCCGTCCCAGGATGGGAATCTTCTCCAGGAACCCGCCGTCCTCTGTCCCGGAAAGATCAGCATCCTTAATATCCGTTATCAGCTGCTGGAGCAGTTCTCCTACATACCCGCTGTCCTTTGACCGGACGGTATTTAAGATCGAATCCGCAAAATCCGAGATATTGCGCTGGGCCGGCGTACCGAACTGAAGGCAGGCCTGCCCGTCCATCAGATTCAAATTCTCCTTAATGGAATCCACTCTCTTTCTCTCTTCATCAGTCAGCACCATATTCCCGTTCTCCTGCGGCTCCGGCACAGACGGGACCCCGGCAGAAGCTTCTGAAGCCTCCGCCAGACGTTTGCTTTTCATCAGATCATCCAGTGATAAATTTGCCATCGTTTTGCTCTCCTGCTTTTCCTTAGTCCCATATCCTACTGCAGCGCATCAATAATCTGCCGCATGGTTTCATAATCCGGCATCTGCATAACCCGGGTAATCTCCGGCGCCAGCCCTTTCACCGCAAACCGGGCGCTGCCTGCCGCCTGGTAAACGCTGGTTCGGAAACCGTGTTTCTCCCAGGCCAGCTCCTGCACCTGCGGGTCCAGAAGACCCTCTATAGCCTTCTCTCCGTTCTCAGTAAGGGCGATATAAATATGGGTAGACCACACGGTAGGAGACGGGTAGATCATCACCACATCATCCCGAACTGCTGCAAAGTCCTCCGGATTCTCTGCGGAAAATTCCAGCAGCTGGCTTTCATACCCTGCAATTATGGGCTTTGCTCCCACTCCCATCTTTAAAAACTGGCTGAACAGATCGGAAGAAGAGGTTTCCATATAGCCCAGTTTTCCGAATATCTCTTTAAGTTCGGGAAGAATGCCGGGGAGATCTTCTGCCTCTGCCGTCTGTCCGCCGTTTAAAGTATTTGCCAGAAGGCCCGCAAACATATTTCCGGAATTTGATTTTGCCGGATGGGTGGTATCAATGGATACGTTTCCGTAAAGCTCCGGAAGGCCGATCTGGGCCCAGGATGTATCCGTTTTTATCAGTTCCGTCATTTTTTCCATATCAAGATAGAAAACACCATCTGACTCCTGCACAATCCCCTGTTCCGCAAGGGCATCTGCCACCATCTGATACGTATAAAGCACAATCGGAGTATTCAGGATAATCTCACTCTTCCTCGGTTCGCCTTTCAGCTCCCGGTAATACTCCAGCGCAGTCTGGCTGGAGGGAAAAAGATAGTCCATCCCCTCTGAATCCAATGTCACCATATCCAGAGAACCCGCCCTGGAATAATCCATTTCCACCTGGTAGGAATCACGAAGGATTTCCTGCACCTGGGGATCCTCGAAGAAACCGATCTTTTCTCCTCCCAGATAGCCGTCCAGGATCACCGCATCTTTTCTTCCGGCTGCAAACTGATAAATAATCCCGGTAGCAGCAGCCACCAGAAAAAGCAGCAGCAGCCCTAAAAACCTGGGATCAATCTTCCTCCTCCTCATAGCCCTCCATCCTCATGGTCTGTTTCAGCAGACGGATTTCCGCTTCCATATCCATGAGCTCATTTCCCATTAATTTTTCAAACTGTCCTTCAAATGCCCGGTTCAGGGTCAGAAGCGCTTTTCCGGTCTGTTCCTTAAGCTCTGTTGTTTTCTCTGTATCCAGGCCTCTTTCCTGCAGTTTCACATACTTATCCAGAAGCCGGGATGCCATATCTTGATAATAGTCAATAAATTGTCTGGCCAGCATAATCTTCTCCGGATTTTCTTCCAGATACGAAAGAATCCTCCCTGCCGTATGATGGAGCCTCTCCGACTCCAGTTTCATGGCCGGGTCTTCTATTGCCTCCATGGAATGACCGATGCTTGAAAAATCTTCCCGGGCTTCCTGAAGCTTCTGCTCCAGGATCTCTCCTCCCGGAAGCGCCTCCACATCTGCAAAGCCAATACGCCTTTTGGGCCTGGTAACCAGAAGCAGAGCGCCGTATACCCCGGCTGCCAAAGCCACGGCCGCCAGCCAGTGAAGCTTAAGCAAACCGAATGCTCCGAAAAAAAACAACAATGCCCCGCCGAAAGAGATTATTATACTGGCTGTCTCCTTTTTCACTCTGTCTGCTTCCCTTCTGAACCGCTGCACTTAATTATATCCTTTCACGCTTCGAAAAGCCTCAACCAGATCTTCCCGCCCGTCAAATACCCTCCCATGAGTATATTCGGCCAGTTCCTCCAATTGTCCTTCCTCCGCGTCGCCGAACATAATGGAAAATACCGGCACATCCAGCCCCGCCTCATCGTATGCCTGTGAAAAATCCGAAAAATCCATTATGCCATTGCTTTTTCCGTCCGTCATCAGGATAATCGCCGGCGTATAACCCCTCAGATCATATCCGCCCATAATCTCCAGTGCCCGGATAGCTGCCTGATAGATATCCGTGCCGCCTGCC
>OLQH01002136.1_pt1 | contig 12425 bp, 14 predicted proteins | sample 1672671 | NCBI WGS metagenome assembly OLQH01 (sample SAMEA3136712, study PRJEB25190) | human gut metagenome
TGTAACTGTTAACCAGTAGTCGTTCTTGACTACACCATTATTATACTAGGAGGAATGCATATGGATAAGACACTTGTGGAAATAGATAGGCTGCGGCTGGATTATGGGTCGGTATGCGCGGTGAAGGACGTATCCTTCCGCATGAAGGCAGGAGAAATACTTGCCGTCATCGGGCCTAACGGCTCCGGGAAAACCTCTACGGTAGAATGTGTGGAGGGACTGCGCAGGCCCACTTCAGGGAGCGTGCAGGTTTTCGGGGTGAACCCGCTTAAGAACCGCAGTCAGGTGTACCGGGAAATGGGGATACAGCTGCAGGAGGCGGAATATCCTGACAAAATTAAAGTAAAGGAGCTTTGCGGGCTGTTCTCTTCTTTTTATGAAAATCCTGCCGACTGGCATCTGCTCCTACAACAGCTGGGCCTGGGGGAAAAGGCGGGCCGTGCGGTAAAAAAACTGTCCGGCGGGGAAAAACAACGGCTGTCGGTGCTCCTTGCCCTGCTGCCCCGCCCGCGTCTGCTGCTCCTTGATGAGCTGACCACCGGGCTTGATCCGGAAATCCGTCACGGCCTGTGGGAAAGCCTGCGGCGGATAAAAGAGGCGGGAACCGGCATTTTGCTGGTGTCCCATTATCTGGACGAGGTGGAGGCCCTTGCGGACCGGCTTCTGTATCTGGTGAACGGGCGGCAGGAATTCCTGGGGACGCAGGAGGAGTTCCGGGCGTATGTGAAACGAAAGACACAGGGGGAAGGCTGGAGGGAGGATATGTCTCTGGAAAAGATGTATCTGTTGATTTCGCCCAAAACGAATGTGGTGACCATGGAGGGGATATTATGAAAAAACTGCTGGCTGTTTTCCGTATTGAGGCATTGCTCTTTCTGAGAGATTTTTATGGCTTCTTTTTTACCTTTGTTTTTCCTCTCCTGATGCTGTTGCTTTATGGGAGCATTTATGGAAATGAGCCTTCGGCTTATTTCGGAGGCAGAGGAACGATGGATGTTTCCGTGCCGGCCTATTCGGCCATGATCATCGGCGTTACCGGACTGATGGCGTTTCCGCTGACGCTGGCCGGCTATAAGGAAAGCCGGATTTACAAACGCTTTGACGCCACTCCGGCGGGGAAGGGCGTGGTCATTGCGGCGCAGGTGCTTGTCAACCTGCTGATGACGCTGGCCGGCTTTGCGCTGCTGTTTGCGGCTGGAAAGCTGGTTTATGATATCAAAACCGAGGGCAGCTTTTGGGCTATTCTGGGTGCGCTGCTTCTGTCCATCGGCGCTGTTTTTTCCCTGGGTTTTTTCTTTACGGCAATTGCGCGGGATATGAAAATCAGCAACCTTCTCTGTTATGTTTCCTATTTTGTCATGATTTTCCTCTCCGGGGCGACGATGCCGAAGGAAATGTTCCCTGAGGCGGTGAAAAAGTTTTCCGCGTGGCTTCCGCTGACCTATGTGGTGGAGCTTCTGCAGGGCGTATTTCTGGGGGCGGCATTTGAGGAATACAGGAAGAGCCTGGTGGTGCTGGGCACAATCCTGATCGTCTGCACGGCGTCGGGGGCGGCGCTTTACCGGAGGAAGAGCTGGGTGTAACGTTGGGAGGAAATAGGGAGAGCTGCAGGCTGTGGGAGGGGAATGGCGGGGAGTTTGTCAGAGCAAGTGCAATGCGGCCAGGAAAATTCCGCAGTAATATGGGATAAATGTGAGAAATTGCCGGAAGAAGCGGGGAAGAGAAAAAAATTTTTAGGCGGGTATACAAAAGCGTGGAAAAAGACAATATTTTCTGGAAAAAACAGGAGTATACAGTTATAATGGTTTTGTGTAGAGATTTTGTAGCAGTTCAGCTCGTTGTACTGTTACGAGATTTGAGAACTTTTTTTGGCAGCAGGACGGCAGGGAGAAGATACGGATTTTCCGTTTTTTCTGCTCCGCTGTCACATCAAAGAACAAGGAGACGTGAAGATGAAACAGGACATGATCGTTATACTGGACCTGGGCAGTACGGAAAACACTGTTGTTGCGCGCGCAATCCGTGACATGGGTGTGTACAGTGAAATCCATCCCCATGACATCACTGTGGATGGGCTGAAGGCTCTGGACAATGTAAAGGGTATTATTTTAAACGGCGGAGAAAACCGCGTGGTTGACGGCAAGGCTGTGGATATCGATCCCGCGCTGTATGACTGCGGTTATCCGGTTATGGCAATTAACCATCCCACTGCCAAATGTGAACAGAAATTTGACTCGGTTCCCGCACAGGAGGTTCTGAAGGATTTTGTTTTGAATCAGTGCAAGGCGGAAACCAACTGGAATATGAAGAATTTTATTGAGGATCAGGTGGAGCTGATTCGCCGTCAGGTGGGAGATAAGAAGGTCCTTCTTGCACTGTCAGGCGGTGTGGATTCCTCAGTAGTGGCAGCTATGCTGATCAAGGCTATCGGGCAGCAGCTGGTATGTGTGCATGTAAACCACGGCCTGATGCGTAAAAATGAGTCCGAAAGCGTAGTCGAGGTATTCCAGAACCAGCTGCATGCAAACCTGATTTATGTGGATGCCACGGAGCGTTTCCTCGGCAAGCTGGAAGGTGTTGCGGATCCGGAGCAGAAGAGAAAGATTATCGGCGGAGAATTTATCCGTGTATTTGAGGAAGAGGCCAGAAAGCTGGACGGCATTCATTTCCTGGGACAGGGAACCATTTATCCCGACATCATCGAAAGCGGCACCAAGACTGCAAAAATGGTAAAATCCCATCACAATGTGGGCGGCCTGCCGGAGGATCTGCAGTTTGAACTGGTAGAGCCTTTGAAGCAGCTGTTCAAGGATGAGGTTCGTGCCTGCGGTATTGAGCTGGGCCTTCCTGCGAGCATGGTTTACCGTCAGCCCTTCCCCGGTCCCGGACTGGGTGTGCGCTGTCTGGGCGCAATTACCCGCGACAGGCTGGAGGCTGTAAGAGAGTCTGATGCGATTCTGAGAGAGGAATTCGAAAAAGCCGGCCTGGATAAGAAGGTTTGGCAGTATTTTACGGTAGTGCCGGACTTTAAGTCGGTTGGTATGAAGAATCATGCCAGATGCTTCGAGTATATGGTGATTATCAGGGCAATCAATACGATTGACGCTATGACCGCAAGCATTGAGAAGGTGGACTGGGATGTGCTGGAGAAGATTACAAACCGGATTCTGAATGAAGTGGAGAATGTGAACCGGGTTTGCTATGATATGTCGCCTAAGCCGCCGGCTACGATTGAGTTTGAGTAACAGACAGAACCCCGGAGATGCTGATAAAATGGGCATTTCCGGGGTTGATTTATGTCATTTGGCTCTAAAATGGCTCTAATTTTTTTAGAATATTGAATTTACATTTCTTGAATTTCAATAGCGTCAATGATAACAGATTCTTCTTTCGTAGAATGATATTCAGGGTTGCTTAACAGTGTATCACGCAAGGATTCTTTTAACTTATCACAACAAGGCTTAAATGATAAATATGTAATACCGCCGCCTATTACGCCTCCGACAACGGGAATCGCTTTTTTGAAGAAGCCGGCAAATACCTGTTTTGTCATATTAACGCCAAACCATTTTGAAACACTTTTTACAATTGGATAGATTGTTCCTTTTGTAAGAGCGGCATTCATCAATTTCTTTTCCACACCTTTTCCTAAGGCGGTTGCCATTGCTTTAAGGGCGGTATTTGTTCCCTGAACACCATACATAACTCCGAGGCAGATAATTAGCAAATTCATAGTTTCGGAATCAAATTTGTGCTCCTTTTCGGTGGTGTCGATTTCTGGGAAACCATATAAGTACATAAGTTTCTGAGCAGCACGAAGCATATAGCCATAGTATTGAACTAAATCAGCGGGGATAGTAGCAACCATTGCAACGCCGCCGGGTGCTCCCAATGCAGCGGAAATTCCAGAAACGCAGTTTCGCTCAAATTTTATTACTTCGTCTGCGATTTTGTCAATTTCACAAGCCGGTATCTGAGCGTAAGCTGGATTACGTGTAATAGCCGATTCAATTACTTCTGGAGGATAATTTTTCATTAGTTCTCGATTCAAAAAATCTGTCCGATTGACTTTGATTCCGGGAGTTTGTAAGCCGATAATAATAAAATCTTCAATATCAATTTCTCCATTGCCATTCGTATCAATTGTTTTCAGAATAGAATCTTTAGATTTTGTAAGGGCTGTTTTAGCTTTTTCTGTTGTAGAAGAAACTGCTGTTCCAGCATTTTTGACTGCTTGATTTAAAGTCTCTTTAAAGTTTTTGGTATCTGTTGAATTATGCTCTATATTCTTTTTCATCTCTCATTCCCCTTTCCAGAACAGCACATGTAATTTTAGCGAAAAGTGTCTTATTCGGAATATACTTTGACAGATATTCCAGAAGTTCCTTTTTTCACAACTCTGTTTGTATCAACTAAATGCTGTTTGATTTGTTCACACGTTTCGTTCATCTGCTCTAACTCATGCTGAAAAGCCTCTTCACTTGGAAAAGCATCTTTGGAAGCAATCAGATTTTCCTGTAATTTTTTTGCTTTAGCAAATTTGGCAAGTCTGTTATTGATTTCCGGGTGTTTAAAGCGAATATAGATTGTATCAGGAAGCAGATTTCCGTCTTTATCCTTTTCTCCGTCAATTTCCATATCTACTTGCTCATCCATTTTGAAAAGTAAGGTAAGGACATCAGAAGCGGTTTCTATATCAAAATCCGTAAATACATTGATACTCACACCCAGAGCATTAGCAATCTTTAAAAGCTGATCGGGTTTTGGGTTCCGGCTTCCTAATTCGTATTTACGGATGGTCGTTCCATCTATGCCAGCCAGTTCTCCTAACATATTCTGTGAAATTCCCCGGATAGTTCGGAATGTCTTTATTTTTTCACCTACAGTCATAGGATAACTCCTTTACAATTGAAAATATAAAATAATAGGGACATTTGTATTCTAACATATCACAAGTAAATAAGCAAATAGATCTTGAATAATATGTTGGCGAGGGACAAAAGAGCCTGTATAATAAAAACACGACAGAGGGACAAAAGTACCTATAAAAAATAAAGGAGGACAATGTATGGAGAAATTAAAGAAAATGTATGTGACAGCAGAAGAAGCAGCAGAAATGCTGGGGGTATCAACAGGATATGCCTACAAGATTATCCGAGGGATGAATGAAGAATTAAAATCGATAGGCTATCGAACAATCTGCGGCAAAGTTCCAACAAAATATTTTGAAGGGATGTTGGACGGTGCAAAATATTTATGGCAGGACGGAAATGAAAAAAGCCCCGACAGCGGCAACTGTTAGGGCTGTGATAACTGGAAAACCTCTGTTATCAATATTCGCAAGTTAAGTATAGCAGAGGTTGCTTCCGCAGACAATGAGAATTTCAAAAAATGGAGGACATTCATGGAAGAAACCAGAACAGAATTACAGATGATTAAAATGTCGGAGATACAGGGAAGTAACATGGTTGTGGTATCCGTTTATCCCATATGGAAAACTGACGATTGTGCAGGGCGATCCGGGAGATGGCAAGACAACACTGGTATTGAATATAGCGGCAAAGCTATCAAAGGGCGAGGGCTTAGACAGTGATATGAAACTGGAAGAACCGTTTAATGTGATTTATCAGAGTGCAGAGGATGGATTGGCGGATACAGTGAAGCCTCGGCTGGAAGCAGCAGGGGCAGACTGTGAAAGAATTTCGGTAATTGATGAAAGCGTAAAATCTTTGTCCATGATTGATGAACGTTTGGAAGAAGCGGTCATTAGGACAAAAGCAAAGCTGCTGATTTTAGATCCGATACAGGCATATCTTGGCAGTGATATGGATATGAACCGGGCAAACGAAGCAAGAGATATGACAAAAAACTGGCTGCTCTGGCAGAAAAATATCAGTGTGCCATTGTACTTGTAGGGCACATGAATAAAGCGGCTGGAAATAAAGCGGCGTACGGAGGTATGGGGTCTATTGATTTCTTTGCGGTAGCCAGAAGTGTCCTGCTGGTTGGCAGGGTAGAGGGGGAAGCAAATATAAGAGCAGTAGTTCAGATAAAAAACAATTTGGCGGCGTTTGGACATCCGAAAGCTTTTGAATTGTCGGAGAACGGTTTTCAGTGGCTCGGAGATTATGAGATTACCGCAGATGAAGTGTTAGGCGGCGGAATAAGGTATGGCGGAATTTGAATGCAGATTAAAGAAATATCGGCTTATGAAGGATTTGACGCAGGAACAGCTGGCCGAAATGGTGGGTGTGCGCAGGGAAACGATAATGCGTCTGGAGAAAGCGCAGTATAATCCATCGTTGAAGCTGGCGATTGATATATCCAGGGCAGTAGGAGCGTCAATTGAAGAGATATTTATCTTTGATTAGACATATGTAATTGTGGTAATGGTAAAAATGCGTACAATAAAAGTGTAATTGTTTTCAGGCGGTTTTTCTGGGTATTGGGATTCGTCCGGATCTGTGTTCGAAGGGATATGGAAGCCGGGTTATCAGGCTGGCAGTTCAGGAGAGCCGGCATTTGTATGAGACAAAGGCTGTTTATCTGGATGTGCGGGAATGGAATCATCGGGCGGTAAAATGCTATGCTTCGGCAGGATTCTGAATCCGGGATAAGCTGGAGCAGGAAACGTATGCCGGAAGCGGCGGTTTTTTAAGGATGAGCTATGATTTTAATGAATAACTGTAAAAAAGGGGGCTGTGGAAAAACAGCCCCTGCGCAAGGGACTGTTTTCAAGGTCCCTTTTTGTATGGATAAAAGTACTGTTTTGGTTTACAGGAAGTAAAAGTAAAGTTATGATATAAGAAATATATTTCGAAAAGGCGGGAACCGGATGCCTGACCGGATATTTGAAAATATATGTTCACAACTGGATTTGGGAAGGCTCCTGCTGCCGCCTGTCCGGTTAAGCGGCGGGCTTATGCACAAAATGTTTTCACTGGAAACAACAAGGGGCAGATATGCGGTTAAGCTGCTGAATCCCCATGTTATGCTGCGGCCGGAGGCTAAGGCTAATTTTGATACGGCTGAGCGGCTGGAGGAGATTCTGGAAAAGAACGGGATTCCTATTCTGCCGGCGATAACCTATGAGCATAAAAAGATGCAGGAGATTAGTGGACAGTATTTTTACCTTTTTCCCTGGTATGATGGAAGGGCGCTAAAGAGCGGCGGGATTAAAGAATTTCATTGTGCCGAGGTTGGCAGAATATTGGCGCTCATCCACAATATCGATAAAAAAGAGGCGCCTTTTGTTCGCAATGAAATCCGTATTGACTGGGATTTTTATATCAGGGGGCTGGAGGCTGAAAACAGCGGGCTTTGCCAGCTTTTAAAGGATAATCGTTCTCTGCTTTGTGACTGTCAGGCGCGGGGAAATGCGGCGGTAAAGAGGCTTCCGCAGGTGGCAGCCATCTGCCACAATGACATGGACTGTAAAAATATTTTATGGAACGGCAGGGATTACCGTATTATTGATTTGGAGTGCCTTTCATATTCCAATCCTTTTTTGGAGCTTATGGAGCTGGCTTTGTGCTGGTCGGGGTATGAAGAGCGGGCGGTTGATTTTGAACTGCTCCGGGTGTTTGTGAGGGCTTATCTTGCGGCGGGCGGAAGTGCGCCGGAGGATTGGGAGGCTGTTTATGACAGTAACTGCGGCAGGTTGGAGTGGCTGGAATATAATATCAAACGTGTTTTGGGCATAGACTGCGGTGCGGATGAAAAGGAACTGGGAATTTCGGAGGTCCGCAAAACGGTGGAGCAAATCGTTTATTATGCGGATAGGAAGACAGCAGTTTTGGACAGCCTGAGCCAGTCGGACTAATGGTAAAAAGGCAATTATAATGAGGAGTCGGAAACATGGCCGAAAGAAAAGAAGGTCTTTCCGCAAATGAAGCGTGGAAGGCGATTATTGAAAAATATCATGTTTTGGAGGAAGTTGAAAAAAACGGCTGTTTTCCTATTAAGGCCAGCCAGATTAAGGAGTTCAGGGAACCGCGGCTGATGGCAAAATGGGACAGCACGGATTCTCTGCCTGAGGTGCTGCGGAAAAATAGGATCAATATTTTGCCGGACAGCCGCAGCTCCTATGTTTTGGGGGATTTTATCCTCTATCAGAAAATTCCGGAGCTTGATGAGCCGGTGACGCGGATGAAGCAGGTGGAGCTGCCGGATTATGAAACCATTGACATAAATAACATCAGCTCTGAGGCCAATGCAATCAATGTGCTGATCATTTCAGGGATTTTGGATGATTTTCTGGAAACGAGCGGTAATGTTTCCACCTTTAACGGACGGATGGGAACGGGATGCTTTGACTTTGAAGTGGATACTTACCGGAAAATCAAAAGGAAAATCAGTGTCAACAATGCGCAGTGTGAGATTGACGGCGGTTTTGAAAACGAGGCCTCGGTGGTGATCATGGAGGCTAAAAATGTGGTCCATGAGGATTTTCATGTAAGGCAGCTGTATTATCCTTACAGGCTTTGGCGAAGCAGGGTGAAGAAGCCGATAAGACTTGTTTTTTCCGTATACTCAAATATGATTTACCGGCTGTTTGAGTATCGTTTTGCCGCACCGGAGGATTATTCCTCCATAGAGCTGGTGCAGGCAAAGAATTATTCTCTGCAGGATACGAAAATCAGCAGGCAGAATCTTCTGGAGGTCCGTCGGAATACGGCTGTGAAAACCGATGACAACATGGAAGGGACTAAAATACCGTTTATTCAGGCCAATTCCATGGATCGGGTGATTTCGCTGTTGGAAAATATGTATGAAAATCCCATGACAACGCAGCAGATTGCGGAGCTTATGGATTTTGACCTGCGGCAGTCGGATTATTATTTTAATGCGGGGAGATATCTTGGTTTATTTGAAAAAACCGCGGATGACGGACAGAAGGTGGTGTCTTTGACCGCATTGGGCAACCGTATTTTCAGGCTGAATTATAAGAAGCGTCAGCTGAAGCTGGTGGAACTGATATTGGAGCATCGGATATTTGCGGATTTTTTTGACGTGATGATGGAAACGGGAGAGGTGCCGGATAAAAAGGAGATAGCTGATGAAATGAGGGCGCTGCATGTGTGCAATGAGGGGCAGGTGGCGCGGCGGGCGAGTTCGGTGGCCGGTTGGCTGAAGTGGATTGGGAAGCTGATGAAGCTGTAAGCTGTGAAGGGAAGGCGCGCAGGACTGGAACAGGGAGAGGAGCGGAAAATGAGAAGAACATTGATATTGGGAATTGCAGCAGCAGTTATGATTTTCGGGATGGCCTGCGGGCAGAAGGCGGCGGATACGGAAGGAAACGGTGCTGCTTTAGAATCAGCATCGGGGGAAAATGAGGCGGTTTTGGGGGATGAGGGCCTGACGGAAGCGTTGGAGGAGAGCCAGGGGGAAGAAGCAGCCCTGCAAAAAAATGACTGGTCAGCGCAGGCTCCTATTTCGATTGTGGTGGAGAATCCGGGACATGGTTATTATTTTAACGGAGAAGCCAGTGGAAAGCCGGTGCAGGCGCTAAAGCTGGAGCAGGTTTTTGAAAAGCCCAATACTATTATTGATACGGAAGAATGGTTTACTGAAAATGGGATAGAGAAGCCTTTTTACGATGTATTTGACATCAATCAGGATACTCCCGGTAACCTGCCGGAGGGGATTCCCCTGGTGGAGGAAAATGGCCTGTCCGTAGTCGGGGCTGATTTTGATGAGGATTGGGTGTATGTTGTATATGGCGAAGGGTACTGGGAAGGCTATGTGCTGAAAATATTTGACAGTGAAAGCCTTGCATTGGCAGGGACGGTGGATTTTACTGCTTACAGATATGTGGATGATACCGCTTCTTTTGAGCAGAGGCTTTGGTGGGCAAGAATACAGGATGGCGTGCTTTATGCGTCCTTTGGGCACGGCACTTATTCGGCCAATGCGCCGTTTCATGCCTATATTGCGGCGGTTGAGCTTGACAGCGGCAGTGTGCTCTGGAAATCGGAGCCTTTGGTTTCCAACGCCTATAATTTTGAAATTATCGGGGATATCCTTATTTCAGGATATGGTTTTACGCAGGAGGATGATTATCTGTATCAGCTGGATATTGGTACGGGAAAAATCGTGGAGCAGATATCGGTAAAATCAAAGCCGGATTATATTATCCGGAAGGGTGATGTCCTGTATGTGAGAACCTATGATACGGATTATAGGTTTCATATAGAGGATTGATGGCCGGAGGTTGTTCGGCAGATGGGGGATTTGCTTTGGCAAAGGTAGGAACTGACTGATTCCTTAGGGGAAAAGGCAGTTCCTTTTTTGACAATGTATGTGGGAAGCGGGACTGGGTTTTACAGGATATCTTCTTCATATTTGATGGGGAGCTTTAGGACTTCCGGTTCAAGCTTATCGTGATAAATATCATCACCGCCCGCTTCAACATAGACTTTTCCTATTTCCTTGAAGGTTCTCAGGCCTTCCGGAGTGACGTATTTCTGCTTCGTAAATTCCATGTGAAGCCTGTAAAGTGTGGATCGGAAAGAAGAGATGGTACGTTCGTTATCTCTTTGAATGTGTGATTCCAACAGAGTTTTTATTTCTTTTACGTCGTTGTGTGTCTCGGTTTCGTATTGTTTTAAGGTTTCTATATCGGATTGGTGTCTGGTAAGAGTGGTTTCGACAGAAATGTTTTTATCCTCAAGGCCCTTTCTTTTCCGGTAATATTTATTCAGCAGACTTCCGAGGGCGTTAAGCAGCCTGGATACGCATGTAATAATAGAAGACAGAAATAGAATGACGCCGAGGATTGTTACGTTGTCATATGTTTTTAAAGAATCTATTATGATATCCATATTTTGGGAAAAACCTTTCTACAGAGAGATATATTTGTTTGATACGTAGCCTGTATGACCATTGAATTCTATATAGTACCAGAGGGATACTGCATCCTGGCGGAGAATGTTAACGGTATTGTATCGGGATAAAATAAAGCTTATGTCACCGGAAACGGGGGTATTTCTGCAGTTCAGCTTACTGCAGTTTACCACATGGCCTTTATGTGAGCGGAGATAGCTGTAGCTGCACCATTTGTTTTCGGCGGGACTGATTTTGACCCAGTTGTTTTGCAGGGAATAGATGTTTACTTTATCGTAGCGGTGTTTCAGGCCGATGATATTTCCGGCGGTGGACGGCTTGTCCCTCACGTTGAGAACAGCAGCGGTGACCTCGTTCCAGGCTGTTTCTTCCGGTTGGGCGTTAGTGAGATATTCTTTATATAAATGGTTTACGTCAATTGGGACGGCTGAACCGGGGATAAGGGAGGATCCGTACTGCCATATATCATAATGGCCAATGGTGGGAGGCTTTGTGGAATATCTTGCACACCAGATTTGATAGTTTTTCAAACGGTCAAAAATCAGCATGGTTTTGAACCAGTTGTCGGAGGCGTAGACGCCGGGGAGGTAACCCAGTTCCATGATGCGTTCACAGAATGCGACGATATTTTTTGTACGCTGTTCTTTCGTGATATTGTCGGCGCGGCCGTTTTTGTTCGGATTGGAATATTCGGAATCAATGAATATGGGGTAGGAGACAGGGTAGGGGCGGATTTGTTCGCAAATCCAGTCCGCCTGCTGTCGGGCCTCGGTTTCATTGATGGATTGGTCGTAGATGTAGAAGCCGAGATTCATGTGGTTTTTATGGGCTTCCTTTGCGTGGAAAAGGAATTTCTTATCCAGGGTAAGGGCTCCGGAGCTGTAGGCTCTGTAGCCGACGCGGATGATGATATCTTTATATTTTGAGGCGGCAAGAGTGAGATTGATGGTGTTGTGGTGTGAGATGTCGATTAATTCGCGGATGGTTGCGGGGGGGTGCGGCCGGGAGGCTGGTTCGTATTTCTTTGCGGCGGAATAATCTATGCCGGCAAGCTCTCCGTAGTAGGTGAAGGCATTGGAACGGGTGGTATATTTTGTTTTTACCAGATCTTCGGCGGTTCCTTTGGCTTCAAGTATCCATGCTTCGCCGGTATCGTCAATTTCCACGATGCCGATGTGGCCGCTTCGCCAGATGAGCATTCCGTTTTGCAGGTTTTGCGGATCTGAAACTTTGTATAGGTGTGTCATTCTGGCTTTTAGCTGGGCGCTGTTAATGTGAGGAATTCCGTAAGAATGGCATACGAAGCCGGAGCAGTCGATTCCTGTTCTGCCGATCTTGGCAAGGGCCAGTTTTTTGATGGCGGGGGTATATATGTTGGGATACATTGCTGCCAGGGTGTTTATTTTGGACTGGGTTACTGGCTCGTATTTCAGGCCGTATATGTAGACGACGCCGGAGGTGATGAGGTGGTTGGCGTTGGTGACGGCGGTGGCGGGGGTGTTGGGCATGGGAGGGGCTCCTTTCGGATAGTGTCAAATGATGTATGAAAAAAAAGAGTCAAAAAAATAGGCTCAAAAGAA
>OLQH01002138.1_pt1 | contig 12417 bp, 11 predicted proteins | sample 1672671 | NCBI WGS metagenome assembly OLQH01 (sample SAMEA3136712, study PRJEB25190) | human gut metagenome
AAAGAAACCACAAGCGCCCGCGCCTATCTGAGGCGCGGGCGCTTTTGCTGCGAGAGATGCGGGTATGTCGCGAGACAACGCACAGCATAATGCCATGTGCTCGAATTCGAGGGAACAGCTCTTTCGCCTTACGACAAATCCCAAGGCATCTCCCGCGGTGTCCTTTTCATACACCACTCGATAACTTCTTCAGTTCGCTTTCCGAAGAAGGGGCCGTTTGCATACTGGTAAAAAACCGCTCCAGGACCGCCGAGGTTCATCTCGATGACGACAGGTTCGGCAGAATCAGTAATGGCCACGTCAAACGCTACGATCCCGAAATGGTGAAGACGCCTGTGCATAGCCAGACAAACCTCGCGGGCCTGCTGAAACCCGGGGAGCGCATTGCCAGCAAGGCCCTCCGATAACCCCGAAAGCGGCGCCCTGTTACCGTCTTGGTCGAAGTAGAAGTCACGAACGATTCCGTCTTCGGTCAATCCGACGACACGCACGGTTTCCACTCCATCAAGGTAGGTCATGTCGGTCACACGGCCGGGGATGCCGAACCGTACGGTCGCATTCGATAGAAAGACCCCCCCCCGAGGCGTACGGTATTCACCCTGATGATGTTGACCGAGCTACCATTGAGGGACGCAAACGCTCCGTGTTGCGAAACAAGCTCTTGGATGACGTAGTTATCACCCGACCCGGATAGAGCCTTGGCAAGGTTTTCGGGACTGTCAGCTTCAGACAAATTCAGCTTAAAGGCGCCGATACCCTGGTAAGAGCCCATCGAGGGTTTAACGAACACCGTACCGAGTCGTTCAACTTCGCTCCAAAGCCGTTCAAAACTGCACGGCTCAAGTTCCTTGTCGCACAGCATCCCATCTACACACGCGGCAACCAATTTGGGAAACGGCACGTCGGGAAAGCGCGCTTCATAATACGACTTATCCTCCCAAGCTGCCGCAAGAGAGAGGTGCGAAAGCCTCGGCATGAGATCGAGATAGAAGGTGTCTACAGGAAGAAAGAGGGGGTCGAACGATCCGTTCGTCTTCTTGAAATGCTCGTGCCACCGGTAGCTTGGCTTTGACCATATACAGCTCCAAATCGCATCAACCTGCTTCTTCTCTGCAGCCGTCAGGGGTTCCCGAGAAAGCCCGGGCGCATTCCACCACGCACGCTGTCGGGCGCGCAGCATACGGAGGAGGATCATTTTAGCCTGTGATTTCATCTGGTTGGCTCCTAACTTGAACACACGGCGTTCATCAACGGGACTGCAAGAACTCGATTAGTTTGTTACGGTTCGTGAAAGCAAGAACCGTAAACACGACCAGCAGGCCAACACGTATGAAAAGCCATCCGTACAGTAACTGGACAGCGAGAATGGCCGCAACGATTATCGCTGTGAAACTGAACAGCCTCCATGCAGAAACTGGTGCGCAACCTGCATGATGACGCTTGATAGCGCGTCGGCAGAAGAAAACATGCCCGAGCGCAAGGATTGAGTAGCAAGCAACAGTCACATAGCCTGCCACAAAGTAGCCAAATATCGGAATGAGGAGCACAGCCAAAACAAGGTTGGCAAGCGCAGCAGCAATGGAAGCCAACGGGATCAGCTTCGTCTCCTCGTAGAAGTACTCCACAGTGACAAGGATGCTGAATAGCATGATGAGCACTGAACTAGCCGCTATGGGCGCTACGGCATCGATAGCGCTTGCATACTCTTGCGGAGCAAAGATCATCATTATTTCTGGAGAGAACAGGGCTATAAGACCGCTTGCAAGTCCAACGATCACAATCAAAAGCATCGCAACCCTGTCGGCTGAAAAACGTTCATCCTTCTCCATGCCTTGGTAAAACCATGGTCGATACGCCTGCTCAAGCGCCGAGTAGATAAACATGGAAACCGAGCCAACGGAGCAGGCAACCGAAAACATGGCCGCCTGAGCATCTCCGACCATGTTGGCAATGACGATGCGGTTCATCTGATTCAAAGCGAGCATTGCGAACATGGACGGAATGAGCGGCAAGTTGAATCTCAAAGCGTAAAGCCAGTACTCTTTGTTGAACAGCTTGCGGCTCTTGCGTAGCAAGGACACAAAGGGCACCGCATAGGCCAAGGACATGACAACGACCTGACAGACGAGCGCAGCAGCTGCCTTGTCCTCGGAGATCAGGATGATCGGGATGGACACGACAGGAACGAGCGCGGTAAGCGCCAAGGTCAGAGCCACCACCCCTTTGTAGCGAAACTCGTAGCGCAAGCGCGCCGCCCAGAGCTCGTAACTTGGACTGATAAGGCATCGAACGAACAGCAGGAAGACGAGCGGCGCGGCGAGGCCGAAAACACTTGCCCAGAACGAAGGAAACGCGAGGAAGGCGGCAACAAAAGCAAGCGTCACGGCACCAGAGAGTCCCAGCATGGCGGACGAAAACCCATCACGGTCGTCCTTGTACTTGAGCATTCCATTGTTGAGCACATAGTTCGCGAGCCCCAAAGAAGTGAAGACGAACAGGAGTGAGAACCACGACTGAAATATCGTATAGGTTCCATACGCTACTGGATCCATAATTCGCGTGTATACGGGAATAACGATGACCCCTATACCTTTTTGGAGGGCACCGCAAGCCGCATACCAGAATGACGCCCTCGCCGCAGACGAAGGCGTTCTTTTCTTGTTCAGAGAAGAATTATAGCGAAAACGAGTTAGCAAGCTCATTTTCTTGCCATCTTATGGTAGAGATTCGCCCCGAACTTATGAAAGCGATCCCATCCACGCTTGAATCCGTTATCGCAGATGTCCTCAAGATTGTCGGAGAGAATCCAAGAGAAACAAGCGGGAATATTTTCCTTGCAATTGAGAGTAGATTCTCTGATATAGCGATAGAAAGCGATCTCCAACCGGAAGAAATACCGCATTCGAAGCGAAAGGATGATGAGTTTGACAGCTGAGTAATCGAATCCAAACTGATGTGGATCTCCCCCTGCAGCGTAGATACCTAGAATAGTCCTACCACACTTCTCACAAGAGCAGCAATTCTTGCTCGCCTGAACATGAATGCAGACCCTAAGGTTAATCGGTACTACACTGTTTTCGGCGTACCAAACCATTTGATTCACCTTGTCTTGGCGCGTGAGTTCATAACCGTCGTGACACCCGCGCACTAATCCTGCAGCAACCTCGTTGTCAATCGTAGGATCGGATACGCATGTATATCCCCCTTTATCCCTGTAGTTATAAGAACTTGCTATGTAGACAAGAGGCGAACGCACAGTGTGAGCCAGAGGTGCTCCAAGGCCGATAAATACAATACTATGTTGCAAGTCATGCCACCAATGGTAACCGGTATTTTTGCAATCAAGATAGCCATCTAACGCCCGGTAGTTAAGCATCCCTTTCAAATTGCTCTTCACATAGGAATAAGAAAACCCGAATGAGTCGGCAACCGTCTTCGAATACCCCTCCACGATACCCCAGCCTTCGACGTCGTCGCATCCGATATCAGCACCCCAAATCGAAACCAGATGCGGCTTCTCATCAACGTGGCGAACTAAAGTGCACCAAGCATCAACGCCTCCGGAAAACAGCATAAGCGGGGAACCCTTTGCCTCACAACTGCTGCTCACCGGCACGATGCTATCTACCTCCAAGCTTCCCTTCAGATCAAGCTTGGGGAGCATGTCGATATAGCCCTTTTTAATTTTCGGAATTGATCCGCAAAACGCTTCATCGAGAACGTCTACCTTCAGCACGCAATCAAATACCCATGCGAAAGGAATAAGGTTCGCAACCGCAGGCACGACAGCAAGCGAGTCCGGAATCTTTCCCGCATCAGGGCACTCAAACCAAAAAACGCCTTCTTTAAAGTACTTTTGCAAACGCTTTGGCACCGTAAAGGGAATCTCATAGCGGTCTCCTTTGAATACAGGATGACCAACAACGATGTATGACCCAGACAACATCTACTGTTCCTTTCTATAATCACACATTTACTCAACCAAGTGCTGATTTCAGCTACTTCAACGCGTGCTGCACATCACACTCGACAGTCATTTAAATTGCCCGAGAAACTGTTCGATTTCGGAGACCGGAATTCGAATCTCTGTAGCTTGTTTCCCACGTACCCATTCATCCAGCTGGCCAATATCATTGCGTTCGATAGTTGGGATATTGAAGTCGCGATGCATCTCTCGAGCACGGTTATCGACAACAACGATAAGGGCACGCCTACCATGCTGAATGGCTCGGATCCCTCCATGAAGTCGCGTCCCCACATAGTCAACGTCTCCGGCGCTTAATGCGCTATCAAAGGCCGCCAAGGTAGAGGGAATGGTTTTACACTGTTCAAACGAGGGTAACGTAGAGAGGTACCGCAAATCCCTGCTGCCCTGAAGCCATACTTCCACTGTTTCATACTGCCGGAGCAGTGTCGCAAGCATTTGCTCATCGTGAGTAGGATCCTGGCTGTAGTCCGTAATCGTCGCGATAACGCGGGAAGCTTTTACCAGAGGAATACTCTCACAAAATTCCGAGGTAAAACCCCACATAGTAGCGCAGCCAGTATTAACGACGTTCGATATCCCTATCTCCATAAGCTTTGTTTTCGTGTAATCGTCTCTTACAGAATGCAAGTGATGGCTTGACAACAACCTGCGATAAAGGGCTCGAGAATAAGCATCCGTTCGCTTTTCATATGCGTGCCAACCGCATCCGACTAGAATCGCCCCATATACTTGAAGCGTGTCGATTAATGATATATCCCACTGCCTGAAACCGAACAACATGTCTAATTTGAGCAGATTGGAACCGAGCACAAAATAGGTTTTCGAATCATTGAGGAATCGCCGGTATCTGAAAGACATCTTTTGGTGCGTTGACACATGTAGCATGAAATCATCAGAAAAGAGGGGGCAGAGCCATTTTTGGGCACTGAGCGAAATTATCTCATCGCCGATATTTTGACTTGCACAAGCCGGGTCGAACAGGACAACCTGATCCTGATGACTTTCGCCAAGCAGTTTCTTCATTTCATCACTTCCATTTTATTGCCAGATGAGACTAAATTACCGAGCGCTATAACTATCCAAATCGCATAAAAGCCGTACCCGTCAAATTGGATGTAGAGGTACGCGCAAACAAGAAGGAGAAGACGCCAGCCCCTATTCCTTACGCGTCTATTCAACTGAACGAAATAAGCAACGACCAACAGAAGAACCACGACACCGTATTCCCCCGCAATCCTGGCATACATGCAAAACACACTGGTAGGCCGGGAATCGGGCCGCCCTAAATACACAACCTCGCCAGTGTAGGAATTTGTATACCCCTCCAAAGCCTTGTCATAGCCGTCTTTTATTGCAACCCATGCGTTTCCCGCCCCGCATCCGAGCAACGCATGCACCGGCTCTTCGACCAACCCATCGACTACCGCCTCCACCCTGAAAGCTCTCGAGGCAAACGAACCGTCAGAATCCCATCCTTTTTCCAGCACGGAAGCGAACCTTGGGTTAAGCTGCATGCCTATGAAGACGAAGGCGACCAACACACAAGGAACCACGATGACGACGAGCAACGTGCGTACCTTTGCCCAATCCATATAGTTCGCTGCAACCAAAAGCAGAACAACAGTGAAGTCGATAAGCAATCGCAAGCTGGATGACGATAGCAAAGAAACGACGATGAACCCTCCTATTAGAACGAGCAGTCGTTTTTCCTTGGTGACCATATAGAAAGGCAAAAGCACCCCGAAAAGATGCATCGTTGTGAAGGACGGTTCGGTGAACATGAACTGCACCCGTGGCAGGTAGCATCTTTTCATGATGAGCTCGAACCCGCTCAGGATTGCCCCGATCCCAAGCTTTACTGCCACAAACTCCACTAAGCCGATCAGCAAGGCGATCGAGTACGAGACCACGATCACCTTAACGAGCCTCGCCAAACTTCGTTTCTTGATATTCAGGTAAATATCGAATGAGTACAGGCAACCCAAACCGAGCGCGAAAGTCGAAACCGTGTCGATGAAGTTTTCGGGATAAAACTCGCCAACCAGTAAGTAATCGAAGAAGGAAAGAGCTAGACAGCAAATTGCGAAGACAAAAATAGGGAAATACTTTTTGAAAGCCAGCTGGAACAGATCCCGCTGGCAGAGCGCGTAGACGAAAAACACGAGAGGAGAAAGGGCGGCCCAGCCTGCCGATGGCGCAAAAAAGAAATTCTCGAAAGGCAGAAGGGCGACGCCAACCAGAAAGAGGCGATCCATTACAACCCGCGCCTCTCCCCAGAGCAAGCATTCTCGACGTCTTGCGCTATTCCAGCCATGACATCGGAATACTGCTCGACTCCGGCCGTGTCGAACTTCGGCCTGCAGTATGCCAGTTGCTCAATGCAAGCCGAAGCTGTGGAGTACCCATCGACAGCTTTTGAAAGCGCACAGCCTATCGTCTCTGCACATCCACCGACATCATATGTCACAACCGGAGTCCCGCAAGCTTCTGCCTCAAGATTCACCGTCGGATAGTTGTCTTCGTGCGTGGGGTTGAAGTAAACATCTGCCGCCGTATAGATCGCGGCAAGCTCCTTCGGAGAATCGGTGCATTTAATGCCGATCACGCCTTTGGGAAGCGCACCGATTTGTCTGTCATCAAGACCGACAAGAACGATCGCGAATCTTGAAGAATCGAGCTCGTGAGCGAGTCTTGCAAAATCCGAGAGCCCCTTGCGCTCGATCCAGGGGCTTGCAACTCCCAGAACCATGAAGCGCTCACCCACGCCGTAGCGCTCGCGGAAGTCGCTGGGAGTCGGCTTGAACACGGTTCGGTCGATCTCGTTGCGCCTCACAGTCACGGGATACTTCGAGAGGAAGGCCCCGCCCACGAGGTCGGCGAGCCACTGTGAGGGGGTTACGAGCTCCATGCGATCTGCGGGGACGAGATTGAAGATGCGCTTCTTGTCGTCGAAGTTCCTCGCGCAGGAGCGCTTGGAGACCGTCTTAGGGTATGCGTCGAGCTGCGGGCAAGCAACCTCGGCGCCGCAGCGCCTCTTCCACTGGTCGCATCCCACGTACGTGAAGTGCGCGCAGTGGCCCGTGAACGCCCAGCAGTCATGGAGGGTCCATTTGACCTGGCAGCGGCGCGCCGCCAGCCACTCGAAGAGCATCTCGACGTTGACGTAGTAGCCGTGGACGTTGTGCAGGTGCACCACGTCGGGGTCGATCTTGTCAAGCTTCCTCAGCAGTTGAGCGGTGGCGAATCCGGAATGGAAGCCCGCGCGCCCGTCCAAGCGCGTAAGCACCCCGTCGGCATAGACTCCGGCCATAACGCCGAACCTGTGCTCTCCTTCGCCTACGGCTTTCCGCCCGCGCCTCCAGAAGACATGAGAGTCGACCTCCTCGACGAGAAGTTCGCGATGCTTCTTCAACATGATCGCCCCAGTTGAGCCGTTCGAGAACGTATTGATCTGCACATACCTCATGGCGCGACCTTACGAAATAGATTGCGATATCGCTCAACGGCCTTCGCACGCGAGTACTTCTCCTCAAGCACGGAGCGTCCCATCGCGTGCTCACCCACGAACGCGTCTCTCTCCTCGATCACGGTTCTGAGTGCAACCTCCAGCGCATCGTAATCGCCCGTCTCCACAAGAACGCCGCATCCCGCCTCCTCGATGATCCTCCACACTTCGCTGCCGGGCTCAAGCACGCCTATCATAGGGACGTTCGTCGCCATGATGCCGTAGGTCTTGCTAGGGCAGCTCACGCCCTTGATACCCTTGGCGTTCGTAACCAAGTGGACATCGGCGACATTAAGGCTATACGGAAGATCCTCCTTCGTCTGGTAAGGGATAAAGCACACGTTATTTAGGCCGCTCTTGTGGACGTAGGCCTCAAGCTCACCTTTCACTACGCCCTCCCCCACGAATGCGAAAGCTACGTCATCGCGTTCTTTGAACTCTCCGATGACTTTGATGATGTTCTCTAGGTCGTAAAACAGGCCAATATTGCCCGAATACATGACCACGAACTTCCCTTCCAACCCATACTTACAGCGAAAGGAAACCACTTTAGGATGGTCTTTCGGAAGAGGAACGATCGCCTTGTCATCCGCCCAGTTGTTGATGACCTCGTAACAGGGCACCGGTTCGTGGGTGAATCGCCTTTCGAGCGTCTCCCCCAGGTCGCGCCCAGGGACCACGACGCAGGACGACTTGCGGCAGCTACGCTTATCAAGAGCCATCATGGCCCTGTGTACCAGAGCGTTGTCAGCGTATCCCACGGCCATGGTTTGCTCAGGATTGAAATCCTGGATGCCGTAAACCAGGGGGGCACCTGTTTTAGCCGCCCCGTACGCACCGAGCATCCCGCCGAGAATCGGCGGCTGCGAGTACGTGAGCACTAAGTCGAAATCCCGGCCCAGCTCCCGCGTCGCCTTGCGGGCGTTGAGCCAGAAGTCGAGAATGTTGAGAATACGGCTCCTCTTGTCCTCCTTCGAGTACTCGCGCACAGGCACGCGCACCATGCGCACGCCGGAGTGCTCCTCGAAGTAGAGCCGCTCCTCTTTGTACTCGTCAGGCACCTTGCCGGTATAGCATGGCACCGCGCACACCACGGTGACGTCCCACTCGTCGGAGAGGGCCTCGAAAAGCTCGGCATAGATCTGCGCAGTCGAGGCGATCTCGGGCCAGTAGTAGATGGAGTACGCCAGCATCCTCTTCACGTTAGCGCTCCACCTTCGAGGGGTTGCCCAAGAAGTCCCGATAGGCCAGGAGGATGCCCTCCTCAAGCCCGGTCTTGTAACGCCAGCCTAAGCTCTCAAGCTTGCTGACGTCGAGCAGCTTGCGCGGCGTGCCGTTGGGGCGCGACGGATCCCACTCGATGGCCCCCTCGTAGCCCACAACCTTCGCAACTAGCTCGGCCAGCTCCTTGACGGATAGCTCCTCACCGGTGCCCAGATTCACGGTCTCGTTCCCGCTGTAGGTGTTCATGAGGAAGACGCAGGCGTCGGCCAGGTCGTCCACGTACAGGAACTCGCGCAAGGACGATCCATCCCCCCAGCAGGTGACGCTCTCGACGCCAGCCTCCTTGGCCTCGTGAAAGCGGCGTATGAGGGCGGGCAGCACATGGCTGTGCTCGGGGTGGTAATTGTCGTTGGGCCCGTAGAGGTTCGTGGGCATCACACTCAGGTAGTCGGTACCGTGCTGACGGTTCAGATACTCGCAGTATTTCAAGCCGCTGATCTTAGCCAGGGCGTACGCCTCGTTGGTTGGCTCGAGCGCGCCCGTGAGCAGGCAGCCCTCTGGCATAGGCTGGGGCGCAAGGCGCGGGTAGATGCACGACGAGCCTAGAAACATCAGTCTCTCGCATCCACTTTGCCAGGCGGAGTGGATGACGTTCATCTCAATCATCATGTTGTCGTACATGAAATCAGCGAGCGCTCCTGAGTTGGCGGCAATGCCGCCAACCTTGGCCGCCGCCAGAAACACATGATCGGGGCGCTCCACGGCGAAGAACGCCTCCACCTGGTCCTGGCGAGCAAGGTTCAGGTCGGCGTGCGAGCGCGTGACGATGTTCGTGTATCCCTCAGACCTCAGCTTGCGCATGATGGCCGATCCTACCATGCCGCGATGGCCGGCCACGTAGATCTTAGAGTCTTTCTGCATAGGGGAGGCCATGCTATTTCGCCACGCCTTTCTCTAGGAACTCGGCGAGGTTCGTCCTCACATGCTCCTCGGCGCGCTCTACGGCCACCTTCTCCATGTCGTGCTCGACCATGAGCTCGACGAGCTGCTCGAAACTGGTCTTCGCGGGATCCCAGCCAAGGACGCTCCTAGCCTTGCTTGGATCGCCTAGCAGGTTCACGACGTCGGTCGGCCGGTAGAAGTCGGACGATACTTCGACAAGGACCCTGCCCGTCGCCTTGTCAAGGCCAACCTCGTCGACTCCTTCCCCTTTCCACTCCAGCTCGATGCCGGCATGTCGGAAGGCGAGCGTCGTGAACTCGCGCACCGAGTGCTGCGTGCCGGTCGCGATGACGAAGTCATCGGGCTCATCCTGCTGGAGGATGAGCCACATGCACTCCACGTAGTCCTTCGCATAACCCCAGTCACGCAGGCTGTCGAGGTTGCCCAGATACAGCTTATCCTGCTTGCCCTGCGCGATGCGGGCGACGGCAAGCGTTATCTTCCGGGTGACGAAGGTCTCGCCGCGGCGCTCGGACTCGTGGTTGAAGAGTATGCCGCTGCAGCAGAACATCCCATACGCCTCGCGGTATTCCTTGGTGATCCAAAAGCCGTACTGCTTGGCCACGGCGTAGGGGCTGTAAGGATGGAAGGGGGTCTCCTCGCTCTGGGGGACTTCTTCGACCTTACCGTAGAGTTCCGACGTCGACGCTTGATACACCCTGCAGGTCTTCGACTGCCCGGTCAGCCGCACCGCCTCCAGCACCCGCAGCACGCCCACCGCATCCGCCTCGGCCGAGTACTCGGGCACGTCGAAGGAGACTTGCACGTGGCTTTGGGCGGCCAGGTTGTACAGCTCGTCGGGTCGAACCTCACCGATGAGCCCGACGAGGCTCATCGAGTCACCCATATCTCCGTAGGCCAAATGAAAGTTCGGCGCACCTTCGAGATGGGCGATTCTCTCGCGGAAATCCACCGAGGAGCGGCGGATCATCCCGTGAACCTCGTAGCCTTTCTCGAGGAGGAACTCGGCCAGATAGCTTCCATCCTGGCCCGTGACGCCGGTGATAAGCGCCTTCTTCTTCATTCGCAGCCTCCACCTTTCCAGTAGTCGCCGAAACGCTCTATGTCCTCCTCCACAAGGACGTCGCCCACCTGCACCTCGATGATGTGCAACTCATCCATCGCCCTGGCGGCATGGAGCTGCCCCGGACGTATCATGACAGCCGATCCCGCGCGCACCTCCTGCGCCAAGCCGTCGAGCACCACCTCGCCACGCCCCGACACCACCGTCCATGCCTCCGCGCGCCTCGCATGGCGTTGATAAGAGAGTTGCCTTCCTGCCTCGATGACGAGCTCCTTGGTGAGCGACTTCGCGCCGTCAGGGTGCACACCGGAGTCCAACACCCGGTACTCACCCCAGCGACGCCGCTCATACATGGGGCGGCTTTTGGCGACCTTTTGGACATAAGGCTTCATGTAAGATGACTCACCTTTATTGGCCACAAGGACCCCGTCATGTGTGGCCACCACCACGACGTCTTTTAGGCCAAGCGCCACGAGCGGCAGCCCGAGTTCGTTGACAACGTGGACGTTGTCGCAGGTTTCGCTGCCTACGGTGCGCCCAGAGGAAGGGTCGGCCATCTCCTCGGTTAGCGTGTTCCAAGTGCCAAGGTCCTTCCAAGTCCCCGAGTAGGGTACGACGGCGACAGAGGCCGCCTTCTCCACTACCTCATAGTCGAAGCTATTCTTGGGCAGCTCCGTGTAGCGGACGCGCACGCTCTCAAAGGTTTCCGTGTTCAGGTAGCTTCCGAGAATCCCCGTTAAGTAGCCAAGTCGGAACGCAAACACGCCACAGTTCCAAAGGGCACCGCGCTCGATGAGCGCCTTCGCACCCTCCTCGTCAGGCTTCTCTCTGAAGCTGTCGACCGACCAGACCGCACCTTCGCGAGAAGCGGGAACAATGTAACCGTACTTCTCGGAGGGGTATTCGGGTTCCACTCCCAAAAGGACAAGATCGGCCACGTGTGTCCGCACCGCCGCATCAAGCTCGGTGATTTTGTTGTAGTATTCCTGATTGGCATAGGTGTCGATAGGCATCACAACCACCGTATCATCCGCGCCCGCGCTCTGCTCTAAAGCTAGGTGCGCACAGGCAAGCATGATGGCAGGTGCCGTATCACGCCGCTCGGGTTCGAGGACAAGCGAGTAAGCGCCCCGCGGCAGTTGCATCTCGATGCTTGCCGCCTGCGACTCACTCGTGGCAATGGTCACGTCCTTCTCCGCGGAAACTTTCGCTATCTGCGCGAACACCCGCTGAACCATGGACACATGGTTGCCGTTCTCGTCACGCAATACCTTCAAAAATTGCTTGGAGCGTGAGTTGTTAGACAACGGCCACAACCGCGTGCCTGAGCCGCCGGAAAGCAGCACAAGATGGATCACTGCCCACTCCTCTCTCTTCCAAACATCACACTGAATGTCCTCGCGAACACCTTGGCATCCATGGCAAACCCGGCATTACGCACGTACTCCAGCTCCAAACGCTGGCGCTCACCGGTGTCAAACGTGGCACCGTTTCGTGCGGACACTTGCCACCAGCCGGTTATGCCGCAGGGAACAGAAAGGAGCTCGGCCGCATCCTCGCCGAAATGAGCGAGCTCGTCACGCGTGATGGCGCGAGGACCGATGACACTCATATCGCCCCTGAGCACGTTGATGAACTGGGGCAGCTCATCAACGTGCTCAGGGGCGATATGAG